>Ga0116229_10006364_pt1 | contig 18996 bp, 17 predicted proteins | sample S1TSphgellanicum_3_FD_87313 | JGI IMG/M metagenome (GOLD analysis project Ga0116229, IMG submission 87313) | Host-associated microbial communities from peat moss isolated from Minnesota, USA - S1T2_Fc - Sphagnum magellanicum MG | ecosystem: Host-associated > Plants > Peat moss > Unclassified... | reverse complement strand
TTTTTTTTTTTGTTGATGGTATTTTTTTTTTTTTTTTTTTTTATTTAATTTTTGAAAATTTGGTTTTAAATATTGTTATTTTTTTTTATTCCATTTTCTCAAAGATGCTTATGTTTTTTTCTTGCAATGACCCCCCCCCCCCCCACCCCCCCATGTTCATCTCCTTCAAATGTGATCGATCACCTTGTGATGTTCATCTCTTTTTGTTTTAATCAACCGTCCTATTTCTATTATTTATTCAATAAAAATAGTTTTGTGTTTGGTTAATATGTCCCACAACTTGCATTTTTGTTTTTGATCTTACTCTAACAACCCTTTAAGTTTGTGTAATGGTACCAAGGTTTACACCTTGTACCCTAGTTGACTAGCTCACAACCCTACTACAAAGTTGTTATGAAACTAATCCTTTACACATCCCTAATTGCAATTGGGGACCAAGATTGCATGAAAATTTCCTTTATTCATTTCTCAATGGACCTTTGAGTTGCACATTTAACAATAATTAAGGTTTTAACTACCCTTTAAGATTATTTTTTTCCTTTTCCTTTCACTTACATTCTCTAATCCCATTTATTATTACTTTGGCCATTACTTTTGATTGCATAATGTTGAAGTAATTTTCAAAAGTGAGCACATGGGAGATCATGTAATCAATTAATGGTTCTTTTCGTCTCATTTGTCTTGTAGGTAAATGGGGCAACAACAATTTGTGAAAGGACATGGATTCTTGTGTCAAACTTGAATGACTCTGCTATTTTCCTTCCTTTTACATTGAAAAGTCTTTTAGGTCTACTACTACTATAGTAATGCTAGTTGGTCCTTTCACTTGTGCTGCAACAAGGTTATGTGGCGTGTCCATGTAATAATGATGTTTCTCTATTTTTTGTTCATTAATTGTGTTTGTAGTTTCAATTATAATTGATATGTTGAAAAATTATTTTCTTGTTGACTATTCACATTATGAGAAATCACATCCGCCAAAACCACATTACATTGTAACTAAAACCCAAAAACAAATTCTTATGCAACTATTTTGCAACTATCCCTTGGGTATTACAATTATTGTGCAATTATCCCCTTATAAATATGGTGTATTAATAAATAAATTGCCACGTTAGAAAATTAATTAATTGTATTATAATTGCAAATGAGTTGAAAATGGGTCTTCTATACAATAATTTACACATATGTAATCAACCATGTTTGATTTTTTTAGGAGTTGCATTGTAATTGCATGTGGCAACTACTTCAAAATTATCATAAATGTGTCATTAAAACAATCATGTTGCAATTATGTCACATGTCCACATTTCCACCACCCATTATGGGATACGTTTGCAACTACTTTTCGATTATGATTCCCAGTGACATGATTAGTATGGCCATTAGTGTGCCACTACTAAAGTACTACTATTCAACTATGTTATGATTATAAAACAACTATTTATAACTTAATAAGGATACATATTCATTAGTTATTTATATATTCATCATATGTGTTTCATTTTGAGTGATTTAAAATGTTATGGGAGTGCTACTTCAAGTTCTAAATATCATCTTTGAAGTTAAAAGGAAAATGAGTAATGAAAAATAACAAGAAGAAAAATAAACTTTCCAATTTACAAAACATGAATTTTTTTTGGACGCCTCCTACTTTCAAATCTCATAACTTTTTTAAAAATTTATTCATTTTAAATGATTTAAAGTGTTATAGGAACACCACCTACAACTTTACAAATTATCTTTGAACTCTAACAACAAAAAACAACATATAAGGAATTTTGTGGGTGTTTGGGAACTGGCCTTTGTAGCATTTGGTGGTTTGTTTTTTGAATTTTTGACCCCTCAATTTTGAAGGGCCATAACTTTTTCAATTCTATTCCATTTTTGACAATTTTTAATGCACTAGACATGTTAATAAGAGGGGTTCAAGTTTTGTTTAATCACTAAAAACAATGTAGCCTTCCCCTTTGGATTTGGCTTGCTTTGAGCACTTAAATGTTATAGTTACAATTAATGACCAACTAAAAAATTTAACCCATATGCATTGTTTTTGAATCTCATGTTATAAACTATATAAAAAAGGTTTTTTATGTTCTCACATTAAAATACATGTGCCATTTTGGGATGAGTTGAAAAAAATTTAACCTAAAAACAAAACATAAAATAAAAAATAAAATTTCAAGGCTATTTTTTAATGCATTTAGTCTTGTGTTTTCCTACCTATGTACCTAACTAGGTAAGTAAGTAGGTCCTACTTTTCTACCTACCTACTTATGGTTATGTATGACCTACTTAGTTACAAATATATATATATCCAAAATATAATTAATATGCCATGTGGTAATTTTTTATTATGCCACATGTCGCAATCTTGAACTATCATTAATAATCAAGATCAATATTTCAAAAAAACTTATGTTAAAAAATCTTCATAATGCCACATGTTAAATTTTAATAGATGGATGATAATTAATGACATCATGGGTGTAGTTATATGGAATTGAATAATAGTTGAAAATGAGTTGTTTTGACTAAGTTACAATTGAGTTGCAATGAGTTGCACCATATATATGGTGAATTGCAGCTTTGCAATTTTGTAACTCATGTAACTTGTCCGTTAGAATTCACGGTGTATAAATACAATGAGTTGCAAGTGTCCATTGCAACTCAAAAATTGAGTTTCAAGGCTAGTTACAAAACACCCTTTTTTTTCATAATGTCACCCCATTGTTGATTTTATTTTTTATTTTTTATTTTTTATTTTGAATTAGAATGTTTAGTTTCCTTCATGTTTATAGGTTTTTTTGTGTATATTTTTGTAGGGTTGAATTTTTCATGCATAGCCTTTGGATTCAATGGCCAAATCTTTACAACCTTAAACCCATATTTGATTTTTTTTTAATAATATTTGGTCTAACGCTTTATCTCTTCAATTAACCAATGTGACCTTGTCTATTTCACTATAATTATTTCTTACCATGGTTTTTTTTCTCTCCTTCTTGAATGCAATTTTAAATGGCTTGAAGCATGAAACATCCAAAAGTTGTAAAACATGTGAAGTATGCACAATGGTAAAATAACCATGTTTAAACCAAACTGATGGGCATGTGTTGTATTGCTTATAAAATAAAATGTGATCCATTTCCATCCATAATTAATAGGTGATTGTTGGTCAAAGAAATCCCACTGGGAACTAACATTTTGAAAAAAGTTTAAGAATTCTTTGAATAAAAATGTTGTCATTTAAACCTTTTTTTGCATTGCCATATATTGTCATGCCCGTATGCATGGTTTCATACATGACGGCTGGTTATAGGCATGCCAATCATGCCTTTAGGGTTAATGTACGCTCTTACAGTTAATGTACATTCTTAGGTTACTGTACATTATTAGGTGTTTTAGGGTTATGGTTTGTTTAAGGTTTCAGCTTTGTTGACGGTTGTATAAAAGGCCATGCTCTTCCCCTCTCTTGTCAGTTTTTCTAGAATTCCTTTGTTAGGGAGAATTTCTTCCATAGTCAGACTGGATTTCTAGATGTTCACGGCGGCTATTACACAGCCATCGTTTACATACATTACGTTTTCTTTCCTTCTTTTCAATTTAATTATAGAAAAACTACTCTTTGTTATTTAGTGTTGAAAGCAACAAATTTTTCCTAACATTGAATTTCTTGGGTTTCTTTTGCTTGTTGGTTTCTTGTGTTCTTGAGTTATAGCTACTTCTTCTTCTTTTTCTACTTTAGTACTGTAGCTACAACATGAACAACAATCTTTCCTTCTTTTCAATTTAATTATAGAAAAGCTACTCTTTGTTATTTAGTGTTGAAAGCAACAGATTTTTCCTAACATTGAATTTCTTGGGTTTCTTTTGCTTGTTGGTTTCTTGTGTTCTTGAGTTGTAGCTACTTCTTCTTCTTTTTCTACTTTAGTACTGTAGCTACAACATGAACAACAACAACCATAATTAATAGTAGCGTAAGTGAAAAAAAAGGACACCGAAAATAAGCTACAAGCTGTGAAGTTCTAAGTTTCGGAGCTTCGAAGGGAGGATGAAGCAAGTAGCTCCAAAGCTTTGTTTTATTGCTAGCTTTAAGTCTTAAGAACATGTACACACACATACACACACACACACACACACACAAACAAGGTTTGATCGTAATACAATATCTACACAGGTGATGCAACCCCACATACACTTACTTTCCTTGTACATGGGTTTTAAAGTTAGCATTTGGGCTATGCACTCCTGTGTGTTTTTGAGCTTGCAGTCATGTAGTGAGTAGCCCTTGTAGTAGTTATAGAAGAAGAAAAAGATAATTAAAAAGGAAAACATGAACTAGGAAAAAAAAAAATCATTTTTTCTCTTTTGCATGCCATCATTGCAAAGCTTGTGGACGCGGATTGCTTTGTAGCATTTTCGTCAGTGCAATCGCTGTCCATTTTGTTTCATTCAGTTTCGTTCCATATAATTTCATTCCATCATAGTTTCGTTCAACGTTTGTTAGTTTCCATTTAACATCCGTCCGTCCGATTCTGTCCATCCGGCCCCTTCCGTCCATTGACGTTTGTCTGTTGTCGTTCATCCCCATCGACGCGCTGTATTTTTCAAATCGTATGTATTACGTACATACATATCCAATATCATATTCTTTAAACCGTATGTACGTATTTTTCAAGATCGTATATATGTTTTTTAAAATTAATACATACATTTACATACTCTCGTATTAATAAATATATCTACATTATTTTTGTATTAATACATACACTTACGGAATCTTATTAATACATAAATATATAATTTTTTCTTCTTCTATTTCGTCATTTAGCATTGGTGATTACAAAAACTGAAAGTTGTTTAGGGTATGTTTTCTTAAGCATTTCACATTTTAGTTTCCATTACGGTTGCATTTAATTACAAAGGTTATGTTAGAATTTTGTACCTAGTGCTTTGTATTGTTACAAAATTTTGGGGCATGGGACAACACCATGTCCTTGGATGATGAAAGCACTATCGTTCAACCAGAACCAAGGTACCAGCTATAAAATAACACACAATCATTTGAGCCAATTTCTTTGAGCTCACGATCTTCACGACGGTACCATCAAGTGTCTACAGCGCCACCGTCATCGAGTATAATTCCTACCAGGAATTCAGGTTCAGGTCACATTACATCAACGATACATCAAAATCCATTTGGAGGGGTTAATTAGTGGGGTACGCTTGTTACCGCACCAGCTTTCACACCATCACCATATATTTCACTGCAAGCCGTTACCTCTACACCCATATACACCAATGGAGGTCAACAATTCCTCTGGGAGAATTGAAAAGTTCAGCTGAAGGCTAGGTACCATTTCTTTGAAGGAGTTCAAGGTAACTTTTTCAACTGTGGTTTGAGAATTGGAGTTCAAGTATGGCACTAATTACACCAAGGTGTTCGCATTCAAACAATTGGCCCAATATGTGCACTATGAGGCATTAAATGTCTACGAGCAACATTCTTCAAGGCTTTTGGGTGTCACCCAGATCCCTAATCTAGCTTATGCCACAACCATTGCCACCACCTCTCAAGTTGCACTGCAAGCTGCCATTGCACATCATGGGACTGTGCCTAGTAATCTAGATTTGTTACCTACTTTAGTAAACCTTTTTTTCCAACAATTCATTACTGCTACCACAAACATTCCTCCCACCATCGATGCACCAACTTTTGCTGATCCAATGGAGGAATTCTTTCGAGTTCTTGAGCTGGAATTTCCGATTAAGAGTTTTGAAAAAATTCTAAAACTTGCCACCTTCTCTCGACAAAAGGATGAAACCCTCAAGATGCTCTACAAAAGGCTTCTCAAGCTTAAAGAGGATATTTAGAGCATCACAAACTTGGAAACTGCCCATCGATATATTCGTTCATTGGAAGGTATTTCGACAGTCCATGCGCAAGTTTTGCAATGGATTTTTGCAAAATTTGGAAACTCGTACACTTTGTTGGATGTGTACAACATTTCTAAAAAATTGGAACTAGCTCATGCACACTATGAGGCCATTACTATGAGGCCTCCATCATGTTCAAGGCCTTAGCCTCCACTAGCTACGTTAACCAAATCATCACATTTTTCTTCAAAGGTTAAAGCGATGCACTCGACTACACCCATCTTACCTTTTTGCAACTATTGTGACAATCTTGCCCATAAAGCTAATGAGTGCAACATTCCTTTCAAGGATCTCTTTTGTGATTATTGTGGGAAAGAGGGACATCAAGAAGCTATTTATTTTGCCAAGTTCCCGGAACGGAAACAATTTCAATTACCACGGCAAAATCTACCAACATCTTCCGATGCCCCTCAACTAAAAGCCAAGGCACCTTAGCCTTCCACTCAAGCTTTCCCCACCAAGGGTAATTCTAGTAAAAATGTTAAGAAGAAGGAGCACAATGCTGACAAGAGGGAGGTGCTTCAAGCCCATGTCGCTTAAGTTCAAACTCTGCAAAATGAACTCAAATCATTGAGGGCCCAACTTGCTAATATAAAAGGCAAGTCTTCTCAACCAGCTAGTCATGCCCAACCTTTACAAAGTTCAAGATCAAGATACGGACCTTTTAATCGTTCTATGGCCTTTCACAAATGCCATGGTTGGGGAATATGTTCTTTTTAATGCACATAATTCTAGTCTCACATCAGAATTTGCCACTTCTTTTTTCCCTTCCTATTTCGTGGCACAAAAAGCTAGTGTGGCACCCAAAGTTCCTGCCACTAGGCATGTAATTCAAATTGATGGATTCGCATTTGGTTCAAGTCCTATTACGAGGGCTAAAGGAGTTCGAGTAATCATGCCACAATCTTTTCATCCTCTCAACTCGAAAGAAGAACGCACCTTGTTGGTGAGGGAGGAAGAGACTACTACACCACAAGTTACTAAGGCATCAAATTCTCCTACCCTAAGAGTACATGTACATTAGGAAAACACACAATTTTTTCACTAATTAGCTTATGGAGTGCCAACTTCAAATGCATGAAATGGCGCAAAAGCTTGTGAGTACATCGTTATTTAGTTTTCAAGATTTGAAGTTAAGCACTAGGGACATAATTGCAGTACTAAAAGACACCCTGAACACTACATTAGGTCCTCTACCAATCCTTGATCCACATGCTACAGGGGTCCCATTTAACACGTTGGAGAGACATTCAATTGGCTCACGTGTTGCAGATGGCGTTCATAATTTGGTCACTAGTTTTAGCATGGCTAAACTAGTGGGCTCTCCTACCTTTAATTTTACATTCACATATCAAAAGGGAGCTAAGAACACCTCACTTGTGGATTTGTTACTCAGCAAAGGCGTTGTGGATAACCATTCTCTCCACAAAGTCTCTCACTCATTTCCAAAGGTGGTGCCTAGTGAGAGGACTTCCATCGCCACCAGAGTTGTCATTGTTAACAATACTGAGTCAACAATCCAGGTGGGAGGACATACACCCAGAGTGGTACTTCTTGATATAGGTGCCCAACCAATGATTCTTGGAGTTCAATTCACCAAGAAGATGGGTATGCTCGACTCCAAATTACGGAAATCTATGTGGCAAATTCGCACCATTAATGGGAGCGTAGAAAAGGTACTTGGGGAGAGTTTGGATTTTATTACACTTAACTTCAATGAAAGTACATATCAGGAACTTTGCCTACAGGTCAGATTTTTAGTCACCATGGCCACTAATTATAATGTGTTCATTGGGCAAAAGGCCCTATTTCCACCAGGTTTCAGAATTGACAACTGGTTCAAACATGCATATTATCGAGTGGATTGAGAAACTGATGGCCATCACCTGGGATACATACCCCTTGATTTACATGGGAACCATAGTCCTATGGCTCACCATTGTATGCTCAAGGAAGCACACATTATTTCCTACATCTAATAAGCTAGCCACGAGTGAATAGAGGGAGATGAAGAAGAGATAGCTTATGCCCAAGTTACTGAAAGCTCAAGGGTGGTTTCTACTGACATTCAACATGGATTAGAGGTTTTACAGAGGTTCAAAGCAAACCACAAGCCCTTGGTAAAAAATTTGTCTAGTTTTGAGAACATGGAGAACCATGGCGAACCGATTAAGCCAGTACTTCGTTAGCTAATCACCTGGACACCGCCTAAAGAAGGGATTACATTACTAGATCTTTTTGGTGGTATTGGTACAAGTTTCGAAGCCTTACTATAGTCAGGGATGGTGGTTTAGAGGTATTTCTAAGTAGACATTGATCCTATTATGAGGTAAGTGGCGGCATTGAGAATGATGGAGCTCACAGCCAAATTTCCACAATAGTTTGCAACCATCCGCATGGAAGGCCAGTTTCACTTTCTTGCCCTCTGACATACAACTAATTCAGAAGAAGCATATGGAATTACTTGGCCTCATGGACCTCATCATTTCAAGTTACGAGTGTCAAGGATTTTTAGCGGCTAGATTTGGAAAAGGCTTGAGTGACATAAGATTTGATCTCTTCACGGACATGGTATAATTGATCACCTGGGCTCAATCCATTTCTCCTACGCTTGGTTATGTAATTAAGAACATCCCTTTTTAGCTTGACTACAAGGAGAAAGTCCAAGAGCACTACATGTTGGTCAAGCATTACCTTGGAGAGCTGCTCCTACTCAATGCGGCACAATGCGGTTCCTATGTGCACCGGCTGCATAATTGGTGGACTAACCTTGCACCATTCTTAGTTCTACAGTTGGCTCTAAAATACACCATCAAAGACCCCAACCTGTAGGTTTTTCACATATTGGATGATCAGAGCTCCTGCCAACCAATTACAAGGTAAGAGAAACCTCCTTGGTTTCCTACAAACACAATAGGAAAACCAAGAGGTGCTTGGCCCACCTTTGTTTTCTTCCCATGAGCACACGCTTTTCAGGGAGATGGACTAGGCCTAGTGTATCGCCATGTTTCAGTCACTTGGGATGAACCAAGCCCAAAAGAAAGAAAAAGGGTTATGGGGTTCCAAACTAGCACTACTAGTCACACCAAGGTGACTAAATTGGAGTGTGACGCTCTATTGGGGAGAGGCATGGACTTGAACTCCCTTACATGCTTGTTGGTAACTTGTGTACTCTTTCAAATGTACACAACACCAACACTAATTCAATCAACTTGCATTTCTTGCAATGCGATTACATGGCACCCCGACCAAGTACACTTGCCTATCTTCAACACTCTACACTTCACTCTTAGTGTTGGGGGGAGGAGGTACCATGTAATTTGACTCAAGTTGTTTCTGATACACCTCGAGGTACATCAACTTTTAGAAAAACAATTATAACTTTCTATGAATCTGCGTAGTTGGATAGTGGAAAACCCAATACACTAGGTTTTTCAAACACACTTTCCAACTCTAGTCCATGTGTTTCCAACTACCCTTTCATTATTGGGAACCAGCTCACTAAAAAGGAAAGAAACTAGGTCATAGATTTGCTAATTAGGTATGAGAATGTGTTCGCATTCTCAATGAAAGATTTAAGTAGGTGTAAGACCGTGTAGTTCTCTATAGACCTTATAGATGAGACATTCATCTATCGGAGGAGGCATAGGTTGAGCAAGCATGAATGGGAATTGGTAGATGAAAGATGCAAAGAGCTCCATGAGGTGGTTTCACTCAGCCGTCAAGTTTTAATTTTGCAACTGCTATAGTAATGTCAGCAAAGAAGGATTCAGCTAGATTATGGACTGAAAAAAAGATGTGCGAGGCTTATATGCCTTTGAACCTAGTTACACTTCAAGACAGGTACCCCATGCCCATCCTTGAAATTTTTTTTGATAGCATTAGAGACTCAAACATTTTCATAATTGTGGATTTGAAGCAAGGTTTCAACCAGATTGTGCTTGCTATGAAGGATTGCAAGAAAACGACATTCCATGGAAGTAACAAATTGTGGGAATGGCTTGTGATGCCTTTTGGATTCAAGAATGCACCTGTCTTCTTTTAGCGAGTCATGGACCAGGTTCTCGAAGGGGTAAATTTTCTAAAGTGTTACATAGATGACGTCCTAATGCATAACAAGGGACTTTTGCAACACTAGGTTCATCTTGAGGAGTTATTCAAAAGGCTCCATGAAGTCAATATGAAGATCCATCTTAAAAAGTGTGAGTTTGCTGTCACCTCGGTAGTCTACTTTAGACATAGAATTTTGCCAAATGGTATTATGGTTCATTGGGCCAAAGTAGTAGCCATTTTGGAGATGCCCAATCCTACTGATGTTCACACTTTGAGGAGCTTCATCAAACTATGTAATTACTACAAGATTTATGTCCAAGACTTCAATATTATTGCTCATCCTCTCTATGCATTGTTATAGAAGGATGTTGTTTGGACATGGAGTGAAGAGGCTCAAGAAGCTTTCAACACACTCAAGGAAAAGCTTTTAGAGTTCCCCATTTTGAGAAGACCTAATTTTAGCAAGGTCCTCATTCTACACACTGACTAAAATGCTCTTGGTATTGGTGTTATTTTTGGCCAACTTGATGAAGTATGCAAGGAATATGTTATCGCCTATGCATCCCGAAGAAACAACAAGGCTAAAAGAAACTATTCTTCATACGAGGGAGAGTGTTTTGCTGTTGTATGGGATGTCATACATTTCAGGCCTTATCTTTATGGCAACAAGTTCACTTTGTATATTGACCACCAAGCTATCAAGTGGTTGATGACCAACGACAAGTTTATTGGTAAGTTAGCTTGTTGGGCGTTTATACTTCAGGAGTATGAGTTCAAGGTTATTCACTGACCTGGTATTACACATTAGAACGCAGATACCATGTTGCGAAAACCCCTCATTACCTCTGAAAATTTCTCAAAAGCCAAACAAGACTTCGACCAGATTCCAACAATACATGTATTTTATGCATCTAGTTATCTTACACTATTACAATGTAACCTGGTTGAGCATCCCATTGTGGATATATGGGAGGACTTGGACATTATGAGGTTTCTTCAGCATGGGGAATACCCCTCCCAAGTTACATCAAGTCATTGGGATCGCATACAACAATGATCTAAACCCTACTTATGGAGGGATAATCACCTCGTCCGATGCTTACCACAAGGCGAAAGAGTGGTTCCTCCACCACATGAATGGCCTGGTTTTATTTAAAAGGTACATTCAAAGCTTGGACACTTTGGAATTAAATGTACTTATAGCCTTTTCACTCCTCATTACTATTGGAGAGGTATGTATGTTCAAGTTTGAGACGTCATTACTAGGTGTGAACAATGTGATAGAATGAAAATTTCCTTCTCTTCTCGACAACTCACACTTTCTCCACTTCCTATTCAAGGCATGTTCTATCGCTGGTCATGTGATTTAGCAAGAGAGTTACCACAAACCTCCAAGGGTAATGTCTACATCATGATTATGATTGAGCATTTTTCAAAATGGGTCGAGCTTGTTGTGCTGTCGAACAAGTCATCACACAACACTAGCCACGTTTTTTTATAACAGGTCTTAAGTAGGTTTGGGGCTTGTGTTGAGTGCCTTATTGATCAAAGATCAAAATTCAGAGGAGAATTCCAAAACCTACTTGATCATGCTTTCATTGACCATTGTCGGACTTCAAGGGATCATCCCCAAGTTGATGGCCTTGCAAAAAAGATGGTTTAGACATGTAAGAATGGACTTCGAAAAATTTGCCTCATTAGGAACAAAGAGGATTGGGACCTGGCCCTACCTTACATCGCCATGGGTTACAGGATGTCCAAACACGCCTCTTTGTCTCATTTCGCTCCTTACTTTCTACTTTTTGGGAGACATCCCATTCCACCCTCTTCCATTGCTACTCAAATGGACCAAATTATGGACTTGGACTCCCCAACCACTTGGGCTAGGGTCATCGCAAAGAGGGCTGCTCTATTCAAGAGGGTTATGCCCATGGCCATGGAAAATTTATCCATTGCACAACATTGAGACACCTTACGGTATGCACACACACAAGGTGGCAGTTACAAATCTAAGATGAAACAATTTGATGCCCTAGCAACTTATGGTGTAGTAGTCTTTTCCCCCCTCGCCAACAAGGTGTGTTCTTCTTCTGTGTTGAAAGACGAAAAGATTGTGGCATGACTATTCGAGCTCCTCTAGCCTTAGTAATAGGACTTAAACAAGATGCGAGTCCATAAATCTAAATTACCTGCCTAGTGGCAAAAACTTTGGGTGCCACACTAGCCTCTTGTGTTGCAAATTAGGAAGGGCAAAAAGAAGTGGCAAATTTTGGAGTGATCCCAAATTGTGCATTCGTCAGCTCCTTGCAACTCCAACACACCTAAAGGCCTGATTGCCTTAATCTTCAAGATAGTGTGAAAAAAAGGAAAGAAAATCCTTAGCCTCCTCTTGTGCATTGTATGTATATGTGCATGTATTGTTTTTTGTTGATTAGTTTCTACCTTTGACTAGTTTTAGTCTTTTTGTTCAGTAGAGTTTACTATGGATTTACACCCTTACACCAAACGTCACGACACTACACGTCACGACAATATGTGTTTGGTTTTCAATTCTTGATGTAATCTTCTTGTAGTTTTTTTCCCCATAATATTTAGAATGTTGCAGGTAGAAATCCATTTGCATCATTAATTACATAATTCCCAATGAACTACTATTTGGATTTTGGAGTGGTGTTGTAAAGTTGTGTGAACCACATTTTGCTAGCACTTTTCCCCCTATTTGTTTATCTATTTAAATTCCAATTTGATCACTATTTCATATGTGGTCTATTGGGTAGTTGATTTTGTTGTAAATTGTTGTAAAATGTTTAGCAAGATTGTTGAGTTAGTCCTTGTGTTTTACATCCTTCCAATCCTTTTACTTGATGAATAAACAAATTTGGATGGCATTGTTTGAACCAATATCACCAACTATCTCTTAAAACCCCATTCCAAAATGGTGTTGGTGCAATCTCAGTGATTTTTGCTACCTTTCACTTTTGTTGTATGTTAATTGATAGATTTGCTTTTTACATAGCTAAAATCCAAGTAATTATTGCAGCTTCTTTTATTGTTCATATTCCTATCCCAACCTTCATTGTTCGTGTTTTACCATTTAGATGGTTAGATAGGGAGTTTAGGGGTATGTTCCACAACCTATTTGCCTTTTTCAATGTGGTGTTGCCACCCTCTATTGCATCCATTGCTTCCTCAAGTGCTTCATCTATCCACTTCCTTCTCCCATTCACTATTGGTACTCTACGAACCTTTGGAGGTTTACATATGGTGTGACTTGGGTGGGATGTTTTTTGGTTGGTGTTTGGTTGTTAGTCTAGCACCATTCCACGTCACCTTTGCAAAACACATGCAACATCATGGATTCCCCTTCCTTTCTAGTTTAACTCACTAGCTAGTGGGTGGAGTAGGCCTTGTCTTACAAGAGTTATATTTTTGTCCTCCTATATTCTACCCAAGAGAACAAAAACTCTATTAGTGTTGGATATGTTTGATCTACATCCCCACCCTAATATATTAAAGCTAAAGTACAATTTGTAGAAATATGAAAAATCTCCCCAAACCAAATTGTGATATATGTTGGGTGTTTGCACACTATAGTGACCTTGTATGGATGTCACAATGGAAGTTTTTCTTGTATTCCTTAGATACAAGAAAATAAATAAAATAAAATTCATTGAAATAATAAAAAAAAGGATTCACTTATCTAAAGCTATCATAATCAACCTTCCAAGAATGAAAAAATCAAATCAAAAAATGTTTTTATTTTTAATGTGTTTGAAACTTTGGCATATTGGATGAATCATGTTTAAAAACTAAAGATCCATTGAATGAATGGAATGTGATTTTAATTTATTATGTTATGGACTTTTTAAATCCCAAAAACTATAGTTATTTTAAAAGCCCTTTAAAGCATTAAAAAAATAAATATTTTGTGATTTTTTAATGTCTTATAACATCATGATGTGAAATTGGAAATGGAAAAAAATGTTACTTTCAATATCATCTAAATATTCATATTTTAAGCTAATTTTCAACTACACTAGAAAAGGACTTTGAAATGGGACTTTAATCCACTAAAATTGTGACACCCTAGTGTGTTTTCACCCTATTGTTGTTGTGTAGGATGTGGGAATAAATATCAATGAATGTGGAACTTGAGCTCATTAGAACATGCTCTTCTTTGAATTATTGGATAAAGAAGATGGGACTATAGACTTGGAAACTCAATGATATAAGAGGTATGACCTATATTTCTCATTGCAAATCTTGTCCAAAACTTCAATCTTTATGTTTTCTTGTCCAAAACCTCAATCCCTATGTTGTGATATATTTTTGTACCTTTGCCTTGCCTTTCAAATCTAATTGCAAACCTTTTATATTAATTTTTTGCATTTTTTCATTTTAAATTAAATTTGATGGAAATTATTCTATGGCTACTTTTGAAAATTTTGCAATTCTAGTCAAGTTTGATTGCAATTGCATTATGTTGACTTGAATTACAATTTGCATTTCTAGACAAATTTGATTTTAACTCTTTTATGGCTACTCCTTTCAATCTACATTTTTAATCAAATTTGATCATAATCCTTCTATGGCTACTTTTTGCATTGGTCTATTGTCATTTACACTATCTTTCAAGACTTTTGAACTAAAGCCTAACCTTTCTAAAAAACATTCCATTTAGATTTATTTCTTCTTTTAGAAATGACATGTTGAAAATAATGACATGGAACAAGGAAAAATTGTGAATTGTATTGAGGTTTTTTGTCAAAATGTTTGTAGCCGTGTTGTAGTTTTTTGGGAGGAAAATGTGCACACAATTGGGGGGAATCTACAAAGTATGAGCTTTAAGTGGCTCATTAGTGTCTCAATTTTTAATATCCTAAGTTAAGGTTTTTTGCTATTGATGGCAATTGATGAACCCAAAATTAAACTTTGGAACACTATTACATTTTTCTACATATGTGTGATTAGTTACCTTTTTTTAACAAGATAACTCATGTGCCCAATACTAAACAAAATTTTTATCAATGTTCCATACCCTATATAAAGTTGCCCCAAAACACCCTCAACACCAATAGCAAAAATGCCCCCATTCCCACCTTTCCTTGATTTAATGAACACCCAAGCCCCCAATACCAAACAATAACAAACCCCCCTTTTCCACATGCATGTGATTTATAATCATTTTTACTCTTGCTTTGTTCACAAAACCTCCCATTACAAAACATTACAAGATCATGAAATGGGTGCACTACTAGAAAATGCGTGGACAAACCACTAAAACCAACCGCCCAATTCGACTTTGGGTGGTCTTCACATGACACAAACCACTTGTGATTTTGTTGAGTGGGTAAATCCCATTAGAATCTCACCAAAGTGGTCATGTAGTGGGAGGCAATGGTGGTTTAGAAATTTCTGCTCAAAATGCCTTTGGGCATGGTTGAAAATTTTCCATTCCACCTTTTCAAACCACTTGGGTGGTTTTTCCTAATGGTCATTCTAAACATTGTGCACAAGGTTAACCACCTTACAAGGTAGTTAGGTAGGTAGGTAGCCACCATGTAAGTTAAATGTCACATCATTTAACTTGGGTGGCCAATGTCTACATGCCACATGTTTGTACTTAAGTTTGATGTAGCCATAATGTAACATATAAATGAATATTAGGTAAATATAGGTAGAAGTACATACCTAAGCTAAACTATGTATATTTATGTCATGCTTCACACACCTAACATAGGTATGACCTAGTAAAATATAATTAAGTTATATCTAGGCCAAAGTAATCAATCTATATTTAGGTTAGGTAGAATATGATATGTACTTAAAATATGTCTATTGTAGCCTATAGCTAGGTTAGTTATATCGTAATTTATACATAAGTATATCATAGCCTATGTACCGAAGCTAAATATCAATATATGATTTCTTATATACCTACCTAGATATATAATGATTTATACTTACATTAGGGTAGGTAGCTAGGCTCACTTAATTACACATAGCTAGCCTAGGTATAGCTTAACTTATAATACCTAGTCTATACATACACAGGCTATATGTATTTAATTTATATGTACATAGCCTCTATATACCTACTCTACACATATCTAGCCCTACATATAAGTTAAATACCTTACCGTACCTTGCCTATACCCTACATATACCACTACGCCAAATATTCGGAGAAAACCATAACACTTGGATTTTGGAAGGAAGAAATTTCTACTACCACACAGAGATGTTTGACATCACTTTATGTTGACAATGCAAATTCCAGTAGACATTGAGCTGTAAACCGTTTTCAACCTTCTGTGTCTCTTCTTTGTGACTTGGAGATGTCTGAGTCATGTGATCCCTCCTACCACGCAACGCTTTTATGTCTGGCTTGAATCATCGTTTGGGTTGATCAATCTACATGAGTTGAAGAAATGGAGATCACACCAAAATGTGCCAGTATGTAGAAGAAAGCATTTTTCTTGCTTCCAGAGTATACCATTTTTTATCTATAAAAACTGATGAATTCACACTCAATTGAGTGCCTGTACCTTGTGGTGAAATTAAACCAGTTGGTATTGTAGGGTAACGCCAAAATAATATACAGGTGCAAGTCAAGCTTTACACCTAGAAACCTACAAGGCCTTTAAATCATATACAGGTGCAAGTCAAGCTTTACACCTAGAAACCTACAAGGTCTTTAAATGATATACAGGTGCGAGTCAAGCTTTACACCTAGAAACCTACAAGGCCTTTAAATAATGTACAGGTGCAAGTCAAGCTTTACACCTAGAAACCTACAGGGCCTTTTAGTGCATAAGGTTTACCTGGTAAGACACCTTTCAAGTTCACCTCATGCACACAATTAAGCCTTGACAACAATAGGGCTTGAGGGCCAGACTCAACAAGCACCCACCCCTGCACCACCCACTGGATGTTGGTCATGACTCAGTTGTGCATGGACCTTACTTGAGTTACTTGAGTTAGTTGAGTCACTAGGTAGGAAAATAGGAGACTACGAGGTAAGTAGATGGTTTATACATAGGCAAGGGCTGTTTTTACTACCTACTACCAACCTGCAATACATTTTCCTTTGCTGTTTGCAGGGTGTTTAAAAAAATGTCATGTCCACTCCCAGAGTTCCCAGAGTTCAGAGGGCCATTCTGGAAGTGGGCATTCCATTCTTTGAAATGCCTTGCATTTAAAATAAATAAATTTCCCTGATACCTGATGAGTATCATTGGGAATTTTTTCTTTACAAAATCAATGCAAGTCTTTATGCTCGGTAAAGCCCTTGGCCACAGGCTTTACCAAACTTGAGCTCATGTTTGGGCTTTGCCTCACACAAGCCTTATTCACATAAAGCCCACGGCTGGAATACATAAAGATACATCTGACTCTTTTGGAGCAGGCATAAGCAGAACTTTGACCCTCCTATCCCTCATCATCTAGGTTTATTTAGGCTTATGATAACATTCACCTAGTGCACAAGGGACAAAGCACAAGGGAGAAGCTGAGGGTGGGGGGCATTCCCAAAATGTGGACCTATACTCAACCACTATGGCATCTAATGCCCCATATTTTGGGAATGGTCCATTTGGGGAAATATCGTACGCATAATGACGAATGTTAGGTGCTTCTCACTTTTTTCTTAGAATCATGGGCTTGGATTCGTAGAATAAATTTCAAGAATTGCCTTGATTTTTAAAGATTTTCTTTTTTCAGTTTTAGAGAACTGGTCAGTTTTCACTCATTCTCATTTTAAGAAGGATTGATCCCTGGTATGTAAAACTGGAACCAGCTAGTATCAGTTGATGGAAAATCTAGGAAATACCTGGTTGACCTATTTGCTTTCACTAACCTACCATTGCACTTAATCATACCCAAAGTTTTTCTCTTTGATAGACTCCTATTCGTGTATCATGTGTGACTTTTTAAAGCTTTTGGAAGATGTATATCTCAAGCTTAGGGAAGTTTTCATGTTAAGTTTAGGGTTTTGTGCAAAGATTTAGAGATAACCATCAAATATTTTCCAATGAAAGAATGCTTTTAGGTTTGATGTTTTTCATAATTCCATTTTTCTATTAAAATGACAATTTCTTTCAATTGCAGTTTTTATGTAACTTACAAAGCCTAGGGGTAATGTGGATTGTGTTTCCTACTCTTGCTATTGTTGTAATTAGGGTTGCAATGTGAAGTGTAATTGGCGTGAGTGGTGCAATAGAGGCTCTTCATTTTTTATGCTCCTCATGTTGTTAGTAGTTCAAGGCTTCCAGGTTTTTAGTTTCTAGTCTTCTTTTGATTATCAATACCATCTTGGTCTTTTACAATCTTGTGTGATTATTTTGCCAAAAATGTGTAGAACATTGTATCTAACGTGTGATTTGTTACTTGAAGGTTGATCACTTTGTTCGAAATGTGAACAAATTCACTTGAACTTGTTTTTGTGGTAAGAGCACCAGAGTGTTGGCCTTCAAACTTCAAAGCCTTTGTAATTTTTGTTGTATTGCTTGAATCTTGGTAGGTTGTACATGTTTGTAATGTCAGAAATTGAGAAATTGTTGACTTTGATATTGTGCAGTAAGAGGTATTGGAAGTAAGGGAAGACTCTGTTTTGTAGTATGGAAAAAACTATAGTCAACAACCTTGAGATTGAACAACCAGCTTTATGGACGCAAAATTTGGTGTTACTTTGTGATAACCAAAAAATTTGGTACCCTCAATAAAAGAATAATTTGTAATCTTATATATTAAAGCTAAGATGGTGTCTGTCCGTCTGTCTGTCCGTCTGTCCGGTGCCGATCTTGGTTTCAAGACCTCGATGGACGGACAGGACCAGGTCTTGAAATCCAGGTCCCTAGATGGAAGAGGAGGACAACGACGACAAATGGCGGCCGCAACAATTTTATCTAGATGTGATCAGCGGAGCTTGCGAGCCTATTGGTGGTGAATTGTTGGTGGTGAGGTATCTGCATTTTCATAGATAAGTGTTCTTATAAGATTCATCTT
>Ga0116229_10006363_pt1 | contig 18997 bp, 15 predicted proteins | sample S1TSphgellanicum_3_FD_87313 | JGI IMG/M metagenome (GOLD analysis project Ga0116229, IMG submission 87313) | Host-associated microbial communities from peat moss isolated from Minnesota, USA - S1T2_Fc - Sphagnum magellanicum MG | ecosystem: Host-associated > Plants > Peat moss > Unclassified... | reverse complement strand
TTTTCAAAGTTAATTAAAATTCAAGTCAAATCCCCAATTCCTAGAATCTAGAATTTGAACATTTTCATCTTTCAAAAACACCTAGATCTTAAGTAATCACCTATCATAACTTGAATGTGCAATCTAGAAAACTTAGGGAATAAAGGATCACAAAAGCAACCTTGCATTTTAAGTTGTTCATATTCAATATTATAAGTTCATTAATTTGAAAAAAATGAGTAGTAAAACATATTTGTACCACTTGAAGATGCCATTAATAATATCAATAATTTTTCATAGCTTATCTGAAACTAAATTATGTACATAAGACATGTTATTAAAAGACATACCTTTTAAAATTATGTAAGGTATGTTGATATGATGAAACATAAGTGTAAAGTAAAAAACCCCACTATTAATGTGCAAGATTTTGAGAAAAAAACATGTTACAAAAAAAAATACTTTTGTTTCTAGCAAATATTATGTGGGTTGTATGTTGTAAACATGAGGTGCCATTCATTTTCTAACCATTTCTTTATGATTTGGACACATGAACATTTCAAAAGACCACCATGACAAAATGGAAGCCTTGTTTATAAAAGTGAATTCATTGAATTTTTTTTGGCATAAGGATAAAATTGAAAGAAACTCCCTAGGCGAATTCATGAATTCTCAACATTTGACAACCAATGACACATTCTTGTGGTGCACCTTTAATAAATAAACTTTTTGACCTTTGAACTCACAATGAATTTACAACTAAATCATTGGATTTACGATTAATTTTTTGTTATAATTACCACATGTGACTTGATACTTGGGGCCTAATCACTTTCGTCAAGTTGCATAAAATTCTAGTCATAAAAGACAATACATGGCACCCAATTATAATGGTAGTTACATAAAGATGTGACTTACATGAATGTTACATCCATCCAAACCAACTTACGTGGCATTATCATTTTATGATTGATTTTACGACTAAATAATGTAGTCATATTATTTTTATTTATTTTTAAAATATTTATTATTTAGATATTAAAATATATTATATATGTAATTTTTTAATTTCAATAAGTTCAACCTATACCATGTTGACATGTGTCATTACATAGGTTAAACTCAAAAAAAACAAGACTAGGTTGTTAAGTAGGCCACTTGTTGTGTTGACCTAGTAGGCACCAAGTTTAAATTGGTTACATAGGTAGGGAATATTTGGTCAACAACCATGTTGACCACAACCCATGTCATGGGTGGGAATTTCTTTGAACCACAAGGATGGAGATCAACTCCTTTACCCACCAAGCAACCCCACTTGTTGTGGCAAAAAAATTATGTGCATTCTATTTATCTTACTTCATTTAAAACATTACATAAACCTTTATTTGATTTTAAAAATTATATTATATAATTTTTAAAATAAAATATCATAGTTATATCAACAAAATGTAATTTACATGGATGCTATATGATTTATTCATTATATAATGTTTATAAATGGGTCAAAAATTATTCCTATTATTTAGCTTATTCAATAAATAAATTGCATTGCCTACTTAATTAAGTAACTAGTTCAAAAAAATCACATATCAACATGATAAAATACCTATTACTTAACCCACATACATATGACATATTAACTACTTACTAGCTACTACATATCCTACTTATTGCCTATTTAATAGATTGGTTGCATAGCCTACCTAATTAATTACTTAAGCATAAAATTATTTCATTCAACACAATGAAATACCTACATTAATAGCCTACTTACATACTATTTAATACCTACTATTTAGTCACGTACATATTACTTATTACCTACCCCTATTTCTACCATTAATTGTCATGGGTCCTCTAAAAATTTTACAAACCCACCAAACCTTATTACACATGATTTAATGGTTAGTTCATTGAAAATAATTAAAGGACAATAATTAAACCACCAAATCCAACAATTTCATTGGCCAACTCTTTTTTTAAAAATTAATTACATGTGCATTTGCAACTAGGATTTATAGTTGCAAATGAAGTTGGAAAAATGCCACATGGTGTCCAATGGCCTATGAACCACCTTCCAAGTTGTAGAAACAACTACATTTTCATTTTTTTTGGATGCCACTAAAAACAAATGATATAAATGTATTTGTTATCTTCATATTCATCCAAATCGAGATTAGTGCAAGTTGAAATTGCATATGTAACACAAACCACTTTATGCAACTACAAGTTGTTTTTACCAAGTGCCATAGAGGACACTCACATCTATAGTCACAAAAATGATTGATTTGGACATAAGTCACAAATGCATCAGTTGGAATGGATAGGATTCCTTGTAATGACAACTATTAAAATGACATGTTTTGTTGCTAATTTGGTTATAAAGTAAAAGAGTTTCACTTCACTTAAAGAATAAATTAGACCTAATATAACATCTTGTTCAACAAAAATTTGCTTTAAAAAATTGGAAAACTCAGGAGTATTGGAAGTAACAAAGGGATTTGACACACCTTTTACATCACTACTTTTGTTAGTAAAAAAAACCCGAGAACACATAAAGTTGAAAAAAAATTATTCTACAAATGCAAAGTGTAGCCCTTGTAATATCTCTATTCAACATGGACACTAGAACATTGTCAACAACCCTTGATTCAAGCAAGAACGGCCCTCATGCTAGTTTTGTAACTTTTTGTTCTATTCTTTGCCATGTGCAACAAATATGTTGCCACTTTACAACCCTTTTTTCTTCTATTTAACCTTTGCCCTTGCTTGAAGATCTTTAATCATCTTAAAACACCTTTTTTGATTTCAATGATTATCCATCCAAAACAACATTATTCAAAATGAATCATTAAGAAAGAAATGAAGTTTAACAACAAATCAATAAAAAGGTGTGATGCAACAAAACAATTCAAAAACTTGATGAAAACATTGACCCTATGTGATGTGTGTGAAGTAATGCAAAAGAAACCCAACATTAAACACTAAAATAGCAAAAGCATTGATGTCTTTCTTACACATCCCCAAATCAAACTTCCTTCCCACGAACCTAATTTTGAAGGACCTAGTTGATATAAGGGTGACATCACTTGAATATGTGATTACAATTTGGAAGTCATGGAAATAAGTCCCTCTAGGCCCATTTAAGTAAGGGCCAACTATTGGGTTGTCCTTAACACATTATTAAACATTTGTGTCAACCAAGTCTTGTAAGAAATGAAACTAAGCTTGAGAACTTTGAAAATATCAACCATATTAAGTGTGTTTCAAAAGTTAGTAACTCCAATTTCAGGAAGGATTTTGTAACTTTTTATTTATTTAGGTTAATTTTTAAAATAAACACCATATACTATGTTTTTATAAGAAGTTTGAGGCAAAAATGATAAAGACTAATCACTTATAAAAAAGGACCAAAAAAATTAAAAAATCCATGTTTTTTATTTCAAAATTCTATTATTTTTTTAATGCACATTTATTGTAATCTATTAATAATTCAAGTTAACATCCTTAAAAAATTGTTAATTAACATATTAATGAATTTTTAATTTTGTTATAGTATGTCAATTCATTACACCTTGTTAAAAAATGTAATGAGATGTAAAAAGTGTTCCACCTTACCTTGCATTTATCCAAATCATTTCTAAATCAAGACATATTTAGCTCACAAGAAAAATCTTGATGAAGTCCATAACATAACGCAATCACATGTTGAAAAAATACATATTTGAAAAAATTATGGTGTTTCAAAGATCTAGGACATGATATGTTTTAGTTTGTTTAGTCCATTTTGGGATTCTTAAAAATTTTAGTCATTTTTATCTAGTCATCACAAATAACTCCATAATATATTATAAGGAGGGAGTTGACGCCTCGTCCCAAGTCTAGGCCATGTGAATTTTTGGTGAATCTAAAGTGAGTCCATGACCCAATGTGATTCCATTTAAACTAACCGCCTACATTGTTTGGGTTGTGTAAATGAGTTGATCAAAAAGTGTTTGTGAGAGTCACTTCATCCTAGTCCCATCCCATCCCAAAGCTCCCACAACACCTATTATCACAATGTTTGAAACTTTAACCTCTATGGATCGTGCTTTGATTTTTCTTTATTTATATTGTTGTCACTTTGAAGAGTTACCACTAATACTTTGGGATGAACCTATGTGTGCATTAAAAAATTTGGTGAGGATAAAATTGGCATACATCAAATTCAAAAGTGTCTTTTCATTTCATGTTTGAAATTGAGAAATTTGTAAAGGACTTCTTGGCACATTCTCAACTTTAATATCATAGAACTTTGTGTTTAAGAAAAATAACAAAATATTATCAAATTGTCAATGACACAAACGTTGATGTTGCATTTTAAAGCTTGGACTTAATGAAAAACATCAACCTAAAAGACATTGGAACCATTCTCATTTAATATATGAAAGGTGCAAAGTACAAACATTTGATTTTAATACAAGAAATTTTTTATTGTGCTTCCAAAAACATGAGGGTTTTCTCCATATTGACTTTTTTTGGTTGCATAAGCAAACCATATATCAAAGTTTCCACAAAAAATCTCATGTAACATATATATATATATATATATGTGGATGGGATTGAATAGTCTTGCAACATCCAAGCACAATTGCTTCAACAATTACAGACCTTTAGAAGTAACAATAACACATTGAAAAAATACACAACAAAAGTGAGCATCCTTTCCAATAATCTCCTTGATATCTACAACATATTGATCCCAGGGACATTGTTTCAAACATCACAAATCAAGATTTTATCCATGGTTCATTTTAGCATTTGCAATGAGCACACATACATGCACATTGGAACTTATAGATGATAACGTGTTTTTGGATGGAAATGAAAATCCCAAGTGTATGCCCATATATTTTTGTAATTTGTTGATTTAAAGACAACATGGCAATGACAACTTGAATGTCATTTGGGAAGGAGTTAACAACTAATCATGTAAAATGTTAGCCATCATTGCAACCACATGTAAATGCTTGTGCTACCCCTATTGTAGATTCCTAAATTTGGCCATCACAATGGCACAAATCTTTTGATCTAGTTTTAAGGTGCTTTTCATCATCAAAATAAAATCTTATCAATAATTCTTGCCCCTCCCCTCATATTGCTCTAAAAATACCTAGTTCTGAAAACCAAACCTCACACACCTAGAAAGGAGGATCAAACCTTCCAAGTTACAAAATTTTAGAAATGAGGGCTTGAACTTGAATCTTGCACTTGATATTTCATGTTTCTTTTCATTCATGTGACCCTTTGCTATTGATGTTGGCTATAGCTCTTTAGATTTTTTCGAATTTTTTCAAATTTTGGCAATATAATGGGCAACAAATTGAGAATCACAAAACAAAACAATTTGATAAACAAACTGCACAAACACAGTAAACTTTCAAAACCTTAAGCTGTCAAGGTTATCATCAGACCAACTTCCAAAATTTTAAGGTTTACATGTTCTTGAAGTTTTTAGGGGCATTCATAAGTGAATGAATACTGAAGATGATGTTCAATGCACTTAGAGAAGTTACTTTTATTTTTTTCCAAATAACATGCACAAAACTTATAAGGTACAACTAATTAAAATATATAATTTATAATTTACTTAAATATAAATAAATTGCTTAAAATTAATTATGAAATTGTATTTAAAATATATTTAATTATAATAAAATATTATTTGGATTATAGCCCTTTTATCTCCATTATCTCATGTGTTTCATAAAATACACAAAGACTCATTTCTTAAGCAATGTGCGGACGACGTAGGTACTTGCGGTGGTGCCAAGAGAGACATTACATTCCGATTGATTTTGGATCTTGAAAGGGAAATTTGCACTCATCTTTTCATGATCTCATTTTTGGTCCTTCTTGCTTTGAAAAGTTAAAATACACCTTGAAGATGCAAAGTGGCTATATGGTTCTATTTTCGAGTTTTGCCGAGCTTCACTTGATTGTATGGTGTAAATTTTAGCGAATAAATAATATTTTTATTTTTACAAAATTTCCCCCAAGGGTTGTGGATAGGTTTCCCCAAATTAATAGGTATATTTTGTAGGGGGTACTTGTGGCCATCACAGGAGCAAACAGTCACAAATTAAAATGTTATATTTTAGTTTGGCCTAGTGTAAAGCCAGGCTTGGGACTAACTAGTGTAAAGCTCTGAGATTCGTTCAAGCTCTACCTCAGGACAGAGTCTCTCTTCATTGCCGCAGCACCGTTGTGGTAGAGACACCGTAAAGATTGAACCAAGCGGAGGAAGAGATAATAGTTGCTGTGATCTCAGCAACCGCATTCTCTGCATCTTTTCAAAAGAGAGTTGGAAAGCAACCTTGGGCATTCTGATACCACAGAGTTACGAATTGCAATTTGGGCAACTGAAATTCAGTGCCGTCCATGACTCAAGGTTGCATGTGCCAGTGTAGTTGTGATTGAATCTAGGGTAGGTGTGTCCATGACCAGATTATTGAAAGTGGATGGGATTCAAATGTCTTTGTGGCTAGTAGCTTGGTTGACAATATCCCAGATGTGGGAGTGTTGAGGATGCTTGGAAATCAGTGTTCAACAAGATACCATTTCCAGATGTGGTCACTTGGGGCATTTGAAATGCAGGTAAGGGCAGAAGGCACTCTAGAACTATTCCAAAAAATGCAACACAAAGGTGTGCAATCAAATTTGTTACCATTTGTGGGATGTTGCATACATGCCTGCATAGTTATGCTTGAAGATGACAGGTGTCCCCATGAGCAGATCATTCAAATTGGATGGGATTCAGATGTCTTTGTGGGGAGTAGCTTAGTTGACATGTATGCAAAATGTGGCAGTGTTTGAGGATGCTTGAAGAGTATTCAACAAGATGCCATCTTAGATGTGGTAACTCAAGGGGCATGTAAAATGTAGGCAAGGGTAGAAGGCACCAGGACTATTTTGACAAATTATGCAACACAAAGGTATGCAGCCAAACTCTGTTATTGTTTTGGGTATGCAGCCCAACTCTGTTATTGTTTTGGGTATGCAGCCCAACTCTGTTATATGTGTCAGCATAGTTGCCCTTGAAGAGGGCAGCTGTGCTCATTAGCAGACCATTGTAACTGGATAGGATTCAGATGTTTTTGTTGGGAGTAGCTTGGTTGACATGTATGCAAATGTGGCAGGGTTGAGGATGCTTGGAGATTTTTCAACAAGATGGCATCTTGAGATATGGTCACCTGGGACATGTGAAATGTAGGAAAGTGCAGAAGGCACTGGAACTATTTGGACAAATGCAACAGCAATGTATGCACCAAAGCTCAAGTTTACTTTTGTTGATGAGTTTGAATTTAGAAGGTGAGTTTTGGAGAAATATGGCTTTTTGTTATGACTTGGAGGCTTCTGTTTCTTTTGAGAAAAAGGGGACATGTTTTCAGAATTGTTGCTTTTTGCGGTTTTCTCACATGGGCTTCTTTGCAGAAGCTAGTCCTATGCAAATATTTGTATCTAATCATCCAATTTGTCCTCAAAAGATGTTATGTCCCTGCCTTGTTTGCATTTGTAATCAAACCTACTGGTGGTTTTGTGACTTCAGGTTTTGTGTTCATGCCTGGAGTCTGCTCTCAATCTCTAAATTGGTTGAATCATTGATTATTGTAGATCAATTGAGAATGTGATGCATCACACTAGAAAAAGATCAACAGAAGTGACAAAGCCATGATGAAATGTGGTCTGTTATTTTTTGGGCAGCTGGTACCTGATGAGGTAAGAAAGCTAAATTAAACATTTTGGACACTATGTGAAGCTTTTGTATGTCTTCTTTTAGCTTGTAGCCATGTAGGTTTGGTGGATGAAGGCATACACTATTATGCTTCAATGATTGCAGTCTACAATGTACATGATTTATGCAAATTTGGAATTTCACTTGCTTGGTCAACCTTCTTGGCTGTGTTTGGCCATCTACAGGAGGCAGAGAATATGATCAAGGTGATGACCAGCAAACCATATGTGAAAGGCTTTGCACAGGGCTTGCAGAATCCACATTGTGATGTGAAGATGGGAGAACATTTTACTAAATGAGTTCATTGAATTGGAGCTTGAAAATGCTGTTGGTTATGTGCTGCTATCAAATTACGTCTATGCTGAGCTGCTAGCAATAGGCAATTCTGTGCAAAATGTATGATGGCAGAGAAGGGAAAGAGGTGAGAAGAAACAGCAAGGTCCCACCCGGATTGGAATGAATAACATGGCATTTGTAGTGGACAATCAAGACCACCCTCAGATGATTGAAATTTGCTCACAACTGATGAGATTATTAGGGCTCATCCATGATGTGGGGTATGCGACTCACGGTTTGTTCCTAGTCATGTCTAACTTGGTGATGTGGTACCACTGGAAAAAGCAGCCATCTGTACAACTTCCTTTCTACTCAACAATGACTTTGAACATGTCATTTCTCATTTATGTACATCCAACCTAATTTGATTGCATTGGAGCATTTGGTTTCCCAATTTTCATTTATCTACATTCCTGTAAAGTAACAATGTAGGCTTATGGGCACTCATATCAACAATGACGAAGACGCATTGCCTCATGTGGTCTAGTCATTCATGTATTGTTAATCAACAAACAAATATTATTAGGTGCAAAAACAACTTGGTTATCATCCATTATTGGATGTGACCAATTTTGATGACATGGGTTCATTTTTAATCTTTCCTTTCATCTAAATGTTCAATGGCCACAATAGATAGTTGCCTTTCCAACTACAAATTGACACATATGCTTGGTAGTTTGCAAAATCATAATATGAGAGGTATGTTCTAAACTATTTTTTTGGTAATTGAATTCAGAAAATAATTATATAGTATTATTTTTTAATTTTAATATTATGCACATGTAAAATATTAGTATCAAAATTAGCACAACAATCGCATGTCATAATTTGAATGATTGATTTCAATCACGTTAGTTAAGATTTACAAATCTATGTAAATATTAAATTCATCACATGTATAATATTATGTTCAATTTGATTAAATACATTTTTTTATTAGTCATAATGATCACACCTAATTTTGATATTATTGTAACCTAAAGTCAATTTTCACATTCACTAAATGAATAATTTTTTAACCCAAAAAATCATTTTTTAATTTTTTAATTATAAAATTTTCCATTGTCTACTATGATATTGTCATATGAGTAGTGAAATTATTCAAAGTGTAACCTATGATAATTACAATGACTTTCAATATGCCAACTTCATATTTTCACAAATTTTCATTTCATTATTTTGAGGGTTGTTTAGTCATGAAATTGACCTTAGGAAAAAAGGTAGCCAAAATGAACAAAGTTAATCATTTCAAATTAGTGGACTTGGCTTTAGGATTAACCATTCACAATGCTACTAGCGTCAAAACTATGATTTTGTTGTAACATCAACACAATCATAAAAAAATAGAGATAAGTATCAAGAATAAAAGGTTCACAAAATGATGAATGTGTGTGTTCTTCACCCACATAACCTCTCTCCAAGATGACATTTTTAAAAATTGCCTAAGCAAACTCAACTAAATACAAACCATGGGGAGTTCACTAAAACCATTCATCAATTGTTTTAGATCTCCTACATTTATATATTAAGATAGGTGTTTCTTTTCTTTGGATGTGACCACATTGTGACCCTCCCAAATCTTGGGGCCCTCACTTCATTTTTGGTACTGCTAGAAAGTTGCTGATGTAGAGTGCAAATTTGTCATTTGTTGGTCCAACAGAGCACAATTATTGAATTTAGAATAACTTTCATCTTTCGACATTAAATTGAAACTAATTTAGCAAGGTTCTATAAGAACTTTGAAGTTAAACCGACTTTGATTGAAATGGTATTGGGATAGGTGACTTTACACAAACTTTGATATACTTGGGCCAGTGGCATAGGGGTCCATCTTGTTGTCATGGGGGTTGATGCCTGAAAACCTCTCAAAAATATCACTTAGTTAAGGCTATTGCTAGCTATATGAGATTCTCAATAATAGCCCTTATTGTTATTAATAATTATTATAACCTTTTCACCAGATTGCAATTTTTTTGTAATTACAAAATAATTTCATCTAGTATTGTTCCAACCAGTTTTGGGTGGGTTCATCCATTTCATCATACCAGTCTGATACTTGGTGTTAGGATAAGGCACCCTCCACATATACTAGAAACAATTCTATCAATTCTTTGCATAGTAAAATGAACCTTCCATGGCAAGTTCTCTAATAAATAAAATTAAAATAATTTTCTTACAAAGAATTTTGGTGCCAACTGTGAATAAATGACTTGGGTATCAATAATATGTGGTGGTTTGTAATGGAAATTGAATTAATTAGCATAGCCACTTGTTTTCAATTGTTTAGTATTTTACATGCAGTGGTGGCAAGGATATTGAATAGCATGTCCAAATCCATCCTAGCAATGTCCAAATTTTGAACTATGCAATTTAGTTAGGCATGGATGAATAGAAAAAAATGAAGGACATGGGATAATATTTTCATCTGGTTTGTGGAATTGCTATGGATGATCATGGATGGTGTCCATGAGTAATGGGTTTTGGTGTCTATTCAGGTACTTTTCTAGGTTTTTCCTAGGTGGGGCAGGCCATCTGCTAGTTCCACTTTTGTTGGGCCCTGCCCCCACAGGGACAGGAGACTATTGCATTGGATCCAACTTTTGGAAGTTGTACATTATTAGACCCGGTTTCACATTAGATGAACCGGTTTTTTGGGTGAAAGTGTTTAGACTGTTTAGATTGGAACAGATTGTTTTGATGTTCAGAGTGTGGACACAGTAGGTAGATGCACAACATCTTATCTATTGGCAGGGCCACCATGTTTGTGATGCCTTGTTTCTCCCAGTTCCACTTATGATGTGAATTAATGGTGGAAAACATTATAGTTATGTTAATCAATAGCTGAGAACACCCATTGCACTTTAGAACAGGCCAGGCACTCGTAGAACTTGTTACCATTTGAGGGAATAGTGTCCTGAGCATTATATGCAAAGAATGCCTTATTCATGCTGCCCTGCTGTATCACAGAGGGTCATTGAGAAGTGGGATCCATGTGGGAAGTCTGGTTTCAGACCCCTCCTAACTTGGTGTCCATTTTCGGTGGGTTTTTCAAGACATAAATCATTTTAAAAGGGAAAAGATAGAGACTATGGGATTTCATTGCATAAGTGCAAAGTTCAAAAAGTCGATAATCAAACTTCTAAGAAGGTTTATTTCTTCGTATCAAAATGTCCATATCTCTGGGCCCAATTTTAAAAACATAATTTGAGTAAGAATTTTTCATTTTCTACTCATGGTGAAGACTCTTGGACATCTTTGGAAGGTGAAGAAAAGAATTTTACCTATTATTTTTTGTTGTTCACAAAAGGTTGAATTATTGCATTGTAGCATCAAATCCTTTCTTTTGATTGCAGATGAACTTTTTTGGTTGTTTTATAATAACAACACCAACAAAAAATTCTAGTGTATTCAGAGGGCATGTTACCAACTTGAAGTTTTCCTCCACAAAGGGTGTGGCATTTTGAATAAGTGGAATGCTTGCTATGGTTAGCATTTCATTTTCTAAATATTAAGTCCTTTGAAATCCAATGGGCATTTGACCAGTATCATGGGAGGAAAATGTAAACAAGCAAAATGCTTCCTAGAATGGGCATTTCCTTCTTTTCAAAATGCCTCAGCTTTTGTGAAGGAAAAGTTCCTCTGCACACTATGCCCTCTAGATACAATTGGAAATTTCCTGTCAGTGTTTCACAAGACCTTGCTTTATCATCTCTAGCACCAAATTATGTCCTTTGATTTCAGATGGAACCCATTTGCTTGTTTTGTAATAACAGGCATTTTGCATATCTTTTGTTCTTACAAACAATTAATATTTTTAAAACTTACATGTTTTCCTTTCTAAGGCCAACTATGAATTTTGCCAAGTGCATCGTCAATGGAGGGAATGAACTAGAGCAGGCAGTAGGATGAGTCTTCTCTCAAGGAATCTTTCTCACTTTTCTTGTTAAAAAACAAATCACAAATCCAGGAAATAAGTTCGATTGTGTAAAGACCAGTGTTGGGCAGATCTTTACTTTTATGAAAAATCTTTAAATTTGGTTTTTAAAATTAAATTAGAACAGTTTCAGTTTTGGTCCACACATAAATGGAACTGTGAATTTGGTTTTGGGTTCACATCTAGAACCGATTCCAAATATTAGAATCAAAACTGGAGGTTTTGTAGTAATTTTGTGAAATGCAAGAGAGTACAATAAAAGTTCTCAGGAGGATGAAGACTTAATGAAAAGTGGATCAAACCATCGAAAGTAGAACTCAACAAGGGAGTGGTTAGTTGATGGGTTCTTCTTTTGTTGTGTGGATATGAATGTGTTGGGTTGTGACAAAGAACGAGGGCACAAACAAACAAAATGCAAAACACGTATACTAAATGGCAAATACACTCTCCAAATTTCATTCTAGCCTGAGCCAAAGACCACTTAAATTCTATCCAAGAAACAGCAAAGAAATTGCCTTCTTCATCATAGAGAGGCTTGAGGTTTTCAAGGGGTCAAATCGCTCTAATCTCACTCTCTTGAGCCCACTGGCCTCTCTTCTCAAAGTCTTTAGACCCACACAAATCCCAGACCACATTGGACTTCCACATGAACTCTAGTTCTAGCTTACATACGGTACTGTAAATCCCTCAGCCCACACAAATCACACAATCCTGTTTCTTTGACACCATCACTCCATTTGACAAGATAGAAAACAAAAATACACCACATCAATTTCCCCCAATCACTGCTTCAAGAATCCTTACAAAAAACTACACCCATCCTGTGTATGATTGACCTTGTAGACTCAATGGATTATTGCAGTCCTTCGGAGTTCCCAAAATCAGGGTCCTCGCTCTTGAAAAGCAAGACAATAAAACTCAGATACGAACAAAACCCAAACACAGACTTTTGAAAAGAGTTGTTGGCCACTCTCGAAATCTTTAGAACTTCTCGTCATTCCCCCTTTTCAACCATCAAATCCAGTTCTAAAATAAACATTCTGCCTCCCTAAATACATTACGCAACAAATTATCTCGTACTTTCCCTTGAGATAGAGATTTAAGAACCTCTCTCCCATAACTTCTAAGTTCTGGCCTTCTCCAAACAAAAATATGCACTACTTATCTTCTCTATAGCAAATCCTTCCACCACTGCTCCGTAAGACTTCCACCAAACGCACCTCACCTGGCAGCTCCTTGGCCACACCATCATCATGCGTCCAACAACACCACATACATACCAAATTGAAGAAAATGACACCAAGGTTTCAATGCTACCAAACACTGGTGCATCTCCATTTTGCAACCTTCCTTGTCTCCACACCATTGAAAGCAAAAATCCTCAGCCGCCAACAGAAAAGAAAACATGTTTCTTTGAAAAACCCTAAAACAACTTCTTGTTCACACTCAAAACCCTAAAGTTAGAAATTTGTTACAAGGTTATTTGTTGCAAGTTAATAGCAGTAGAGAAGCTTGTGGTGTTGCATTTGTGTAATTAATGTTAAAGCTATGGAAGGGCTAATGTTTATTTTGAATTCTTGATGACTTCTGGCAATGACAGGTTTCATGGAGATGTTTTGGTGGTTGATTATGAAGAGAGGATATTGACGAAGAACGTAAGAAGGTGTATCTTGAAGAAGCTAAATACCTTTTGTTATTCAAAACTGAATTTGGCTAGAGGTTGGAAGTTGTGTTTTTTTTGGGAGGTTTTGTGGTTGTTTAGGAGGAATGCCCACATTCATATATTATGTGTTTTCTAACTTCAATCTTCTTTCCGCTACATACTAGAGTTCGGAGACTAGATATGTGTAGACTTAGAAACATGAATAAAAGCTTTTAAATATAGTGGAGATGAAGAAGATTAATAGTGAATAATTGGTTGGTTTGAAAAAACCATTGGTTTTGGAAGTGTGGGGTGTGGAGAATGTGAGGTGAAAACTTGGGGAATTACATTCGAAAAATGAAACTCAATCTTTTGGGAACTCTGAGAATATGGTGTCTACACTATTCTAAGGCCTCAAAAAGGGGAGCAATCACTATGAGGTGCTTACTATCAAAATGCCTAAGTGTATATGTGGGAGAAGTCTTTGAGTGAACAATATGTTAAAGTAATGTTAAGTGAGACCATGATTGCATGTAGAGAGGAGTTTGGAAAGATTTGATCCACCAAATCTATAATTTTTCCCATGTTGCTAAAATTAGTATATATCATTTAATTAGAATCATCAGTTGATTTAAAGTTGTGAATGTTGTAAAAAAGCAAGTAATGTTTAGTAACGTTTATATTATCAAAATTATTGACTAATCAAATATTAATTTTGGTTGCAAAAATAAAGTTGATATCAATTGAGAATTTTATGGCTAAGCATTTTGAAACGGATCACATTCGACAATTGGAAAAGAAAAAGGGTAGGTTGTTTGGGTTTGTGATCATCGTTTTTTTTGCCTCCACAAATCCTTACAAGCATGGTGAGGAACCATAATACAAGTTTCTTGAAAACCTTGTGCTTGGGTGCAATTTTGCAAACATGTACCAAAGCAATTGAAACCACTACTTAATTTTGTGTATCAAACATTTTTTAAAATAATAACAATTACACATGGAGTTGTTTTAATACAATATTATTTTCAATATATTGATATACATATCTTGAAATTTTGAAATCAATTTAATGAATAATAAAAAAAACTTTTAGAACAATTATAATCGTTGGTAACTTTTATAATATAAAAAAACAATTCGTACCTAATTATTTTTGGCAAATTTTAATATTTTCCTACTTACTTTTTTTGGTAAATTTTTAATATAAACCTTAACATTGTTTCAAATCCTTGTGGGTTGGTGTGGAGTGTGGGTACTTCACAACTAAATATGATGTGAAAGAAATCATCCCCTTTTTAATGACAAATTTTGAACAAATTTAAACCTTACCATCCAAATAAAAATAAATATTTCAATTGATGAACAAACTTTTGAGGGTGAAAAAGAAAAAAAAAAAGTGTTTATTGTTGGGGCATCCATGAAAGAATCTTCATAAACATTGGTTATTTGAGAATTATTTTTGTTTTAAAGGTTATTTAACCTTTCATCTATGTATACATATCCACGTGCTTGGTGGTAAACTAATGATAATCAATTTTTGAATGTTGATTTCTTTGAAATTTTGAATTTTTTTGGTCCCAAATTGAGAGAACAAGAATGTTTATTAAGCCTTGCCCCCACAGGGATAAGGACTATTGCATTGGATCCAACTTTTGCACCTTTTACCTTATTAAAACCGGTTTCACATTAAGTGAACTGGTTTATTTGATGAAAATGTTTAAACTACTTAGATTGAAATGGGTTTTTTTCCTTATTTAAAATGTGGACATAGTAGGTGGATTAAGCAGGAAAACTTAATTAAGGTATTTCTTTTTTAAGGAAAGATGGTTGGTGGCAACTTTTTGGGTTTTGAAATTAACTGTTGATGGCTAATGAATACTTTGTCTAAAAATGTTTGAACATCACTGGTGGCGATCGATGGCAAGGAGCAAAGTTCTTGTTCCTCTCAAGGCTTAAAGTTTGGGGGTGATCTCCTTGTGAATGAGGTGACATGGCCTGAACTTGCTCATCAATACCTAATCATTCTTATTGAGGTTGCAAAAAATGGTGATCCTAGTGGATTGAGACCAAAAGAGTGCAAAAGGTTCATTATATTTCTTCAAAGAAATGGTGGTGTGTTGTTTGGGGCAACTATTATAGTCGTTGTTATAAATAGTGATGCTCAAGTATGTTGGAGTTTTCCCAGGCCTAATCGGTATGCTTGTTTTTTCTCGTAAGGCAAAAAAATAGTTTTTTGCCACATACCTTTGTGTCTCCTATGGATTTTTTTTTTTGGGTTGGGTTTTGTGGTCCTTGAATTATATTGTTTCTAATGCCCATGTTTGAATATCTATGGTGCCCTTTGGATGTGATAATCTCCTAATCACTTGATGTTATCAACTTTTAAGTATTGCAATTCTACCACCCCACTCCATAAAACCCTGGCCTTGGATTGCCAATTTTTTTTTCGGTATTGTGGTGCACCTAATGCATTTTTTTTTGGCAAATGCCACTGTGATGGGTATGATGGATTTAAGTTCTACTACAAGTTCACACCTAAATTTCAATTTTGGGTTTAATTTCTGAGGTTTACTGTAGCTTTGGGATGTTAAGAAGACTTAGGAATTGGGGGTTTTAAGGCTGAAGGTTAATGGGGTCATATTGTGGAGGATAGTTTCTTCAATAAGCATAGCCACTATTAGTAATAAATGCCCTGTCATTTGTAGAAAGGGATATGATACTGTAAAGTGCAGCAGCACAAAGAGAAGCACAAGCTCAATTTGACACTAGCAGGTTGTTTGACCTAAGTGAACAAGTCTTACTTGATTGCCCAACTGCCCAAGTATAGTGATTCACATCTTTTCCCTTTCAATCCCAATGCTTCCTGATAGCATGACCTTTTTCTAATGTTGATTCTTTTCCCATTTTGGAACCCTAGTTCCCCAAAATCCAAACCTTTCCCATTTAAATGTTTAACATGACAATACACATGGAGTGCCAACATATTTTTCCACTATTTACTTGGTTGATCATTCTTGTCAAATTGATTACAAGTGACGCCACTTGTCCGAAAGCCTGGTAGGCTTGTGTTAACTCAAGCACAAATCTACTTCCAAATAACCTTTGCTGGCAGGTATTGCAATAAGCAAGTGGACCTTAAGTAAAAATAAAATTCCTTTTGATTAAAAACCCTCTAGTTAGCTGGTTAATTGGTTTTTGGAATGCCTTTTGGTTTTGTATTGAGTGCAGCCATTGCATAATCTAACTAATAACAATCTAATACGGTCACAACCTTACTACAATGTTGTGGCCATAAGATGTAAGTGACACGCACTGAGCTCATCCCTAAATTATTTGTTCCACCTTTGGATTTCCTTGTGAAGAGGTTCATAAACCCAAATTCATTTTTAGCAAGTTTGGGGTTCAAGATTATGTTTATTTTTCCATGTTTTCCTATTATGGGATTTGGGCATTCCATAAAGATGGTAAGCCTTAAACCTTGAACCCTAAACCTTCGAATGAACATGTATAAGGAAGTTTAAATTTGGGTGTCCGCCAAAATGGAATCTTTGTGGGTGATGTGATGTTACCTGCCTAGTAATCTCTTTTTCTTTCAACTAATCTTCTTGTCAACTTCTATTTCATGTTTAATGAACTTTCCATTAGTTGAGTTTGGTTGTGAAAGTAGGAAGTAACATAAGATGTTAATCGTCATGTGCACTATTTTAAATTGTTGATCTTGTTTGTTTCATGGCCCTTTACACTCCCACCTTATTATAAACTATAACAAAGGGGGATGTGGAAATGATGCAGGGCAAAGGACCTTAATGATTTCATTACAAAGCTAGCATTGGAGAATTAACATGTGTTAATGCATTTTCATTCCTAGATTGATCTCATCTTTGGCTACAAGCAATAGGGCAAGTCAAATTCCCCCCCTTAGCTTATGACATGTAAAAAATTAGGCACTCTTGCCCACAAACCCTCAAGACCCACAACCATGTTCTTTTTTGCATAAAATGTCAATCTCATTGGATTGTTGTGAATTTCATGAAGTGAAGTAACTTTGTTTTTCTTTCAGTCCTTTGGGAGCTTATCCTTTGTAGTTGTAAAATGGTAATTGGAGCCCTAAACTATCGTGTTCAAAGTTTTATAAGATTTGAGTTTGGAGTTGCTAGGGTTTTTTTAGAAGAGGTTTTGGCTGCAAATAACATGTTCCATCACTTAACTTCTGAAGGAGCAGTGGACTTGGAAAAAATTGATGACCTTTTTGAGTGTGCAGGCCTTGAAACTTAGGTTCATCCAATTGAGAACCCCCTCTCCTCTCTCTCCCTATTTGTGTTCTACTTTTCATGACCATCTAGGGTATTGGGTTGCCCTGTGACCACTTAGAGTTCCTTTTACTGTGTCTATTTTTCGCCTAGAAATGCATTTGATCAAGTTTAATGTGAGATAAATATGATGGGTAGTGGTTTGTAGATTTAATTCATATGGGAAGAAAATAACTGACAATTTCCTTGATGCATTTGGTCCTAACAAACATGGATGCAAGTAATTTCATGGAAAATTGATGCAAGTAAATTAAGTTTGTGGTCTAAATAAATGAGTTTGGTCAAGCACCTTGTTAGCTTTTCACAACACTTCACTCACCATGACTCTTGAAGCAAAAAACGATCGTCATGAACAATGTTATTCTATTAGAATCCAGTGTTATTTTTTTTGGTATGATTTTAATCTATAATAATAAGATGATGGGTTTTGGTTTTTGGGGTTGGCAGAGGTTCAATGGGTGGCAATGAATCTGGTGCTACACCTGCCAGGAATGGGAGGCATGTGGAACATGAACTTACCTTCTTTAACACAAAATGGCCAACAATTTCATCGCAGTAATAGAATTTTGTCCTTAATGGAATGGATGCTGCTTAGGTGGTGTTTTGGTAGTTGTTCCCTATCTATCTCTTACAATTTCAACAATGTTTTTTTTCTTGGCCTATAGATTTGGAGTATAGTTAGTGGAAAAAACAAGATCGAAATAAAGACATTTTTCCAAGGTCTAATTCTTTCAATTCTAATTCCATACTCTTTTTAGGACTTCTGAATTGGTATTTTGTGTTGACACTTTATTTGTGTCACAACTTGTATTCAACTTGCGCTCTCTTGTTACCTCTCATGAGTGCTTTTGTTGGGCCTTGCCGCCATAGGGATAGGGACTATTGCATGGGATCCAAATTTTGCAAGTTTTACTTTATTATAACCTTGTTTACCTATTAGTGATAAGTTAGCCAATTGAAATGGAATTCATGTTTTGTGTTTGCGGGACCCACTTGGATTATGAGTTAGAATTTTTCAATTG
>Ga0116229_10006362_pt1 | contig 18998 bp, 16 predicted proteins | sample S1TSphgellanicum_3_FD_87313 | JGI IMG/M metagenome (GOLD analysis project Ga0116229, IMG submission 87313) | Host-associated microbial communities from peat moss isolated from Minnesota, USA - S1T2_Fc - Sphagnum magellanicum MG | ecosystem: Host-associated > Plants > Peat moss > Unclassified... | reverse complement strand
TTTGAGTAGTACCCAGATTGTGAGCTGCAAACATGTACTCTATTCCTTCATCAGAAGCCACAAACTGTTTCATAAACACTCCAGCATTGTTACTCAGCACAAAACATGGCACACGTGCACAATGCAAACAAAGAGTTAAAAGACCAAGTTTGAATCATATATAAACTTTATGTAAATTCTTCAATTGTTCAATGACAAAATTTGACCGCCTGAAAATAACACCCTGAAAATTAAAGTTGAAGGAAAAGTTTCAAAATGCAGCTCTCCAGTTACCAACAAATCTGTAAGCAAGAGATCTAAGCATTTGCAGCTAAATTCTTGTTATAGAAAATCTGTCAGCAAGAAGAGATTTAATCCATTGCAGCTTGATGTAATCTTTGAGCTTCTGATTTCTGCAGCCCACAATTTCTTGAACAAAAAAAAGTAGAGAAAGGCTGCAGCTATCTCAACAATTCAGCTGCAAAAGAGTTCAATCAGTTCAGAACCACCAATTGAGAAATGTCTTGACAACAATTCAGCTGCAATCACCCAGCCTGACTTACATAAGAATGTTGAGGCCCTTGTACTCATCTGCAAAGGTCTTGACAGATTTCAAGGAGCCCAAGTCCAGATGCATCACATCCACTGTTGCTTGGGGAGATTCTATCTGTATGCTTTCTTTGATTGCCAACCCATCATCCAATTTGAGAGCCATGATTGCCACATGCGCTCATGCAATGCTAGCACCCTTGCTGTCTCTTTTCCTAATCCTGATGTCGCTCCTACACAAAACTCAACACCCCAAGTGCTTCTTGGTACCCAATTCTCTTCTTGAAGGGATGATACAATTGTAGCTGCTGCTGCACACTACAAGAGAATGTGGTTTTTCTGACACAAAAAGTCATGACTCATGACACGTGTGAGGTAAACCTTTTGGTTTCATCTATTGCAACATACAATATGTGATGTTTATTGTGGCATATATAATATTAAAATTACAATATGACATTAAGTTATGGCACATATTGCATTTGTGCCTGGCAAAAATGTAATAATAACAAATGTAATTTCATTTCAGAATTTTAATATAATATATGCCATTATAAACATCACATATTGTACATTGTAATGAAAGAAGCCACAAGGTTTACCTCCCACGTGTCATGAGCTGCAACCTTTTTTGTGAGAGAAAAACCATATTCTCTTGTACCACCTACTAGTACAGCTTGATGTTGAAAAGAAAAATGGTCTTGGACCAAAGAGTTTTTTTGGCAATTTTGTGTTATAGCCAAAGTGATGATGATCCACATTAAGATTTAGCCAGATTTGGCTACAAGCTAAATATGAAAGTAATTTTTTAACAAAAATCCTTGTATATTTGTAGCTACCTATTTGAACCATGTTCAGAAATCTGGTGATTTTTCTTAAAATTTGGTCGAATTATGGCTATTGAAAATCTCAAAAAGCATATGATTCTAGCGCTTTTAAATTTTTGATATAGCATTTTGGCTTTATATAGCCATAAAGGAAAAAAAAAGGCTGGGACTTTTGGGAGTCTCTAGATTCGTATTGTGAGAAGGTCAGAGGACATTTCTGCAAGAGCTTTTGGATGCAACAACAAAACAAGAATGATCTTCATTGCAGAAAGATGAGAGAGGAAAATTGAAAAAAACACAAAAGAAAACAAAACAAAGCAAAGTCCAATACCAGCGACACACTTTCCGCAACATCTTGTAAAATGCAAAGAAAGAATTTCTGTCTCGGGAGTTGAAAATTACACACACCCAATTGAGCGAACTCTTCCAATTCTTCCAAAAATGCAGATCGATGCCATTGAAGATCATGCAAATTTCTCTAAACAATTTCGACTCGCAGGAAACCACATGTCCCCTTCAAGCCCAGGGTCGGTATAGTTCGACATCGGGAGTTCCCTGAGCAGATCCGCGTGTACATGCAGATGATCCGAAACCAGATTTGTTGAAGCAAAAATCCAGAGATTTGTTGTGTATGTGGGGACCAGCAATTCCGGGGACCTGCTGCAAAGTGTCGTCGGCAAGGTTGGGGCAATTAGAAAGGATGGTGATGAGAAAGAGACCTAAACCCCAAACCCTGGTTCAGGCAAGGTGGTGATCAAAGCTTTTTATAATACACAAGCTTGCAGGTGGCGTTTGCACCAGCTGTTGCTGCAAATCATGCATGCCTTCAACAACCATGCAACAACAACAGCACACTGCTCCTCCATTTTGCAATTTGTAAAGTGTTTGTTTTGTGGCACAATTCATGCCCTTGTGTTTTTTGCTACAATGCACCTGTTGGCTCTTGTTGCTAAGCATGGCTGTGCTTGTGGACCCCACTGTAGATCCCTCCCTCAAAACTACTTGCCACTTTGCAATCTAGGTACTACAGAAAAAACAAGAATCATGTCTGGTTATTACTGGCATTTTCAAGATCAACATCTGGGCATCACCTTCTTCACATTTTGCTTAAGAAACAACAACCTAGCATCACCTTCTTCATATTTTGCTTAAGAAACAACAACCTAGCATCACCTTCTTCACATTTTGCTTAAGAAACAACAACCTAGCATGACCTGCTTCACATTTTGCTGATCCAATATCCACATCTGAGCATCACCTTCTTCGTATTTTGCTGATTCAAGATCAACATCTGAGCATCACCTGCTTTCAGCATTGCTTCACTTTGTCTGTGTACCAATCCTCTGCCAATTTCTTGATACCTCTAACCATTTGCATATGCCTGGCAGCACTCATTCCAGATTCTAAACTTTCATAACCATTCACTGCCATCAATGAACAGAGCACTGACACACCTAGTATACATGCAATTGCTCAATTCAGCAGTTTTGTTGCCATTGATTCTCAATCAAACAGCAAAAAATGATCCACTAACATACATTTGTATCAGCTAAATTTCTCTCAGCTCTTAAATCTCCTTCGGATCACTAGGGTCATAACAGCTATCTAAATGTGCTAACCTCTGAACAACAGAGCTTGCCTGAAGGGTGTTGTGACACTTACTTGATCATGCTTCTCATGGAGAAACACCCATCCTTTTCCTCAAAGAGGCTGTCAAAGGGGCCTCTTTGAGGAATTCACAAGCTTCTCTGTCAAAGGGGGTTGCAAATTCTTCAAGAATGCACAGATCAATATAGGTGACCATATTGCTCATAACTAAGTGGTCATGCAAATTCTTCTATGGGAACTATTTTGCTTCAACCCCACACCTACAGTATAAAGATGAACACATCTCTGTCAATCACTAGGTGATCTTGTCAGGAGAGGAGCGTGTCAGATCCTTTCCAACACTCATGTTGGAGGGCTAGTCGAGTTGCCCATGGAGTTTTCTCAGCCTCTCGAGTATCATTAGCACCCTGTGCCAGCCCTGCTAATGCTATTGTGTATGCTGCCTGTGCTAAAGGCTGTGGTGAGAGCACTGCCTCCTCAAAGAGTTCATCCTGTCCAGTTTGCTCAGCTGATTCATCATCAATCAACTCATTGATGTCTTGTCTTGCATTGTCCTCAGACACCATCCGTGCACTGAGCACATGAAGGGCCTGGGCAGCTTCATTCATGTCACCACAGCGCATGTATAGTGACACCACTTGTGAGCAAGTGTGCGTATCAGGCCGAACCTTTGCATGCCGCATCTCCTCCACTACATACTCTGCCAACTCTCGGTATTTCTGCACATTATCCACACCTTGTCATCTTCGTTGTCTCCAACTCTGCATCCACTTTCTATTGCTCCTCCCCCTTACTTTCCATTGCAAGAACATTCAATGGTCTTCAAAACTTGGGGGGCAAGTTCTGTGATCCCATTCATGTAGGAAAAGGGAACAGGAGAAACCCATTTCTGGCTTTTCCTCTCTGGTAAGTGCCATTTGTAGCAAGTAAGAAAGGGCATCTGTCAGAAACTCCTTTCAAGTGAGACTAGAAGGAGAATGACTAAGGAGGTGCTTACATGATAGGAGCAAGAAGAAAGCAGGGTGTTGAAGGTGGCAACAACTGGCTTTACACCCCTGTCCTTCATTTCCTTTAATACCTTCAACCCAACATCCAAATCTCCAGAGTGACAAGCCACCTGCAATGAACAGAAATGACAGCCTGCTTAGAGATCTACACATCAGCTCAAGAAGTCAACCATGTTTTCCATATCTACAGAGTGTCAAATGCAAAGAGTCAAGAAAATGTCACAAAAAATGTAAACTTTTCTCATGATCCCAGTGCTGTGGCAGCCATCCATACACTGTTTATGACCACAGGCATGGTATCACATTCCAGTTTCTGAGATTCTTGACCTGCTTAAAAAATCCATAGATTGTGCATGATCCTGACTATATTATGCTATAACAGATCCTAAAAGGATGTTATCCAAGAACATCCACCTACAAGGGCATCATTCAAGGGTCAGCATCTCCAATCAAATAGACCTTGAGGCCTCAGCCAAACTAGCTATGTTATGTTTCCCAGCAAGCAGTTACTAAGGCAGCTCTTATTCCCAATCTCTACCCCAAGCCATGCACAAAAGCTCAAAGTGCAAGCCCCAGGACCTTGAGAACAAGCTACAGCAACTCATGTATGAAAGGCCAGTGTGTGTTGTAATCCACTAATGTACTTGGCTACTCAATTTGCAAAACTCATCATGGACCAAATATGTATGCATTGCAAACTAATCTTGAACCAAGAGCACAACCAGACCTTTAACCATCACAATTTCATCAGAAGACATATGATAACACAGGACCATTACCCACCTTGATGAGAGAATTGTATGTGACAATATCTGCAGCTATGCCTTCTTCTCGCATTACATCAATAAGTTCAAAAGCAGATGACAGACTTTTTCTGTGGGCACAGGCATTAATAAGGATGTTGAATGTGAAAAGATCAGGTTTCACACCCAATGCTCTCATTTCCTTGAAGATCTCCCATGCATCATCTAACTGCACATGTTAAAGGCACCAGACAAAGCAAAGGACAGATAAGTATGTCTCTCTTGTACTGATCTTGAGCAACAGGATCAAGATACAGAACTACCAAACTGTAGGTGATTATTCACTATTTCTGTCTTGTCATTGAGACTGTAATGCCTAGAAAGGCCACCGCTTCTTCCTACCACTTAACAGTGACCAAAGCAAATAGGCTTTTCAAGAAACTCACCCTCTTTGCCACAACACATGAATTGATTGCAGTGTTGTAAGACATCACATCCAGAAGGGGTGGAGCTTTGGTATCCACATCTGAATCTTGACACGTTCGCAAGTGCTCAAGGACTGCCTCCACCATTCCCTCTGAACCAAGTGCATTCATCTGCATGACATGCAAATGGTCACACAAACATCTGGAGCCACTCAAGCATGTAGAGGGCAAATGAAAATCAGATCGATAGCATTTTATGACTTCACCATAAAATCCTCTGCTAAAATGGTATTTGAAAATAGGTGTTGTACTGTGAAATATGGGCCTTCCAAACATGTGGACGCAAGACCAACTTCATGGAATTCAGTACTCAGAGGAACCTTGGGTTAGACATTGCTATGCGATGCAAGGTCTGTGCATACTACCTTCTGGGATATTCAGTAATTTGATCTCAACTTTCCAGACTACAGAATGTGAAAACTACAAATCCTAGACTTGGCAAAAGTCATCAAAGTTTTCATGAAGTAACTTCCTGGAACAAGAGGGGACAATGAGACAATAGAAACTGACAAGAGCAGATACAGAAGCCTGGGTATGTTGCACACTGGAGGAAGCCATGTCTTTCTCAATGGCAACAATTCGCCTGGCAACTTCTTTCTGTGACCACTCACTGCCTCCATCCAGGCCTGCTGTCACATTGCCACAGGCAGCCAGAAGGGCACAGTAAGTGTAGTTGTCAGGAGATATCCTGGACTCCTTCATCTTTGCAAACACCCGCAATGCTCTCTCTGCATCACCCTGACCAAGCAAACCAACAACACACACTGATACTCTTGAACTGAAAAAATCTTATACAGCCATCCTCCATAGTCGCCCAAAATCATTTCCTATGTCAGGGGTATTGAAGTATGTCAAAACTACAGGAAACTATTCAGATATTCAGTCTAACTCTAGGATACTCTCTGGACTGGTAATAAATTCCTGGAAACATTGATCATGCTCAAGGAGCCTAGAAAAATGCACAGGACCTAAGGATTTGGTAAAACATGAGTAACCAGCAGACTGTAGGGAGTGCAATCTTTGCTTTGCCTAATCGATTGCATAGATTTTTGCAACCAGAGACAAAAAGATCAGTGATATACCAGGGGGCCACAAGCTCTGATGAGAATGTTGTATGTATATATTGAAGGTTTTTCCCGTGGTTTTCCATTCCGCATTTGTTCAAGTAAGGCTTCTGCCTTGTCCAGTTGTCCTTTACGACAGTAACCATCTAAAAGGGTAGTAATTGTGTGTGTGTCAGGTCGCATACCAACTGCTTCCATACTCCTCACCTGCATGTCCAACCATCACCTAGCCCATAATTTTACATCAACCAATGACTCACACAGAACATGGAAGTGCTCTTCTGAATAAGACCTTTTAACAAGAAGAAGAAGAAGATGAAGCAGCAGCAATTATCATACAACAATGTTCTCTGACAGTGGATTCGACCAACTATGTTAAACTTTGCAGGGGGTAATATTGCTTACAACTCGAAGAGCATGCTCTATGCCTCGTCCTTCAACTACAGCCCTCAACAGAGCATTGAAGGTGTAGATGCTGAGTCGTAATCCCAAACTTCTCATCTGTTATCAGCCCACACATTTCAGCTGAGAGGTTTGCAGTCCTTCAAACAAATAACAAAGCCCATCCTCTATGTACCTGCAACATGCAGAAATGATGCTCCCTGGTCCTCTCATACAGAGGATTGTCTTTGAAAAGAAGCATTGAGAAGATTTCTTCAAATTGCAGCTGTGATCAGGAGATCCTAAGAGGGGAAAGGGGAGCCCTAAATTCAGTACCTCACTGAACAATGATTCTGCCAGCTTATATTTCCCTGCCTGACCAGCAGCATTGATGAGAGCATTATAAGCATCTTGCATTTCCTTGCGTACTTCCCAGTGATGGAATCCTTCCACATTTTTTTTGATATTATGTCCATCGTTCTGAGACCCAGAGTCTCCATCTCTTTCTTCTTCTTCTTCTTGTACCTTGCTAATTTGTCCATCTTCTCTAGGCATATCTGTCTCTAGTTCCAGTGGAGAATCTTTGTTGCCTACTGCTAGTGAAACAGGCAGCGGATCAGAGGCTTCGACAGTGGAAGGTCTTCGCTTCTTTCCTGGCAAAAGATGGAAGGGCCTATTATCTGAAAGGACATGGGACATCTCCTGAAGGGCCTGCAGTGCCTCTGGAAGTGCATTGGCCCGACAGAGAGCAACAATCAAGGTGCAGCGGGATGATGGACTTGGTGACCCATTCTTAATGAGCTCATTCCACCAATGCAATGCTGTCTTTGAGTCACGCAGAAGACCTGAAAGCTGCCCCAAACCAAAAGCACAAATTCTTCAGAAGTCTTCAGCATCTGCAGCCAAGAAGAAACAGTAGTCAACCTGCAAATGGTGCACATTGGTGCTATAAGGGTGAGGAAATTTGTGGTGGTATAGGTGTGCGAAAATACTTTTATGAGTTCAACATAAGACATTTCATCTTTGTGCACACCATGTTTCTCCATCAGCTGCAGACAACGATCTGTGTGTGCTTTGCTTTTGGCCAGACCGCATCCATTGAGCACAGTGTTGTACATGATGATGTTTGCCTTCACGTCCTCCTCTTTACTTTGAGCCAGCACTTCCAGTAACTCTAGTGCCTGCAATGAAAAATATGAAAGAACTCTGAGATTGAGGACCTCATCTTTTGACCTAGAAATTGCAACCATCAGAGAAGAAAATCCTCTTCCTAACTTTTGACCTAGAAATGCAACAACTGGAGAGAAGAAAATCCTCTTCTAGAATACATCTTGCAGTATTATATTGCAAACCTATCACATGATGATACACATGATAATGTTTCTTAGAAACAATTTTCTTCAAAGAATCAGAGATTCATTGCAACAAGCAAATTTTAACCAACCTCATGCAGTAACCCACTGCGGCTCAGAGTGCGAAGAAAACAACCATATGAAATAGCATCCATTTTCAATCCATTGCGCTTCATAAATCTATAAACCTCCTTAGCCATCTGTGCAAACACACACACACATTCCAAGAACATAAAACCTCCAAGGAAGATCTCAGTAGTCTGCAAAGCTAGAAACAAGAGTGTTGCAACTCAAGGAAGCTAAAGCAAAGCATGATCACATTCTAGGTCACAGACGGAAGCATACCAAAACCAAAGAATGTGGCAATCGAATCTGCACAGAAACGGACAGACAGACAGAAACGCATACACACTGAACAGAGAGATAGAGAACATAAGACTCACAGTTGGATTCCTGGCACGCGCACAGCTGTTGAGAAGATAGTTGCAGTAGACAACGGTTGGAGGTCGCTCTTGCGCTGCCATTTGAGGCAGCAATCCAGTCGCGACATCCTCCTTGTTCTGCTTGATCAACCAAGACACCTGACGCGCAAGACTATCGATGCGCCTGGGCTTATTGTTGTTCTCGCTACTTGCCGCCTTGTTCACAGAACTCTCTGCTTGCAATACAGAATGGAGATGGCGAGCAGACCAAAAAGCAGCAGCTACTACTCCTTTGCAGCTGAACTGCTGCTGCAGCAAAACCGCTAACCACCGCTGCAACATGATGGATTCTTCAGTATAACAAATCCATCGCCATCTCTTCCTTCTTTCCTTCCCTCCAGCAACACCTTCCACTCTTCAATTCCGGAAAACAACCATTCCAGGAAGTTCGGAAACCATCTGAAGAAAACATTTGGAAGTCATCATGGGAATTAGGTACCTTATCATTAGGGTTTTAGCAGGATCTGTGCGCATGTATGATGAATTAGGGTTTGGGTTCATGCTCTTGAAATTTGTCGCCAATGTTCGTGATTTCTCCATTCCTTTTCCGACGATGATGTAATTCTTTGAAACGTTTGAATTTGTTGCATATTTTCTCGATATTGAGCGAATTTCTCGATCTCGAGTGTAGCTACCTAACTTAGGGCTTTAGCAGGAACCATGCGCATGTGTGAACTAGGGTTTGGATTCTTGCTGTCGAATCGTCGCCGATGTTCATGATTTTTTTCCTTCTGTTTGTCATGATGATGCAATCCTTTGAAACGTTTGAATCTGTTGCTTATTTATCGATCTTGCGCGTAGGTGTTTCTTGAGGAGACTTGAAGTAATTGTTAGTTTGCAAAGAATTTCTCAGCATCTCTTCTGATGACATGCATGTTTGCCAGCAGCTTCTGCTTTTCAAGTGAAACATAAGTATTTTCCGTTGATCAAGAAGAGCACAAGGAGCTGCACCACCATTTCTGCAATTCCATAAAAAGGGCAGCAGATAGAAATACAAATCAAAACTCCCATCAAGTTTGACTTGCTCCCAAGACAATGATACCAGGTGCAAAGTGTGCATTGCAAAATTTACTTGAATTCTATTGCACAGATTCTGCAAAGTAGTATTATGTAGTGTCTATGGTTCTTATGAGAACAAGAATTAAATACTACCACAGTAGTCATTGATTCTTGAGGTTTGAATGCACACCACTACCTCTTCGTAGTGTTGCTACAAACAGAGATTGAGACATCATAATCTCACTTGAAACAATCCATGCAGATTTGCAACATCCATTTTGTTCACTTAAGTCATTGAACAAATAAAATCCTTGCCTTCTAATTCTTGCCTTTCAATCTGCACTTGGAAATGAATTGAGAACTGCAATGCTGCTGCTTCCAGACAGTGATTCAGATTTCAAGAAGTTTTGAGTACTGTTGTTGCAATACTGACAAAGCTTTGAGAATTTGTGAATCAAGGGGAAACAAAATCAATGTTGTAGCAGTTGATTGATCTGGAAATAGATGCACATCTGAAACTCTACAAGCTTTTGGATTTCAGTAGAGACTGAAAAAGGTCAAAGAAGGTTAGTAGCTAGTGTATTTGTATGCTGTCCAAATTGTATTGCAGAGAAAGCATGAACAAATGTTGTTCAATTCGTGGAGAGCTTCTTCAGAAGCCACACATATCATGATGTCATGTTGTTGCATTATCAACCTGAAAATACCTGATCTAAGAACATTGAAGTTGTATGACAGCATTCAGGTCTAGGGTTCAAGGATCCTTCACTGCATCCTCCACTAGATTTCCAAACTCTTCATTATTTTCTGGGAGTTTCACAGGTATCAAATTTTTTCGAGTTCCAGTCACCTTGGTGTGTTTTGCCATGGTTTGCAATGTAGATAGAGATGTTCCAGCCAGGGGTTTGCAGAAGTACTTTACTCACTTTCCAACAAGAGCTCGGAGCCACCACAACCCAACGCGATCATTTGGGGTTTTGGCAGTTTCTGAATCTGGATCTCCAATTCCGTCCAATTGCAGAGTTTTGTGCACCAAGCTTACATCATATCCTTCATTCTTGGCTTGCTCCAACAGCTTCTGGTATGTCTCCTCGCTCAGCTCAGGCGTCCTGCTCAACACCTATGTAGTACATATGTGCAAGCCTAAAAGAACAATTGTGGTAATACATTTTCAACAACGCAAGCGAGCTCACTTCCTTCCAAACCTAGCAAGTTCAGCCAAACCCTAGAAGAACCCTAAAACCTAAACGCTAAGCAAGAAGAAATTGCAAGAAGGAATTTGTGGAGGAGGAGGAGGAGGAGGAGGAGGGAGCGAAAGGCTTTGGTGTCTTACCCACAGATACTTTCGGGAAGGTTGTCCAATGAGAGCCCACTGATAGTCGTCATCGAGAGCCAGAACCCAGTAATCTCCAGTCACAGGAATCAGAGGCAAGAAAGGGGGAACATAGAATCTGACTTTGAGCTTTGCATCTGGGCTGGAGGGATCTGCTTTCCATGCTGTGCCATGAATGTAGCCCCTCTTCCCCTTCACCCAAGTCTCGTTCAGCACATCGATAGTCTGTTGATCCGGCTTCAAGCGATACGTTGCTCGAGTGTTGGTGCCATTCTTGGGTTGAAAACTTGATGGCATCGATGCTATCTCGTACCACCTTCCTTGATACCTCTCAAGATCCACATTCTTCACCACTTCCATGTCCTTTGCTTGTGCTGCCATCAGTTGCCACTGCCACAAAGAAGCTCACAGAAAACAAGAAAGATGACAAGAAAATACACTAAAACCTAAACCATGTAGGGTCGGTTATAACACCCTCAAGGGGGGACGTTCCTGAACTAAGGGCCTGCCCAAGGCCTTGTCAAAGGGCCCTTCATTTGGGAACACCCAAGGTTTGCATTCCATTACAAATTTGAGAATTGTGAAAAATAAATAACTAATTAATTAAAAATTTAAAACCCTAATTCCATTTAATCCTTAAACATCAAACATGCCCAATATGGGCTATTTTTCAAGATAAATTTGCATTGTCCTAACGTTTAGGGTTAACAAACTTAAAGGAGCATCAAGAATGTAAGTTAACTTTCTTTCAATATTTAAGTTTGTTTTGTTGTTTCTTTAATGGATATACATATTTGTGTACACATGTTGATTCATTCTTCAACTTGTTTACTTTATTGTAAGAGTTCTCAAGATTTGCAAATCAAAAGATTATATGCAATGAAAATGTCTTAGATGAAATTGATGTAGATGGAAAAAGGCAACACAAAAAACCTAATTGCTTCAAATGATGAATAATGCTTGCAACAACTTTCATAAGAGCAACTATAAATGTTACAAATCAAGCTAAAATAATGGAGGCCTCAAAGTTATACATTTGTAATTTGGTTTTTTTTTTTTTTTTCCAACATCGATGCTAGTCTATTACTAGACATTAATATTCACCAAGTCATGCATTGTATTATTTCTCATAATACCTTTGTAAGTTTTAATATGTTAGAATTCATTCACACAAAATCTTGAAAAGGTTTTTATTGTTTAGTAAAAATCCAATGATATTAGGCAATGAAGAAAGATGTTGAGGTCAAAAACTCTTACTTTTTGTGCTTACTATAATGGAAAAAAAATTAACAACAAATCTAAGTTTTAAAATCTTTTGGAGTGACAACTTGTTCATAAGTTCTTCCATGCATAACGAAGTTTACCATTATATCAATTTTTTTCAAAATCATCAATACTTCTAAGAAACTAGATCCAATGCAAGTGAAGTTTATAGAAGATTTGATGTTGCATGTTATGAAACAATATTGGCTTCTAAAAAAATTGGAATCAATATGGTTACAAAAGTTGTGTTTCCAAGATTGGTAACATTCTCATTTATGTTTTTACAACATTTGACATAGAGATGTTTAACTTGTGTATTCACAATACCTTTGCCTTTTTTGATTGGGATCATATTCATGTTACAATTAGCTTGTTTAAGGTCACAGATACAAGTGGTCGATCCACAAGGTTTGACTTGAATGAAAAAAAATTGTTACATGAAAAATGGAAGGTATAATCAAAAGTACCACGACTATTGTAAATGGTAATGAAGGTTGTGGTTCCAAGTGCAAGTCATTAAGTTTAGAAGAAGCATTTTTCAAATTTTCGTTGTGAACATGTAATGTCCAAAGCTTGGCAATTGTTCATGGTCTTCCAAATTTATTTATTTGAGTATTTGTCTTGGTATTGATTTCGATAGTTATTTGAATAGAAGAACAAAAGTTCATTCAAAAACAAAAAAAAGATATTAACATGCAATTTATTTCCTCCCAAGATAATTGATTTTTTTAAATGATTGTAAAAAATTGTTAGTTTTCATTCAAGTTTGTAAGTAAAGTTATGTTTTATTTAAAATGTTGTGAAATATTGTGAAGTCATCAACTTATGTTACAAGTACCAAATCAATCTTATCAAATTTCATGTAGATGTTAGAACACCTTAGGGTGTGGTTAACGGTATGGTATGTTTCAACCATATTACATTAGAGTAAAAAACATTGATAATTATTGGATGTTTTAGTTTCAACAATCAATTTTCCATTATATTTCATGATAAAATTGCACCTAGGATTCATTTTCAAGATTGTGGAAAATTTTATAATATTTTTGGTGATTTATTTAAAATATCAATATTGCACACTTTGAAGAAGCAAATGGTTGTTTTTTTGGAGCCTTTCAATTGTTGTGTAGGTATTGATCATGGACACAACATGTTGAACTTGATGCTAGATCTTTAATACAACTTGTGATAGGTGACTCTTGTGGTTGTGAGGCATCACTTTGTGGCCAAAAAAGGAAAGGGAAAACCTAAAACTTTTGTAGGTCTAATACCCATTAAATCCTTTATACACATGAATTTAATACCCAAGTTTAAACCTTCAAAAAATAACATTACTCTAGTTCTACTAAATCATAAATAGCTTACACCCACATTTTCTTAACATAATCATGTTAACACCTCAAATCACATAACAATTTTGCATTTTCATCCCTAACAAATGTTACAAATGAATAACTTTGGAGCTACTTTTGACCATACAATCACATGAACATGAATTGTGCAACAAATTATATGAAATGTTTTAATTCCACTTGTATGCTTCAAGTGTTCCAATGCACATCTTATTATTTTCTCTACTCATAGTTGAACTTCGCACTAGTAAGACACCCTATAATGGAATATTGAAATTATGACACGTTGCCAAATATTTCTTGTCCAATTACCATGAGCATACAAAAAGACCAAATTACAAATGCATGTTGACCATGCAACAATAACCTCAATAAAAATTTCCACTTTCCATAAGTTCATCATTCAATAATTTTTTAAAAACATTTTATTAAAATCCAATATGGATGAAAAAATAGTGTTGAATGAATTAGATCCATCGTGCAATTATGGGCATTGACATTGAAGAAAAAAATCATTATACCATTTGAAAACAAATTGTATTTCTATATCGTACTTTTGATTAAGGATTAATTTATTTCATCATGAAAGAAAAGTAAAATTTGGTTTGATATAAACTTGTAATGAAAAGGTTTAAAAAATTTTGTATTGTTTTAGTTTTTTTCTTTTTTCATTGGGTGCAATTGTGCAATATAATGACCCACAGGAAGTGTAACCATTGCTGAATTTTTCACATTTTATAGTGGTAAGTTTCAATTATGTTGAAAATGTTTGATGTATTTATACAAAAATGTTTGATGCTGCAATCACAATTCAATGAACCAAAAAGGTGCTAAATCACCAACATAAATAGTCAAAATTAGAAAATATTTGTGTTTTGGCATTTGAAACCATGGCAATCATGGCAAATTACCAACTTCTTTAAAATGTGGATGTTAAGAAATTCAAACTAAGAATCCATTTGATCAAATTTCAAGTTTAGGTTTTAATTTGGGACATTTGAAAATAAACAATTATTTTGTAAAAAAAATCAATTTTGCAAAGGACTTAATATCAAAAGGACTCATTTAATAAAAAAATTTGATGAAAAATATATTATAAAAACATATTAATTGCATGTTAAAAATCTCATAATTTTTTAAATGTGCAATTTTAAACCCTTAAAATAATTTACCACATATAAAATAATATATTAAGAAAATTTGTAATTTATAAATTAAAACTTGGTTATGATTTGAAATTGTGTTTGTTTTTCAAAATGAAACCTAAATTTGCAAGTAATATGCACATTTTTTCAAATTCATATCTATTCAAAAATGATTAACAAAAAACTTGTAATGTATTGAGTCAATTATAACAAATTTAAAATACAAAAAAATTAATATTTCTTTCAAATTTTTATTTCAAAAACATGTAGTCTTTGTTTAAAATAAGTCATTGGTTCATTGTATCTTGTTTGCACTTTCTTATGTATTATGGAAACATTTGGATAAATTTGAAATGAATATAATGAACATAAAACACCCAAAAACATTTTAAAGCACTATAATCAATATTTTCAAATTTGTTTCATTTTTTAAATGACTTAAAATGCCTTGCAAATGACATAATCATGAATAATTCTAAATAATCATAATTCACAAGTCTACATAATAGTATAGTGTAACAATTTATTGGATTGCAAATTTTCTTGTCAATTTATTAATCACAATTTTAAGAATATTCTCTTTAGACAACCAATCCAATTTTACCTCCTCATTTTGATTGGCTAACCATGAAGCAAAACAATAAAAAGGTGGAGTGAATCATGATTTTGTGATTACATGCCATTTAAGTCTTCAAAAGGTTTTTGGACACAATTTATTAAAATGATCTAATGTTGAAACTTTCTAAAAAACACAACATTAGATGTGTATTACAAATGTCTATTCATGCAATGCATGTATGAATGTGTTTTAAACGTTTTTCCATTCATGTATAATCAATGTGCATGTATGTAGATTCAAACTTTTTTTTGCAAATGTGGGTTTGGATGCACCAAGATTCACCAAAACTTTAATGTGGCCAATTTTTCTTTCATTTAAATGGATAAGAATAATTTATTGTTTTTTTTATTCTTATGATTGATAACATTACCTTAGACTATATTTAAAATTGTCATTAAACAATCCATAATTGTTTTGTTTTTGTTGTGAAAATAGGAAGTCGAGGTGTTGAAAACCATCATAAACGGTATGCTACTATATGAACCATTGCAATACCCATATGAAAATATTATACTATAGTCCAATAGATTATGAAATGTATGATAATTTCAAATCTAGAAAACTACATGATTTTTCAATTTTTAATTCATCTTGTCAATGTGAAAGCTGACCATGGCCATAACATTGTCAAATTAAAAGGGCAAAACACATATATTTTGTGATCTTCAAGCCCAAATGATTTTTGTGGAAGCATACGACAACAAATTTTTTCCAAAAACTAATTCATGTTGATTTCATGACCAATCCTCATGAGATTTTTTTTTGTCAATCCCATAAGCCACTTGCCTCATTCATAGTTTGGATAGGAACAAAAGTTTTAGGATAGTAGGTAGGCCCAAAAGGCTTTTGATGAGTGTATTTTGCAATGCACCAAATGGATGAAATTTGACTTGGTGGTAGTGGAAAAATAATTGATTCTAAACCTTTTCAACAAAATTTATAAATTTGGGCCCATGGAGTCAAAAGTGAAGAAAATTCTAACTTTGGTAGATTTTTGTCAATTAGGGGAGGAGAGGAGGAACAAAGTAAGATACCTTCAAAAAGGGTCGTCAATTTCAAATTTACCAAAAATGCCTTTAACTTTTCAACAAAGAGATATACCAAATTTATCAAAAAATGATTAAAAATTGTACACAATATTTTTTTACATGTCTATTCATAATTTATTTTTTTCCCCCGAAAAAGGTTGTGACATCGCAAAAAGGTTCCATATGAATCCATTGATACAAGTATATCATTCAAGTGTGAAAAAAATAAAAGGGTGAAAGCCATGGATTGGCCTAACATCTTTGATGTTTGGAGGGACATGAAGAGCTAGGGAATTCTACTTTAGAGATAGATTGAAATTGATGGTCTTGTTTATTTTTGGTAATAATATATTATAATATATTATAATATTTATTTATTAAATAAATAAAATTCTTATTACACATGTATTCATTAATCTCGCACCAAAAGAAAAAGAAAATGAAAGGCTATAAAATTCACAACTCTTCAATGTGAAGGAAAAAGCTTTTTTTTGGGCCCTTTGTTACAAAAGTCCCATTGCAACCTTAAAAAAAGACCTCTTCTTCACATGAGCACATGCACACAATGAGAACAAGCCAAATTGTTTAATGAAATATAATTTAAAAAGAATGACAAAAGACACTAAAGAAAAAAAAAACATTTTAAAATAGTAAAACAAAGAAGGCATGGCTTCAAAGGGGAGTCAGCAAGGCGTGGCCCTTTTTATGCAGCCCTTGGATTGATCCAAGGGCCGGCCCCGGCCCCACCATTGTCCTACACAACACCCACATCCAAATTGACGTCAATCCTGATCCGTGACATGTAAATATTTTCTTAAATAAAAATAATTTTTTTTTGCAAGCTCAGGTTGCTTAGGGATCATCTCTTTCTTATATTATTTTATTTTAAAAATAGGTTCCTAATAAGGCAGCCTCAGCTACCAACTAAAGGGGTGTTTTTTTTCTTAATTATTAAAAAAATAAAAAAGGGGGATAGTTTTCCTTCTATTAACACCCCCAAAAAAAAATTCTATGATGAAAAGAATTGAAGAATTAAATATCATAGCTTGCGATATAGGACCATACGATGGGTTCAAAGGCCACCCAAACAGGCCGAAAAATTAATTCCTAAGAAAGGGAGGCATGTGATCACGCCCGTGAAGTGAGGATTGTCCATTGGTATTTTCAAAGGCATTTTTTAGGGGAGAATGTCGTTTTTTGATTCATAAAGAACATGTCAAAAGCCATATTTTCTTGTAGGCCATGAACTTCATCACCATCCCGCGATTCCCCATTTTGTCATACACTAAAAAGCAATATATATAATGGCCCATCCTCGGAGATTCCCACTTATTATAGTACAAAGGAAGTACCACTTAAACGTGCAATCCGTACACTTTTTGGAAGAAATTGTTTTTAAAAAAAAAATTCTTTGTAGTGCTTCGAAGTTCATGCTTTATCACATCTCCACTTGACATTATCGAAATACCCACTTGTCTTTTTGATGAGGTATTTTTGACTCGTTTATGAGTATCATCATCGTTCATGCTTGTAGAAAAAGCTTGACATCATCTATTCAGACAAGCCTTTGGGAAGGGAATCTCTAATCTCGAATGAGGTCGGGATTGGTAATACATTTTATTTAAAAAATGCATGTTGCAAATTGCCATTAGTTGATCAGCAAACACAAAAGTTTGTGGATGCTTCAAGCTTGTCTCCTTGTCCTAGTCATTTCCCCCCTTTCCTTTTAGACTAAGTGCAAGTGACTTGGAAATTATGCACACAACTTCTTCTTTTTCTTCTCACAAAAGTTTGTGAATGTTAAATGCCCATTCGACAATAGTAAAGAGTACATAGACACACACACAAAAGTTTTGTTTGCACAAAATTTCTCAATGTTAAATGCCTCGTCAACAAATGTGAACACACACACACACACACACACAAGTTTTTGTTTCAACAAATTTTATGGACGTTAATTGCCTCGTCAACAAATGTAAACATGCATTCACACACACATACACACAAGTTTTTGTTTCAACAAATTTTATGGATGTTAAATGCCTCATCAACAAATGTAAACATGCATGCCACACCCACACACTCAAGCTTTGTTCCCACAACTTTTATGGATGATAAATGCATGGTCAACGACTTTACATTGAAGAAAACAAGAGAAAATCCCCAAAATTAACAGAGCTGATCCTTCTCCTTGCAACCAATGGCTAAATCTTAACACAATCTCAACCCCATAATAATAATAATAATAATAATGTTATGATAAGTGTAAAATGCAATTTTGTCGGAGCTGCTGTGGCTCATTGGCTAAGCAAACGAGCACTGATGTAGACCCATGACCAACCCATTCGTAGATTACAACATGGGAAACCGACACTAGTCCCCCCCCACTTGGCAATTTGGCCACCCCAGAATTTTCTCTGCAATGGGGGGATGCAGCAATACCCCACGTGAGGGCCTTTTAGTAGGGAACCGAAACAAGCACTCGAAGGCTTCTGTGACTACCCCACCTTAACTCTAAGGATGAACAGGATCCAGATTTTATACTGAAATTAATAGAAACTAGTAATGGTGGTCATGTGAATTTGGAATTAACACTATGTGATTTTTAAAATAAATTTCTTTAAAGGTAATTGATTTTATTAGGATCAACTTTTGCAATTTTTGATGATTTTGCATTGAAATACATAAGATCAAGCTTATAGTTAGGAATTGTGTTTAATGAATACATATTTGTGGATGTCGTTATGTGGAAACATTGTATCAATTGGGTACATATTAGGTT
>Ga0116229_10006360_pt1 | contig 19005 bp, 30 predicted proteins | sample S1TSphgellanicum_3_FD_87313 | JGI IMG/M metagenome (GOLD analysis project Ga0116229, IMG submission 87313) | Host-associated microbial communities from peat moss isolated from Minnesota, USA - S1T2_Fc - Sphagnum magellanicum MG | ecosystem: Host-associated > Plants > Peat moss > Unclassified... | reverse complement strand
TTGGGTTCAGCATCAACACGCTCCGCCATTGGGAGCAGGGCCGCCGCGTGCCTGAGGGACCGACCCGCGCCTATCTCCTGGTCATCGACCGCAATCCCAAGGCAGTCCAGAAAGCGTTGAGGGCGGCATGACGACGACCGGCGTTCCGCTCCGCGCCGCCCTGTACCTGCGCGTTTCGACCGCGCGGCAGGCCGAGCATGACGTATCGATTCCCGATCAGAGGCGACAGGGCGAGGCCTATTGCGCCTCGCGCGGCTACCAGTTGGTCGAGACCTTCATCGAGGCGGGCGCCTCCGCCACCAATGACCGCCGGCCGGAGTTCCAGCGGATGATCGAGGCGGGCACGTCCAAGCCTGCGCCGTTCGACGTCGTCCTGGTCCATTCCTTCAGCCGGTTCTTCCGCGACCATTTCGAGCTGGAGTTCTACGTCAGGAAGCTCGCCAAGAACGGCGTAAAGCTTGTCTCCATCACGCAGGAGATGGGCGACGATCCCATGCACGTCATGATGCGCCAGATCATGGCGCTGTTCGACGAATACCAGTCCAAGGAGAACGCCAAGCATGTCCTGCGGGCCATGAACGAAAACGCCCGTCAGGGCTTTTGGAACGGCGCGTTGCCGCCGATCGGCTATCGCATCGTCGCCGCCGAACAGCGGGGATCGAAGACCAAGAAGAAGCTGGAGATCGACCCGCTGCACGCCGACACAGTGCGGCTGATCTATCGACTGTTCCTGGAGGGGAGCGGCGCGGCCGGCCCGATGGGCGTCAAGGCCATCACCTGCTACCTCAACGAACGGCGCATCTTCACCCGCGATGGCGGGCGCTGGGGCCTGGCGCAAATCCACACCATCCTGACGCGCACGACCTATATCGGCCAGCACAGGTTCAACACGCGCTCGCATAAGGACAAGGTGAGGAAGCCCGAGGGCGAGGTCGTGACCATGGCGGTTCCGCCCCTGATCGACCGCGCAACGTTTGAGGCGGTGCAGGCTCGCCTCAAGTCCCGCAATCCCATGGTGACGCCGGCACGCATCACCAGCGGCCCCACCCTCCTTACCGGTATCTGCTTTTGCGCCAAATGCGGGGGCGCGATGACGATGCGGACCGGCAAGGGCGGCGCGGGCGGTTTGTACCGCTACTACACCTGTTCGACTCAGGCCCGGCAGGGCAAGACGGGCTGCGAAGGGCGCTCGATCCCCATGGACCGCCTCGACCAGCTCGTCGCGAACCACCTGGAAGACCGCCTGCTTCAGCCCGAACGGCTGGAAACCCTCCTCGCCAGCGTCCTAGACCGCCGCCAGGAACGCACCGAGCGCCGCCGGGAGCACCTGGCCGAACTGAACAAGCGAGCTGTCGAGACCGACCAGCGCCTCAATCGCCTATACGATGCCATCGAATCCGGCGTGGCCGATCTGAACGACAACGCCTTGAAAGAGCGTATCGCCGGCCTCAAGGCGATCCGCGACCAGGCCAAGGCCGACGCCGACCGCGCCCAGACCGCCCTCGACAACGCCGGCCATCAGGCCGTCACCCCAGATATGGTCCAGACCTTCGCCCGCGCAGCCCGTCAACGCCTACGGTGCGAAAACGGCGGCTACCGTCGCGACCACCTGCGCGCCCTGGCCCAGCGCGTCGAGGTCGCCGACAAAGAGGTCCGCATCATGGGGTCGAAATCGGAACTGCTGCGCACCCTGGTGGCCGCTTCAGCTACGAAACCGGGGTCATTCGAAGTTCGCAGTTCTGTACTGAAATGGCGCACCCGACACGATTCGAACGTGTGACCTTTGCCTTCGGAGGGCAATGACTAGCCGTTTCAAGGCTGTTCAAGTGGGTTCGGGAGCGCCAGAAAACCGTTATTTTTCATATCGCTAGCTTTTCAACTTGTTCCATCTCTGTTCACCTAGTATCGTATCCATTGCCCCACTGGCGCCCCAGTGGGGCATTAGTGGGGCAGGGAGCGATGGCTAAGGCGAAGCTAAGCACCGACCGGCAGGTTGCGGCGTTGAAGCCGATGGAGCGGCCCTATGAGACGCCGATCGCTGGAGCCCGCGGCCTTATCGTCCGCACCTTCCCAAGCGGTGTGCGATCCTTCGAGGTGCGGTACGTCACCGTTGGCGGCATCCGCCGGCGCCTACCGCTTGGCGAGTATCCAGCCCTTAGCTTGGCGGAGGCGGTCAGGCGCGCCCAGAAGCACGCTGTCGCGGTGGCGGATGGCAAGGACCCGGCGGGCGCCAAAGCGGCCGAGCGCAAGAAGGCGAGGACGGGCGAAACCCTCACCAGTCTCGCGACCGCCTACTTCGCCGCGGCGGAGAAGGGCCTCCATGGTGGGCGAGGCCGCCCCAAGCGGCCGTCAACGATCAGGGTGGAGCGCAACCGGTTCAAGAAGCAAATCGAGCCGCACCTTGGCGACCGGAAGTTCGCCGAGTTGACCAGGTCCGACGTCAAGCAGTTCATGCTCCAGCTCGCCACCGGCGGCGCCCTGTCGGCTGATACCGTTGCGAGCGTTGGTCGCACGCTAAGTTCGATCCTGGCCTTCGCCGTCCATGCTGAGCGCTTGGACATCAACCCGGCCACAGGGCTTACCCAGCCGCTTGCGACCGTGCCACGGGAGCGAATGTTCGGAGAGAAGGCGCTGAAGGCGATCTGGGGCGGCTTGGCGCCGGCGCTAGGACCAGATGGCGCGACGCTGCCTGCGCGAGCGATACCGCTGGCGATCAAGCTCGCCCTGGTCACTCTGACCCGTCGCCAAGACGTTGTTGGGGCGCAGTGGTCGGAAATCGACCTCACGGCCAAAACCTGGACGATTCCGGGGGAGCGTCACAAGAGCCGCCGCGTCCACGTCGTCCCGCTTACCGACACGGCCGTCGCGATCCTGAAGGATGCAGCACAGCTCCAGCCTAATCCGAAAGAGCCGGCCGGGGTCGTGTTCCCATCGCCCGCCGCTGCCGACAAGCCGATCACGGAACATGCCGTCACCAGAGCCATGGCGCGGCTCTGCGAAACCCTGAAGCTGCCACACGGCTCGCCTCACGACTTCAGGCGCACCGGCGCTACGCTGCTGACAAGCGAGCGCTGCGGCGTGCGGCGGTTCATCGTGTCGAAGATCCTCGCCCATGCCGCCCACGAGGGCGCCACCGTGACGGCCATTTACGACCGCAATGAATATTTGGCCGAAAAACGCACTGCGCTGGCGATCTGGGAAGGCGTGTTGCTGGAGATCGTAGGAGAGAAAGCGCGGCCTGCAAACATCATACAAATGCGGAGCTCAAGCTAGTGGCGCGGCCCAAGTCTACGGTTTCTGTCGTCTCTGGGGACATTGATCAATTTGTCCAGGCGCGCGAGACTTTAACGGACGATAAGCTTAATCATCTGGAAACTGTGTGGGGCGTGCATTTTGATGATATTGTAAGAGAAAGAATAAAGGAAATCGTAGGAACATACCTGACGCTCTACGCTGCTGAGCGTCAGGCTGCTTCTATGCAGAAGCTAACTGAACATTTAGCATTAATTCGCTCAAAAGTGAATGAATTGCTTGAAATAATTCAGCCACACCCTCTTAGTGGTTCTAAAACAGATATTGAAAATGAAGCTTTCTATTATATGAATGAATGGCTTGCGTCCAAAAGCAACGCCCCGATTTCCTCTGTTAGTGAGGCTTGGGCGGCCAACCAAATTCTGGCTGAGGCTACTGTTGCAGCAATCAAGGCCGCGAAAAGCGCGCCAAAATCCAAAATGTTCATAGCTGGATCGGCGTGGATATATTTTGTGAATGAACTTACAAATCTTGCAAAAGAATCACGCTTTAGTTACTCATCACGCAAAGATGAGGACAAGTCACAAAATAAATCTCCATTCACTTTATTTGTGCATGATTTATTGAAGGCGCTACCAGATGAGCACCATCGCCAAAGCGAAGGTGCGACGGCTGCGGCGATAGCAAGTGGACGTGCGTCACGGTCCCGGCAGTAGCTTCGGGAGCGATTAGCGCCTTATTTCAACGTTTATTACTCCCGCAAATCGCCGTTCAAGTCCGTCAAGGTTCCTCCCGTGTTCAGGGAAATTTACCCGTTTACGGAGGAGCACATGCCGCCCGTCTCATATGATCAGCTTCCGCCGATGGAACGCTATTTGTCGTGGCCCCAGGTCCGACCAATGGCGGGAAATATTGGAAGAACGACTGCTTGGCGCCTTGTGCGCTCGGGCGAATTTCCGCCGCCGATCAAAATCTCGCCGAACCGCGTCGCCTGGCGCGAAAGCGATATCCTCGCATGGCAAGCCTCCTGCGGCGCGAAAATGGAGGCGGCGGCCTAGCATGGAGCACATACAGGATGGGGCGCATTCCCTGCCAGGAAGCGCCCCAGAAACCAATATTCACAGCAGCAAGCCCTACGAAATTACCGCAAACAAAGCAGATCGGCAACCGAAAGCGGCCTCTGAAGGGAATTTCTATCCTTTGACGCCCGGATTTAAGGGCAATGCTGAAACCGGCCGTGACGGCGCCAGGATGTTCGCTTCCAAGTGCGGTAGCCGCCAAGCGGAGGCGCTGGAGGCGCTCCGGGAATTGGGCGAGGCGAGCGCCGAGCAAATCGCCGAACACACCTCGAGGCATTGGTACTTGGTCCGCCCGCGGCTGAGCGAGCTCAAGGCGCAAGGAAAGGTCCAGGACACTGGCCGGCGCGCGGCGACGGGCATGGGCGGCCAAACGACCGTCTGGCGCCTCTCAACACCGGAGGAACTGGCGCTCCACCACGCCCGCGAAGCCGTCGAGGCCGAAAAGTACGGGGAGGCGGCCAATGGCTAAGGACCGCGAAGCCGCGATTGCGGCCTTCTTCGTTGAGACGCCGCCGCTGCTTCTGGCGGGCGGCGGCCTGCTCACGATGGAAAATATCCAAGCCGAACTTGACCGCCGGTTTCCATCCATCGGATTTGACGAAGCTATCCGGGCGCACCAGATCGCCCAGGAGTTGCGCCACGCCGACCGCTGCTTCAAGCGGCATGTGCGGCGGCGCTCCACGGTCCCGCTGGCGGTCGCCCCGAAAGGCGGCGCGTCCTGGATAGCGCTCTGCACCCTCTGCAGTGCCGACGAACTCAGTTGCTTTGAGATTGATGGAGACGCCCGATGAGCGCCGACGTCATTCAACTCTACCCGTCGCCTCCGGCAACCTGCCGAGATGACGATCCGCCGTGCTTCGGATGCGGAGCCGAGCCCGCCACGCCTGACCCGGACGTCGGCGGCTACTGGTGCGCCGCCTGCGCCGCCCTCAACAGCGACGGAGAAGCGGCATGAGCGTCCAGGCCCTGACGTGGGCGCTGGCGACCGCCACGCCTTCCCCGACCACCAAACTCGTTCTCCTGCTGCTCGCAAACTATGCGGACGAGTTCGGCGTGGCCTGGCCCTCTGTGCGGAGGATCGGCAACGAATCAGGTCTCAGCGAGCGGGCAATTCGCAACGCGATCCACGCCCTGATGGACGCTGGTCTACTCACCAAGGAGCATCAGCGAAGGTCTAACGGAAGCAAAACCGTGGACCTCTACACCCTCAATTTGCCAGCGGCACGTGGTGCCGCAAGTGATGGCTTCCGAGGCCCCGCAAGCGGCACGACGTGCCGGACCCTCCGGCAGGAGGTGCCTATCCCTCCGGCACCAGGTGCCGGACCACCCGAACCATCATATGAACCGTCATATGAACCTAAGAAGAATCTTGTCCAAACTGAGCCTGAGGGCTTCGCTATTTGGTGGAAAACCTTTCCCAGAAGGGAGGCGAAGCGGAAGGCGCAGGAGGTCTACGCCAAGGCCCTCGCGCAGGGTCTCGCCACCGTCGACGAACTGATCGCGGGTGCTCAGGCCTACAGCAACGCTCGTGCTGGCCAGGATTCCCGATTTACGAAATTGCCGGCCACCTGGCTCAACCAAGGCTGTTGGGCAGATGAACTCTCTGCGCCGTCGCCGCCACAAAATGGCGGTGGCACTCCGGTTCGTGAGTCCGGCTTGGATTGGGCGATGTCCCGCATGGCGGCGGAGGCGGCTCAATGAACTCCCTCGCCCGCATTTCCACTCCGCCGGCCGCTCAGGCTTCGCCGTCGCGAGGCGTTGCGAAATCTCTCGCCATGGCCGAAGGAGCGCTTATCCCCAGACTGACGCCCGAGCCCTGGCCGGCGGACCTTTACCGCTGGCTGGTCACCGCGACCAAGGACTTGGAGGATTATTCCCCTTGGACGTGGCGTCCTGAACAGGCGTGGGAGCGCATCGACGCCCTTCGAACGGTATTGCAAGCGGCGCCGACAAATGAGGCGCTTGACGCCTTTGTGGCCCCGATAAGGGAAGCCCAAAGCCTTCAACCGGATCGACAGCAGACGATCGCACTCGTCGGAATGCTCCTAGACTCGTTCCCATCCGGCCGGCCGGCTAACTTGGCCGCTTACGCTGACAGTCTGACCCATGACTTGATGGACATGGGCTTTAACCCGCCAGAGGTGGCGCTGGCCTGTCGCATCATACGTCGCCGGGCGAAGTTTCTGCCCACGATTGGCGAAATGATCGAAGCCGCGAAGGAGGCGAAGGCGGCGTTCTCCGGCGCCATCATTTCGGCAAACAGCATCTCAAAGCACCTTAAGCAGAGTGTGGAATTGTTGAGCCGAGCTGAGGCGGCGCTTTCCGCTTCCGAGCGGGCGGCTGAGGTGGCCGCATGATGGCCGCGACTGTTAATACAGGGAAAAAACAGTGCGCGCCTCAGCAACGCTCCGGCCCGGCGCGCAAGGGGCGTCGCCGCGGCGAATTGGTCCATAGCGTGGTGCGAACCGTCAAATTCACCGCGGCCATGGATTTAGAGCTGCTCTGCCTCCGAAATGCGATCAACGGACCTGACCGCACGGCGGACCTGATCACAAACTCCGATCTTATCCGGCGGTGTATTGAAATCGCCTGCCCTGCCCTCTGGATCAGCCTCGCCACAGGCGAAGATGCTGCGATTTACGCGGGCATTGAAAACAACAATGAGGAACAATGATGCCGTTCAAGCGAGGCAAGAGCGGCAACCCGGCTGGGCGACGCAAGGGAACACCGAACAAGGCCACGACGGCGGTTAAGGCACGAATTAAAGCGGACGTCGATCCTATCGGCTTCCTCGCTCAGGTCATGCGTGGTGAAGCCATCAAGGCCCAAGATGCGGACGGCGAGCGGGTCATGTACCCCAACCTTACCGACATGATCGCAGCTTCGCGCATCCTGGCCGGAAAGCTTATCCCTGACGCCAAGGACTCGCCCGTCACAATCGCGCTGCCCGAGATCACCACCGCAGACGATGCCGCTAAGGCGATGGCGGCAATCCTGAAGGCTGCGGCGGCCGGCGAAATCACACCCTCCGAGGCGCAAGCTTTCGTCGCCCTGATCAAGCCCTACGTCGAGGCCCTTAGCGCTGCCGACTTTGAAAAACGGCTTGAGGAAATCGAAAAGAGGATCGGTCGAAAATGAAGATGCCCATAAATCGTCTGGAGAGGGCGGAGAAAGCCATGTTCCCTATCAGGCAACCCGTCAGCTACGTTTTCGACCACGGCGATCAGGAGGCCGTCGAGCGCGCCCTGAAGGGCAACCCAAATAGCGTAATTGTTCGCTGGCTACGCCCAGACGAACTCGGCGATTATAAAGACCCTACCTTGACGGGAGGCGTCCAATGAACCGCACCATGATCAAGCGCCTCGACAAACTGAACATCGCCATCGGTCCTGACGACCTCTCGCTTCTGACCGATGCCGAGCTTCACCGCATGATTTTGGAAACCATGGACGAAATAGTTAGCCAGTCGGGCGTGAGCGCCCCGGAGGTTATGGCGTTCATGAACCGCCAGGCCCAGAATTACCGGTTAGCTAACCCGGAAGGAATGGCGCCCGAAGCGCTTTGGGAGATTGTTCGCGCCCGGCTGGCCAAAGAAGCCGAGTGCGAGGCGCCATGATGGACGCCGCGATCTTTGAGGCCGGCTTGAAATGGCTACAAAAGGATCTGATCGCTCGTCCGCCTTGGGCGGCGGACGCCGTGAACGCGCAAGGCCCAAGAATGCACAAATAGCGATTCGCCTCAAACGCAAGGCGTTAAATCTCAGCCGCCAGCTTTCAACTTGCCATTCCGCGCGCCATCTAGTTCTATGAGGCACGGGAACTTCCCGAGGTGTGACGATCTTTCTCAGGTCCAGCGCTAGCCAAACGCACGGTGTTCATCATGGGTCAAGTTCGGTCAGCCTATCCACAGATTCGGCGGTTTGCTGACCTCGCCCAGCACAAAAAACGTGTGATGGTTAATCACCTGAGTCGCCTGAGGTTACCTCGCATGGCCGCCACCAGCACCGCCAATAACGAAGATATGGACTCCGTCTCTCGCGCGGCATTGCGCGAGTTGGAGCGCCGCGGACAGTCCGACCTGATACAGCAGCACGAGGAGGCTGTCCGCCGCCTCATGGCTGAACGGGCTCGTGAGCGAGAAGAGGGCAAACCTAACTTCCCTGAGCTTGCCTGATGCCGGCGGCGCCCCCGAAGGGGGAGGGCGCCGACGAGCACGGATCGGTCAATTACAGGAAGGCGAAGCTTCTCTTCCTTGGCCGGATGACGGAGGCTCGTAACGGCCCTGATAAGGAGGCGTGGATAATCCTTCTCGCAGAAGTTGGGCGCTATGCGCTTGACCGCTGGACGGTAGAGGACAAGACGACTGGTAACAACACCGCAAAAAGCAAGGCGGTCAACAACCTCAGTCGCCGGGATTTCGACACCCTAGCTGCTGAAGCGCGAGAAGCGCTCAACGCATGCAAGGAAAGGCAGGGCGAAGCGTTAAGCTCTGATGCGACAGAAAAAATTTCCAATGCAGTTGTCGAGAAAATAAAAAATAGCAAAAAGCTAAATTTGCCCGATGCATTGGTTTGGCACGGGGTAGAGGTTTGGAAAGGCATTTTAGCCTTTATCGGATTATTTTTATTTGCGACTGCGGTGAAGATTATTGCGCCAGCCGCCACCAAAGCAACACAAGACGGATTAGACATAGCAGTTGGAGCGCACAGATCAGCTACCACGCAGCCTGATAATAGTATTTCCGCTCCGATGACAGCCGATAAACCGCACTAGGCCACGGCATGTATCGCACACAAGGACGACGGCTGGGCAGAGGCGGCGCTGATCGCTTTTTATGGGGCTGGACGGGCGGTCACCTCTGAGGCGGCCTGATCAACCACTTCACCAAACGGTTAAAGCTCAACCACATCTGCGCCGGGTCCTATTTCGCTCAGCCCAACGTGTGCCATTTCACACCAAAGGCTACCATCGGTCCGCTCGTTAATTATCCAACTAACGCCGCTTACCTCAAAAAGACCGCCAGAATTACTTCCTGGCAGTTTCGCAAAAGATACACGCTCTCCCACAATTGGCACGCGGTCCAAGTCAGCGATTAACGCCCCAAGTAAGGGGCGAGAGTCGGGGAACACAAAACTAACCCGCATTTCAACTCTCCTTATTTATCAACCGGGCACCAGTTCCCTGGCCATTTGTTATCTCGACCCTAAAGCGGGCGAACGTCTCAACGATCTTCGCTTCCGTTTCCGCTCGGACAGCCGCGCCAGATTCGAGCGCCGTGACCGTGTTCGGCGATACGCCGGCCTCCCTCATCAAGTCGCGAACCGTCCAGCCCAAAAGGGCGCGGGCGGCGCGGCAGGCTTCAGGGGTCAGTTTGACCATACGGATTATCCTCGATAACATCGTCACAATAACGTGTGCTACAAAGGGATTTGATCGCCCATCCGCGTTGGGGGCGCCAGGATCAAAACATTGGGCCTGTACACATGCCGTTGATCATTTGGCCATGGCAAACCGGATGGGTCGCCGTCTGCGGTAAAATCGAGCCATGACATTCGCCATTCACTATCGCGCCAATGCATTCGGAGGCGCGATAGACAGTTGTTCCATTCTGAGGATTGTCGCCCATGTTGGCGGTAGCAGGCTGGCCGGCATAAGCAGAATATTCCTGGCGCCACTTCAGTAAGTAGGCGTCCGCAGATCGCCCATAAATCGCTAAAAAGGTGATCGCATTTTGCATATTTTGATGCTCTGTCGGATCGGCATCAATAGCGTGCATTTGGTCGAGCGTTAATTTGGATAGAAAGCCCCGAAAATCCGACCGGTATTTAACAATGGCCAGCGCTGCGCTGTGGTACTTCAAGCGCTGGACCGTACCGTTTAGAAAAAGCTGGTCCAGCACCCCGGCCGTTCCGATAATAGCTTCAGGTGCAGGCGGCGGGGGTGGAACGTGAGGCGGTTGCGCACGGGCGATTGATGCCGTCGCGAGCATAAGACCAGCAATAATTGTTGCGAGTTTCATGGCCTATTCTCCGCTGGTTTCACCATGCATTTAGCCTTACATTGACTTCACCGCTTAGGCTGGGTTTTCCTTTAGCCACGCTACAATTCTATCAAATGCCTTTAAGGCCGCGTCTCTATCAAATTGGTCGGCCGGGAGATGGTGACTGAAGTCGGGACACGGCTTGTTTGTCGCAAAGCTATAGCGAAGGTCTCCGCTGTGTATGCGCCGTGCAATCGGCTCGGCGAATAGCTGCACCCCAGTTTCTTGATCCTCCCTGATCAGGGCCATCAGCTTCGCTCCTTCCGCAGCCGCACGCCTGGCCCCTCGCCGTTCTCGTCGATGAAGATCACGCCGGCCGCCGCAAATGCAGCCCTGAGAGCCGTTTCAGTCGCGACATTTGCGGCGATGGGGCCTGCCATCCTTTCAAGGCGCTTGATGGTCGGCACGGACACGGCGGCCTTCTCGGCTAACTCGGACTGTTCCCATCTGACCATCGCACGGGCCGCGCGTATTTGCTCACCGGTTAGCATTCGATCCCTCAGGGATAAAAAAGTATCCTTAGGGGATTGACGCCTCCCCGTCGATCATTATTATCCCTCAAGTATAACGAAGTGTCCATCAGGGATTGAAAATGACCGCAGAACGTAAAGCCCAGCTCTCAAAGATCATGGGGATCGCCCACAACTGGCGTCGCCAGATCGGCTGCACCCTGTCCGAGGCGCTGAAGGTCGCCTGGGGCCACGTCAAGGCGTCCATGCGCCCGCGTCTCCCCATCACGTACCTGAAATCGCCCGTGTACTCGCCGACAAGCTGGCGCTTGGCCGCTCAGCCCTATGGCCGCACGCGTGATCGCCAGGCCGGCCGCTCGATGGCCCGCGTCGGCTGGTGACAGCCCTCGCCCATTCCTTCCTCAGTCCAGATCGGAGAAGCCTATGCCCACCATTCAACGTCGCGCCTTGTTCGGGGCGCTCGCGCTGCCCGCCATCGCTGTAGCCGCGGCGCCGATAGAGGTAGTTTCAGCTCGGGTGGTTTCAGATGAGGTTTCAGCGGCCAACGCCCGCGAAACGATAAAGGCCCTAGCCGCTCAGCCCAGCCCCTTCGCGGAATGGGAGCGCCTGAAGGAGAGCTTTCGCGAGCCGCTACCGGATGAAGCTTCCGACGCCGACGACGACGCGCGTTCCGATCAATTCTTCCACTACGACTACCTGATCCGGACGACGCCTTGCACGACCCGCGAGGAAGCCGCCGCCAAGGTTCGCGCATTGCTGGACCCTGAGATCGGGATGCCCGAGGGCAGTTGCGACATGGACATCCCGACCCTTCGGCAGGTGCTCGCCTTCCTCGCCTAAGCCCCTTCCCAACTATCCCTAAGGAGAACGACCATGGCTGAGAACGCCAACAGCACAACTGCGCCTGAAACGGCGACAGGCTGGACACCGCAGGTTTATGAAGGGGGGCGCGGCATGACGCGACCGCCAGAAGAAGCGAAACCCAACATCGTCCGACTGGACGCGTACAGGCCATCGGACCCTAATCCGGAGGGCTATCGAGAGGGAAAGCGTTGTCTTTGGCTGAGCGCTCAGTACGAGCATCCCAGGTACCGGGAAATCGTGGCCAGACATCACGCCGCAAGGAAGCGGCTTAATGAATTACTTCCCTCAAAAATGCGCCGGCTAGACGGCCCAGTCGTCCGGCTAGGCGACCACCTAAGCTATGAAAGCAAAGCCGTTCAGGCCGCGCTTGATGCCTATAAAGACGCCTGCTTTGACGCGCTCAAAGCGCGGAATCCTAAGCTGCGGCGCATTCCCCACATGATCCGCTGTGCGGCGGAACTGATCGGCGCACCTGATCCGAGTTGCCGCAACTTCCCAAATGGCGGCTTTCTGGATGGTCGTGATCAAACGATGGCGCTCCTCTACGAGCAGGTGTTGAGCGCTTTGAGGACCGAAAGATTGGCGCGGTCACGTGAAGCCGCCCGTAAGTCTTAGGACGGCAGACCCGGAGCTGGTGGTGGGCGTAGAGTCCATCGCCAGCTTCCTCCGCATCTCCGTAGCCGAGGCGCGCCGCCGGGTGGACGAGGGCGATATCCCGACACACAAGATCAGCGACACGATAGCGGCGACGCCTACGGGGCTAAGGCGGTGGAGGGCGCGGCGGCGGCGTTGACGCGTGGCCATAAGGCAACGCACCTTCGCGTATCCAGCAAGTCAATATCGCCGATATGAAGCGAAGGCGTTTAAGTATTACCTACACGTCCGCGCTGTATATTGATCATTATCAAATTCGGGCCATAATCCAAATACTCAACCGCCCGAGATTTTTCAATGCGAGTCACGAAGCAATTTGAAATAGACCACCGCGAGGCGGTTGAGGAACGCGACGCCTACCGCGCCAAGCGGAAGAAGAACGCCGCCCGTGTTGATATGATCAATGCGCAGCAGGCGAATAACCTTTCGCGCTCTGAGGCCTTGGCGGCTTTGCAAAAGCAGCGCGAAGCCAAGGCGCCGCGTGCGCGATGATCAGCCCCTTCGATATTGAGCGCGACCTTCAACCTATGATCACCGCCCCCAATGGGCGTGATCAGATTGTCAAGTCCTGGGTCGGCTACGGCGAACGCTGGATCAACTGGAATCGCGTCTGCCTCGTGTTCTGCGGCCGGTTCAATACCAGCATTGTCGTCGATGATCAGGAGGTCGTCGTAAACCAGCCCATGAGCGCTATTGAGACGCCCGCTGGCTGGTTTCAAGCCAAGCGGGGGATCGTCCTGGTAGGCGACCGCCGCCAGGACGCCACAGGCCTTCTAATCAATCCGAATTTGGTCGCCGTCGTCACCCCCAAAGACTTCCCCGGATTATTCACCGTCATCTTTCGTCACGGCGTGTCGGCGGAAGTCTGGGCCGATTTCGACGCCTTCATTCAAGCGATGGAGAGCAACGACGCGACTACCTCTGAAAATGTCTGCATGAAGGAACTGTCGGCATGAGTGGCGGAGGCTCTGAGTCTAATTCCGAAAACCAGTCCCAATCAACGTCTCAAATTAATCCCCAGATTTTAGATGACGTCCTCGACAATTTTAACCAAGCACAATCGGGAATCGGATCTTCGACGTATAGCCCGCTAACCGCAGGGCAGATTTCAACTTACGAAAACCCCTATCAGTCCGATGTCATCAACAGCACAATGGCGGCGCTTCAGAACCAGAATCAGCAGCAGACGAGCCAAAATGGGCTCACTGCTGGCGCGTCTGGAGACTATAACTCCAATCGGCTAGGCGTTCAAAACGCTCTGACCAATCAATTATATAGCCAAACCGCAGCGCAGACATTGGCTCAGCTTGAAAACCAAAATTACAATCAAGCATCCACGACGGCCCAAACGGAAAATACGGCCCAAAATCAATATCCGTTAGCCATTCAGGCGCTTCTCAACCAGACTCTTGGCCTGGGGACTGCCAATCAAAGCCAAAGCACGTCCAGCGGATCATCGCAGCAGGCTGGCTTCAATATATCTTTTCCAAAAGTGTAATTAATCAAAGAGGGGAGCTTAGATGCAATTTAGCCGAAGAGAAATGGTGGCGGCTATCGCCAGGCTGACGTCTGAAGCGATGGCTAGCGCCTTCGACAAAGCTGCTGCCCCCTACGCCGTGGATGATCTTCTAACGACGTTTGAGGCCGGTTTCGCGCTCGCCGAGGCGCTGGCTGGTTCGTCACGCAATGCACCGCTTAGCTACGTCACCAGCACTCTCAACGGCCACATGACAGTGTGGTCTGCGGAAGAGGCTCGCGCCAATCCCGCCATCGCAAATTGGGTGGTCGATTCCTTGGCCGCCTGTCTGATGTGGGCGCTCCAAACCGGCGCTAACGGAGGCCGACCGCAATTTCCCGACGTTTTCGGCGCGACGGTTTGCAACTCTCAAGCCGGATATCAAGCTCGGTTCACATACCTCTTCGTCACGCCTGAAGGCGATAGCCGGTTAGAACTGATCTTTGGCGCCTCTCTTCCTCTGACGTTTATCGAGCAGCGCATCTTAGGCGGCGAGCTGCTTATGGAGATCGGCCGCGTCTCCGTTCAGCCCGAACCTGAGTACGGAGCCCAGCCGGCGCACGCGGTTCAGGCCACCGTCCCCACCCTTCCGACCGTGCACTGAGGCGAACATGGCAGACGACTCCAGCGCCGCCCCCTCTTCGCCAGCAAACGGCTGGTACGGACTTACGCCGCAAGCCGACCCGTTAGGCGGCTTAAACCTGCTTGGGTGGCAACCCAATCCCATGATGAGCAATCCCGCCATCACGCAAATGATGCAGGCCGCGGGCTTGGGGCAGTCCGGCGGCGCCACGATGCAGGCACCCCCTCAGGGCCAAGCCGCCCCCTCAGCAGGAACGGGATCGCCCGTTCTTGATGCGATGGTCTCAGGCTTTCAGAGCCAAAACGGCTCGAATATTCCGCAAGGCGCACCCACGAACGCTCCATCGTCGCCCGCTCCACCAACGATGCCGCCTCAGGGCGCGGCGCAGATGCTTCCTACATTCAAAAGCCTTGGTCCGGTCGCCGGAACCTTTGATAATCTGTTCCTGGGCGGATCGATCGAGCACGCCAGAGCGAACGCCTATGCGGCGCAACTGCAGAATTATCAGATGCAGCGCCTCGCCGCCCTTTATCCCACCCTTCCCGCCACCGCACGGGCGGCTATCGCACTGGGCGCCGGCGCGGACCTCGGCAAATCCTACGCCCAAATCTATGGGACCCAATCTGTTCGCGGCGGCGATAGCGTCCAGTACGGTGGCCCCGATGGCCCGATGGTCACAGCCCCCTTGGTCGGTGTGGACCCCGCCAGCGGGCGTCCCTACTCAATCACGCCCTCAAGCTCCACGACCTACCCGGCCGTTGGTCCTGACTACACGAGCAGCGACGGCGTGACCTACGACAAGCGATCCGGCACGGTCGGTTTCGTCAAGCCGCAGCTCGTAGATCGTCAGGGGGGACACACCTACAATTTCGAGAGCCCTCCGCTAGTTGGGGGCGCGCCTTCCGGTTCAGGCGTCGGTGGCGATCAGGGTTCGGGCACAAGCCCGCCCAACTCCGCTGGCGCTCCGAGCCGCGGTCAGCGCAACATGAACCTGCTGAACGTCAAGGCACTCCCGAACGGCCAACAGTGGAACGGCCAAACCGGCACCGATCCAGACGGCTTTGCTCAGTTTCCGGATGCTCAGACGGGTTTGGCGGCGGGGGTTCAAAACCTCCACAACCAGCAAAGGCTTCACGGGCTGAACACGGTCGGCTCGATCATCAACCGCTTGGCTCCAGCTTCGGACGGGAACAATCCCGACGTCTATGCCGCCTACGTGGCGTCTTACATGGGGGTGAAGCCGACCGACAAAATCAACCTCGACGACCCCGACACTCTTCAGCGGATGACAACGGGGATGGTGCATTACGAAAATGGCGCCGGTCGGGGAAGCCGGTCGGCTAACCGGAGCGGGAGCATCTCATCGGGCTACAGCGGGCCTATGACTTCGGGGCCTGCGGTGGGACCGCTTGCCGCGAACGATCCGGCTTACCAAGGCGCACCTCCAGGGACCCTACTCCAGCGCAAGCCGGATGGGACCATCGGCGCCTATGTCGATCGCTCGACGCAGGCCCTTCCCACTCCTGATCAGGATCGGCTCAACGGCATCAAAGAGCAGGCTCTGAAGATGTCGCGGCTGGCGCAGCTCGGCCAGCAATTCACCGCGCTACAGGCCAAGCACAAAACCGGGGGCCTCAACGCACTTCCCGGCGTCGCGGACGTGATGAGCGCGGTCGATCCGACGACGTCGGAGATGAGCAGTCTTACGAAGGCGATGATCCCCTTGCAAAGGGACGTCGGCGCCGGCCCGATCAGGGTTGGTGAAATCCAAGGCCCTGGCGGCGGCATCTGGGGTGGCGATGTTCCCCGGCTTCAGGCGCCGGCGGAGGCCAATATCTACAGCCAAAAGAACTGGGGCCAAATCGCCAAGCAGCTCAACGACTACGCCACTTTCGCGGATCAGTGGTCTCAGACACACGCCACCTTAGCCGGGATGGATCAGGCCTGGGCGAAACAAAACGGCGGCGCGGTGATGAACCTTCCCTCGCCCACTGGCGCGCAGCCCGCCGGCGCAGCGAGGTCGGGACCGGTCACGCTGGACGCTAAGGACCCTAACGCCACGTTCCGCAGCCTTCCCAAGGGCGCGCAGTACATCGGCCCCGATGGCAAGCTAAGGGTGAAGTGATGGCCGATGGAGACGACTGGCAGAGTGGCGCTATAGTCGCCGATGCGCCGCCCCCGGCGCAATCGGCCACACCGCAGGCGACCCCAGCGCCTGCCTATACCGAGACGCCGATAGACCCGAACCAGGCGCAAGCCCTGATGAGCCAGCCCAAGGGGCCGGCGCCCTACGGCTTGTCGGCAGATCAGGCGCAGGCGTGGGAGGCGACGCCTAATCCTAAGGCGCAGTTCGCCGCGCCCAACACCTATATTCGCGTCGATCCCGATACCGGTCAGCATTATCTGAGGACAGCGGTTCCGCCGTCTAGCAGTAGCGCCTCAGCGACCGCGCCGACCTCTGACGGCGGTTCATGGCAGGATGGCCAGGTCATAGGCTCAACAGACACCATGGGCGGCGGCGACCCTGGTTCGCCACAGGGCATCGTCCCGCAATTCCTGAGGTCCACAGACGCCACCGTTCGCGGCTTGGCCAATGCTGTGACGTTTGGGGGCGCGGATAGGCTGGCTGCGGCTTCGGAGGCGCTGCCAGCCCTATTCAAGGGCGGACCCTCCGCTTTAGGTCCCGCCTTTTCGCAGGCGATGGACGCACAGCAGCAGCGCGACGCGGCGGACAGGCGCGACGTCCCCGGCGCAGCCTATTCGGGCCAGATCGCCGGCACGGTCGGCACGGCGGCGGCGCTCCCCGAAGTCCCGGCCGCGACCTTCCTAGGACGTGCGGCGGTTGGCGCTGGACAGGGCGCGCTCCTATCGGGCCTGGACGCCTTCGGCAACGCCAGAGGGAATATAGGGCAGATGTCGCAAGCCGCGGCGATGCCCATGGTGACGGGCGCAGCCGGCGGGGCGGTGCTGGGCGGCCTGCTAGGCGCTCGCCCGATTCCGAAGGTTTCGCCTACGGCCGATTTCGAAAGGCTGGGCATAGATCCTCTTCTTGCCGTCTCAGGCGGCAAGGGGACGCAGCAACTCAGCCAGATGCTGGCCGGCAACCCCATGATGGGCGCGCCCCTTCGCCAAGCCGCATCGCGAACGCTTCAGCAGGGCCAAAACGCGGCGGAGAGGATAGCCGGAACCTACGGCACAGCCTCAACGCCATTTGAGGCCGGCGGCGCGCTCCAGCGCGGCGCACAGGCCGGCGTCAACACCATGCGAGGCACGGCGACCAAAATCTATGCGCCGCTGAACGCCCTGGATCGATCTACGGTGACCGTCCCGGCGTCGAACACGGCTACCACCCTGAACGACGTGTTCTCACGCTACACGACGCCCGGCGTAAAATCCTGGTTCCGGCAAAACGCCCCTAAGCTGGCGGAGCTTCAGGGCACGCTTGCCAGCACCGGCGCAACACCCCGAATTACCTTCTCCGAAATGAAGGCGCTCCGCAGCGACCTTGGGTCGATGCTAGAGGATCACACGATCAACCCCGTCGATCAGGCCAACCTAAAGCGGGTCTACGGGGCGATGACGCAGGACTATTACAACGCCGCAGAGATTCTTGGCGGCGCAAAGGCCAGAACGGCGGCCGTTCGGGGCGACGCCTATTACGCAGCCCTTCGAAAGCGGGTGGCGGACAGCCTGGATACCGTGCTCAAGGCCAATAGCCCCGAACAGGCTTTCGAACGGGTCAAAGCGATGGCGGGCTCTACCGCTAGGGCCGACATTCGACAGTTGGAGACAATCCGAAAATCCGTCCCGCCCGAAGCTTGGGGGGACGTCGCGGCCGGCGTCTTGCGAAACATGGGAAAGGGCGAGAATGGAGCGTTCAGCCTGGCGAAGTTGGCGACCAACTGGAGCAAGCTATCCGTATCCGGTCGCAAGGCTCTCTTCGGCGGCGCGCGGTACATGGGGAACGATGAGCAGCTCACCGCCCTGATGAACGTCGCCGCCAAGACGCAGGCGGCGTCGAAGTTCTACAACGCCAGCCAGTCCGGAAATCACCTGATCACGGCCCTGATGCTGGAGGAACCGGTTAGAGCGGCCTTCTCTGGAAAGTTTGAAGATGTGCCCGCAATCGGCGCCTTGGCCGCCATGGGCTACGGGGCGTCCTGGCTGCTATCGAGCCCTGGTTTCGCGCGCTTGGCTTTGGGAGCCACCAGGGCGGCCGACGCCGCCTCTCAGGCGGCTATGAGCTCTAGGCTTGGAGCCTACGCCCTCGAACACCCCGACCTCGCCTCGCACATCACGGCGTTCCGCCGGGACTGGCTGAGTCGTATAAGGGCCAACGCCCCGGTTACGACTTTGCCAGCCCTATCAGCCAGAGGACAACAGAGCCAACGACAAGGATTCCGATAAACAGGAACTGCCCTCCAAAGATCAGGAAGCGCAGGCTCTCTATCGGCGTCCGCTCGGCATGGGGCGGCTTGTAATTCGGACCCACGGTCGGCGGGTCCTCCCACGCCTCTAAGGCTGGGGTCACGATCTGAAATTCAGCGT
>Ga0116229_10006357_pt1 | contig 19014 bp, 19 predicted proteins | sample S1TSphgellanicum_3_FD_87313 | JGI IMG/M metagenome (GOLD analysis project Ga0116229, IMG submission 87313) | Host-associated microbial communities from peat moss isolated from Minnesota, USA - S1T2_Fc - Sphagnum magellanicum MG | ecosystem: Host-associated > Plants > Peat moss > Unclassified... | reverse complement strand
ATGGAGCCCATGGAGCCCATGGAGCCTATACTATTCATACTAGAGCCCCGTTCCAACAAATCCCTAATCCCCAGCAGCTCCACTTCTGCAGCTGTGTCCAAGAAAGCCTGTAACTCGAGTGCCCTGCAATGAGAATGTCCTTGTAGCATACTTGAGAAAACAAAGACGTTTTAGGAAACTACAACATCCATTGATTCAAGATGACCACTTACAAGAAATTAGTAGAATTAATACCAGGCAATAACTTCTCCTAGAAGCACTCATATTTCTGTACCACAAGAAGAAATGTGGAGTCCATGGAGATCACCTACTGCATACACACATCAAATCCTTTCACCAGGAGTTCTTGGATGGAAACAGACCTTTCATAGTACATCATTCCCCTCACAGTACGTGCAAGAGTCTGTCCACGGTAAGAAGCCCACATTCGAAGTTCAAAGGCATCATCATCCCATAAGTCACTCTCCTTCAGGCCTATTTTATTCATCCGCTCCAGAAAATTATCCCAGTCATCTGCAAGTAAGGTATGCATGCATAATGTGAGGAAGATATCACCACTACATGCAGAAAACTGGTATACAATTATATATGCAATTTCCTGTTCAAAGATACCTGGGAAGATTTTCTGGAGATAAAACACAATATATACACCATCCTCATTTTCTTCTTTCAACTGCTGTTTGCTGAATATAACTTCCTCACTGTAGTAAGGGGTCAGGACACTGAAGGCCAACATCTTCTCAACCTGAAAGCCAACCCACAGTATATGGAGATAATGAGAAAACTCAAAATATTCAGAACATTCAACAGAAGACTGGATAATCTCACAGAGCTGACATTAGACAGATTAAAACATCAACAATGAGCACCCATGTTCTAACAGTTTGCACACTCCATCATCCATCCCAGCCACCAGCAAACTTCATGCAAGATACCAAGGCCGTCACAAGCCTGCTCAAGACCTATCTGAATGTGAAGGACATAGGACTTTGCATAATCTCACAACCAGGGTCTGGAACAAAACCTGTGGAGCGCGTGGCATAGTCATGAAGAGGGAATTACAAAAGAAGGAAATACGACGCCTGGCCTCCAGACCTTTTGGAACATTAAGTAGCGCATCTGTGGTGCTGAGGGAAGTGTGCAAACGCCTAAGTTGCTTGAAGAAGGCTTCTTCATCACTTGCAGGTAGGTCCACTGCCTCCATGAAGAGAAGCACCTCAGCATCACTTCGTGAAGTTGAGGAGTGTTCCCTCAAGTTCTCCAGCACACTTGAATCATATGGAAAGTCTTGCACAAGTTCTTCATACAAGCTCTGCAAGGCATCCACCACCTAGACAGCAGAAAGCAGCATTTGATGAGACACTCAAGTCAGTGGTATGTTCACAGAAGCAATTCAGACAAAGAAACCACACTCACCATAGACTAGAATTATCACCTTCTGCAAATCTTTTGGGGTAGGCTGTTTTAACAGCACATCAATCAAGTCCAAAATACGTGCATGCACTTCAGGCAATGCACGCAATGTGAAAGTGCTTGTGAACCGCCCTTGGATTATAGATGCGTCAATTTCCTCAAAAATGGATAAGAAGATGCCCATTTCAAAAGAGTCATTCTTGATTATTCTTCTCATAACATGCTTCATAGTTTCATAGCACTCTTTGACTGCGCACCGCCGGTACTCAGTCTTGCAAATGATTTTCCAGACAGCAGCATCATCACCACGACTATACTTGACTTCCTCCAAGGCAAGCAAAACCTGCACCCGCAAAATCATCATGAAACATCCATTGAAGACTGCCTGCACCAGAGCCTGGAGGTCTTCCAAAAGTCAAATGACCAAAATTTGTAAAGGTACTTCCATTATAGAGAGAGAGAGCAGTAACCTGATTGGCTAACAATGTTGAAGGCCATTGGAATACAGTTAGTCTCTGCCATGGTTCAGAAGGGATCTCCAGAAGCTCTAGCTCTCTGTACTCATAAACCACCAATGACACTGATGAGGTTGAATGATGATTGAACTGTGCCATAGAAATATGAAGAAAAATAGATGAAGAGAGTTCCCAATGTCAAGGTACACAACAAACTGCTACAATCAGCCTAATTTACATGTGCGAGCAGCATGCCCAGTCTAGTCATTGTCAGAGCTCTACAATCGGAATTCATCAAAACACCTCAGACAATGGAGCCTGCTCTGCAAGATGCATCCTTAGAAGCCAAATCTACCTGTCACTGATGAGATCCTCCTCACGGAAGATCTGGATAATTTGGTTCCAGACATGTGCAAATCGTCCACCCTCAATTTGCCCCCATTCCACCTGCATTAGTCATAACAGTTACAAGAAGCAGGACCAATTCTACCTAAGCAGCTATAATTTCAGCTAAGAGAAGGATAAGAGAGGTCCCTTTCCTTCAGTGCTACCTTCTCATATGGAGATAACCATCCATAACGAAGGCTCAGTCGCTTCATTACATCCTTCGCCCCTGCCCACCAACTGATCCATGAAAGGACATGTTAACAAGAAGTCCTGCATAAGCTGATCATTTACAAAAACAGACTGAAGTGGATGGTCTAAAATGTAGACCACTTATTTGCAAAGACTTACAAGCTAATGCATTATCTAGTTTCCTGTGGTTCAGTTGAATGTTGGTACTTGAATATTTTCTTTTAGCTTAGTCTTTCTCATGGTTTTGCCAGTTCCTGGTATTCAAAATCCAACAGAGCAATTGCTGATCCATATATCAATAATGACTATCTTCTATTCTTATGGCATCATTCTTCCCTCATAATAAGCTAGAACCCCACCAGTCAAGAGTTCCTCTTCTGCACCATAGGAGACCTGAAACTTCCATTTCTGAAACACATATGGGAAGTCTGAGCCCTGTCAACTGACAACCCAGACATATCTAAAAAATGAGCATAAGGGGAAGACAAGACATACGTGTCACGAACGACAGTGTCCTCCCGCGGCATAAGCACAAATTGAAATGCACTCGGAAATATCTGAAACCGTAACTTCAGCTGCTCAACATTCCGAATCTGGCCAGCTCATTGGATGAACCCATATTAGTAACCCAAGGTTTTCAGTTGAATCAGACCTCTTCTTCCCTTAAACAAGATTAATGTATTGTCTCTGGGACCCTCATAAATTGAAGGCAAGTTGTTCTGGAGAATCAATCAAACATGGACCCACCATAACTAAAAGTTGAACATCCTAGTGACCTGAGAGGCAGAAAATTAATTCCGAGAAAGAGAAAAACCTCTCCAAGATGCTGCAGAAGCCCAACAAATGCTCCAACCATAGAAGACCAGATTGAGTACCAAATCTGTGTATCCATCAAATAAATCTGCACAAAAGGGACAGATCAGAGTGGAGAAAAGTGGTTGGTGCCAGCCTAACAGCCTCACACTTTTCTATGTCCAATCTGCATCACATCCAATGATAAATTTCTGGAACTCCTTCAGAGGAGTTATCAGAACAGCTTTAACACTATTAAGAACCTCCCAAACAAAAAACCTGAACCAACAACATACCAGAACCACAGGAGCCCACAATGCTATTAAAGCTGCCCGGTTGCCTGCACAAACAAGAAACAATGGGTAACAGACTATGCAAGCTCAGATCCTACAAGATGCCATTAATTACAAAACAAACATGAATCTTCCTGTTATCAAGGCTACACAGACCACCTAATCCAATGAATTAGCTCCTGAAGTTAGTCTATGTGAGATCAAATAGTACAAAACTGAAAAACATCCTGTGAGTGAAAAATAGCTGTGTACCATCAGGGATAAATTCATGCCATTTGTATGTCACATTTGTAGTTCGAAGAATCTGCTTGGTTGGCGCTATCAAAGGCCTGATCTGTACATAGGTACAATGCATAAGTTTAGAAATCATATCTATCAACTGATGATCTCATTAATACTCATTAACAAACCTGTTCAGCATGAGATGTGGAAAATCCAATTGCCAAGATTTCATAGAGAGTTTTGGGATACCTGTAGAAAGTAGCTGAAAGCAAACTTAGATGCAAGTATACACAACCAGAACAAAGTATACCTGCAAACAGCATCATTACCAAGAATAAGTTAAGTGCTTGCTTCATGGGGGTTCTGTATAAAGGGTGACTGACAACAGACATCATTGTTCTGTTTATCTCAGGTTCTCAATGAGTTGAATGGGACATGTTTTCCCAGACCTTAATCACTTCTCTGTGAAATGCATGTAGCCTATTTTGCCAAAAGTTGATGGTGTTGTTAACAGAGACAGAAAAGCACAGAAACCCTGGCCGGGGAGATTGCTCATCGATTCCCACTGTTAAGATAGCAGTGAAATGCCTCACCTAAAGAGGCATCAATTTCTCCCTCAAAAAATGCACCTTGGTAAATAGTACAAGTGAAGACAAGTCTAGTTCAAGATAAATGCACTAGAATAATACTCAATGTCTTACTTGATGTTATCTGCAACACCCTCACGTAGACCTCGCCCAACATATGCACGAGTCTGTGGTGAAAACATGGTCAGATATCATTCTGCAACTGAAGGTTAAGTGAAGGGCTGAGATGATTCACACTAAAGACCCAGCACAAACACCACTCATTACTGATAACTTCCTTGCTTCCAGGTCAAACTAGCAAATAAGGTCTGCAGATTGGAAGGTCAAAATATGGAGGTGCTCAAAACCAATGCAGTTTACTCAAAACAACTGGAATATACCTGGAACCACCATGTCAACACATGGAAAATTCTCCAGCTTGAGTTCTCAATGAAGTTCCGCAACCAGGGCACAACAAAGAGTACTAAAGCCAAGACTTCAGGAACACAAAAGGCCACAGCAACATATAGAAATGTGATCAAGCGGTCATTTGCTGGGGTTGACCAATAATGATCCAGATGCCGCTGTTTCCACATTATACTGCACATAAAACAATCACAGCACACTGTAATCCTAACCTATATCCATAGGAATCCTTCACAGATCATGCTCCCCTAGTTACTATGAGTGCAAGTTCAATAATTTCAGTGCTACTGATAACCAAGCACAAGGTGTGCTTCCTTCTCCCCATGCATGTCTGTCATAATGTAGAGTCCAGGGGGGCTGAACCAAAACATACACAAGAAAGAAAATCAAGCACCCTAAACCAGAAATCAGTCAGTTGCACAAACCGGTAATAGATAATGAAGAGAATAACCCAGGCTGTGGCCACCAGAACTTTAAGGAACATCCTCACTCCAATCAAAAGTGTCTCTCTTGTAACAAGGCTATATTGACTCCCAATGTCGAGCACAGCTGTCAACCAGCAAACAATGTATAGTGGCATTAAAATTTTATTGAGTCCAATCCTGATTGTGCCAACCTTCTCAGGTTCTTGTTGTGGAATGAGAAGAGAAGAACAGAATGTGTCTAAAACCTTCACAATATGATTAGTTCCAGAAACCATGTCATGGAGCTCAATTGCAGGTGAATACCTGAGACAGCAGAGACATGATATGAAAAGACATAGAAACTGTAGAAATGTTACTTGACAGGGTCAAGAAGATGCATCATTACCTTGCAAAAGCCGGAGAATTGCCCAGCTGATGAAAATTGAGAGAAAGCGTGCCAAGGAATCTCTCTTCTGCAACTCTATCCAAGGAGGCCCTCCGCCATGCCACAATGTTACTACACATGCCTGTCAAAAGCCAAACACTGCCAGAAGCATTAAACTTTCTAATTCTGTTTTTTGTGAGCTGCAAGTTCAACCATCTCTACTGAACCAGAGAGATTCTACATCTGCTGAACCATCTTACATCAAGGTCAAATGTGATCCTTGACAATATATCCACTGTACATCTTTGCAAGGCACCCAAATCATGGCAATACACATCTTCTCACAGGAAGTATGGTGCTACTGGATTTAATATAACACCATTTGTGACAAGGTGGCAAAATCCATGGTTAAATCAACTGCCATCATTGTTTAAGATGTACAACCCATTTCAATCATTTTAGAGCAAGCCACAAAATGATCCTACTCTAGTTAATTCAGACACAATGCAAAGCACGGGTACATCTCCTCATGACTTCTAACAAACCTGGAGATAAAATTATCCATGCCTCAAATTCCAGAGCACATTGTGTTGATTCCCATATGCCAGCTGACAAGAAAGTATCATCTTGACAAAACACTTTCTTGCTCACCAGTAAGAGTCATCCCAGTTACCTTGCTTCAACAAACTTTCCCCAGTCACAAGCCAGTGTATGAAGGTGCACCTGCAACACCAGAAGGTAGCCTATCCACAGACGATCGAAGCTGCGAAATATATTCCAGAAAGAGCGCTGTTCCACAAATCCTGTCTTTCCAATCTTCTTTTCCATCCTTCTCCTAGGAAACTGCCAATCAATAACCATAAGTCTTGTCGAACCACAAAATGGGAGAAGAGCCTCCATGTTGTAATATGTAAGCAATCAAAGCACAAAGTCCACCACACACAATCATGTACTTCCCAGAAGTTTCTTGTACTCAGACTTGAAGAACAGGGCACAATCTCACAAACCTGGATTTCTGAAAGATTAACATTGACAATGACTAGATTGACATGACAAAGTAACTTGACCAATTGGCTTCATAAAAAACTGGGGTTGTTGAGGAATATTCATAATGCAAACATGCTCCCTACCTTATCCTTCCAGGGTTCTACAAGGTAATTGCACTCCCTATGCAATGGCCATTTCAGCTGTGTGAAACATCTTGAGCTCCTGCATACAGGTACATGATATGTCACATTTGTGCACATCTACTAAATAACTTCAGCACCTGCTCATGAACTGTTTGGCTTAAACACCTGCAGCACAGATGCCATGCTCTGAACAACACAAGTGACAAAACCAATGGCATCAACAAGAAGATTAATACTCAGGAATTTGCAATTGAGCTCAATTGAATCATGTACACGTCAGAGAAGTCAACTTTGACAATAAGATAACTTTGCACATGTGATGCAGCAGAATCAGGCACTATGCCTCTCTTCCCAACAGTATGACATGTGCAGTGAATGCAATCATAGAAATGCACCCTTGATCCAGTTTGCATTCAAACTATATAAACTGGAACTAAAACCAGATCTGTGTGTCAGGTACCAGAAGTACTCATTGAGGTCATCGTAGTTCCGCCATGAAGAATGAGGAGCTGTCCCATTATTGTTTGACTCTGTCTCCTGCAATACCATGGAAGATCTATTCAAGCAAAATACGAAAAAAAACATCGATGCTTTTTGTATGATGCAAATATTCATTTTAAAATGGCTTGAACTTCCAACCCCCTGGGGGTCCAACACTCAACAAAACCAATGACCATGATGACAGAAGATGGAAGTAACCACACACCGCTTTCACAACATTATAGAGTGGCGCAACAACTTCTATTAAGAAACCGTTTGGTTGACCAGAGGCAGGCCTCACTGTTGGGTCCTCATCCAGCATCTTATTGAGCTCATTGGCCATCTGAAAAACAAGAACCCAAACCCACTAATTGTTAACATGGAGTAGATCTCCAATGAAGTAAAAGTGTTTTCCAAAAACACTAGGAAGAGCAGCAACCGAAGGTGCACACAACATCCTGAGAATTGGAATACAGACAACATCCCCCAATTGCTCAGTTTTGATGAGGTTTATTCAAAGTGGACTGTGTAGCAAGAAATCAGCAAACAAAAATAAAACGACTGACATCATGTCTAAGCTAGGGAAGAAGATGAGATTACATTGTGGAAGATGAAACAAAGACACTCAGGCATGAACCTTAGGTTGGCTGCCTCTCCCCATATGAGCAGAAACAAAGATGTATAGAGCAACTCTCGCCTTCCATTAAACGGTTGGTGCTTTCCATCAAGTCCCCTTTACAACACAAACGGCCCTTATTAGTGCTATAACCAGACGTTAGAACCTTTCACCATAAATGACACACTGGTGGCTTCCTGTAGAAAACAAACTCAAGCCACACATACATATCCTGACTGTAGCCTCAGAATGTGGAACATTAGCACTACAAACAAACCAGGACCTGCAACTGATGCTTACATGTGACAGTCTACTCTACAATTGGGATGTGCTCTCAAAATTAAGAACACACTGGAATCACAGCAGCCTAGAAATTGGGTTCTAGACCAACATATAATCTTGAAGCACTATATCCTAAAATATCTTCAGAACTACTGAGAACTTCTCTCTACTCACAATTTAGGAGAGATGAACTGACAATAAGGTTATAGAGATGCGGATCCAACGGTATATTAGCAAACAGGTAACAAGGAAATCCAACACCAAAGAAAAGAGGAAATGAAACTGAAACTGAGAGAGTGCGACAGTCACACACATGTTAAGAGAACTTCAACAGCAACATCAATGGTATTGACCAGCCACCATAACATCCCCACTGACTTCATTAGCTCCCAGCAGTGGGTGGGGGTCAACATCAGACAAACCGAGCAATATTTACTAAAAAAACTGCCACATTTTCCTGCAAAGGAAATCCATATGGTACAGTGTTCTGAGATGTGACCTCACCTCAAATTGTGTTTCTGCCTCACAAATCTGCACCAAGAGACGTAATTCTCTGTCAACTTCTTACGAAGCCTTTTGATCATATTCTCATCAAGCTGCAACACAACAAGGCAAACTTCAAATTTTGATGGGTAGAGCACAATCCCTGCAGCTATCTCATGTACAAAGGAGAGGGAGTTTTCCCACAAGGCGACTCGTTTTATGTTTAAATGGCCACCCTGCAGATCCAATTGGAGCACAAACTACAAAATTTGAAGCCAACTCTTCCAAGACCTGAATTGTCAGAACCTACCACATTGGATGGCTGTCCCAGTGCCACACAATAAAGAGCCGTGATCAGTGCAGCATCATCCCTAACCCTAAAAACACTGAATGGATACAGACTGAAGCAATATATTTGGGAGAAGGAGAAACCCATATACATTCCACTCCATGGAAACTAATGGTGATGATGACACCAAAACCTCTGAAAGGAACAAAAAGTGGCATGCCTTAAATTTACCTTGTCCCATGACATCCCATCTTGATATAATTGCATCTGCGCATTGGCTAGAAGAAGAACCAGATGCTCCCGCTGATTCCTGACATTATCTCTCTGCAAGACAACAAAACCACCTCCCATCAGAGACTAGTGGGACAGGACTCACATCAAGGAGATTCTTTTGCTGCAAATTCAGGTCATCAATTGGTAAAACCCTCACCTGAAAGCCAAACAAGACACCAAGCCAGTCTAGCAAATCCCTGTCTGGGTTCCACATCAACTCCTGTGGGATATTCAATTCACCAACAGCCCTCAATGCAGCAATAGCTGCTTGCACCTGCAAAAAAAAGAAAAAAGCAGAAAAACTTTCATGTTGGCTCTGTGAACGTGTGCAAAGCTGCTGCAACTCACGCTAGCTACCATCAACTCGATAACACTCGCTTCTCAAACACATGCTCGACGTCTCCAACGTCTCAACGTACCTCGGGAAAGTTCATGGCGGCATTCTCGATCATCGCAGGACCCTCCAATGGGAGGATGTTATACGCAGGACTCTCCATTTCCGCAGGTCCGTCGGAGCAGTCGCCCTTTCCCTCCCAGAAGTTCAAAGCGGATCCAATTGCCTCCCTGTCTGTCTCCTGAAGCAGGTAGAGCCGACACCACACTTCTTCTTTTTCTTCTGCTCCTCTGGTTCTTGCGATGCTTACTCTCCTTTCTTGCGCTCGCGATGCTGCTGCTGCTTCGTCAACTCCATTTTCTTCTTCTTCAACTCCCCTGCTTCTTCCTATCCTTATTCTCCTTCTTCCGCTTCCGAAGCTCCTCCATTTTCCGCCTCTTCTTCTTCTTCTTCTTCTTCAAATCCTCTGCTCCTTCTGATCCTTATTCTCGCTCTGCTGCTGCTGCTTCATCAACCCCATCAATCAGCAACCTCAAAAACATATTTGCGGCAAAAACTCTCCCGAAACTGCTCTATTTTCCGCCTCCTCTTGTTCTTGTTCTTTGTTTTCCCTCAACTCCTCTGTTTCTTCCGATGCTTATTATTCTCTTTCAGCTGCTCCCTCCCGCCGCCGACGCTGCTGCCGCTTCATCAACTCCCATCAATCAGCAACCTCAAAAAACGGATTTGCGGCCCCAAAAAAAAAAAAAAACAAAAAGACTCCCAAAACTGCTTCATTTTCTGCCTCTTCTTATTCTTCTTACTCTTCTTCTTCTTCTTCAAAACCTCTGCTTCTTCCGAGACTTATTATTCTCTTTCACCTCCTCCCGATGCTCCCACTTCTGAAGCAGCTGCTTGAACTCCATCAATCCAGCAACTTCACGAACGGATTTTGCTACAAACGAATTCTACAAGAGAGCTGCGAAGAATGCCTCTCGTGCGGAAGATTCGGACACGAGAAGCTATGGCAATCTAGTAGGTAGTAGGCTGTACCTAGTAGGACCAATATAGGTACCTAGTAGCGTGCCGGGAGGCAGGAATTTGAACTTAGGGGGTTAGTAGGTTGTAGGTACCTAGTAGCATTCCTGGAGGCTGGAATTTGAACTTAGTAGGTTAGGGGGGGGGACTGACTAGACTAGGCACCCCTAGTACCTACCTAAGCCAGTTGGATAGCCCAGTGTCCAATATTTGTATACTAGTGGGTACTCGTGACCTTCGGGCATTATGAAGTCCTTCAGTTTCTTTAAACTTGGTTCATGCTTTAATTTTTTTTTTTTAAAAAAAAATTTTAATGTGTTTTTTTGTTATTATTATTATTTTATATAATAAAAATAAAGTTTTTTTTTTAATTTTATATTTTTGTTTATTTTGGATGCAAGTTTGAAGTTTGGAGAAAGAAGATACATCTCATTCTTTTTCAAGTAGGGTTTTTTTTTATTATTATAAATTTTATTTTAAAAATTTTTTACTCTTTATTTGATTTTTTTATTTTTGTAAATTTTTTTTCTTTTAAAATTATTTTATTATATATATTTTTTCTTTTTTCATTTGTTTCCATTCCTTTTTTATAATTTTTTCGTTTTTTTTTTGTTTATGTTTGTTTATGTTTTTGTTTTTTCTATTCTTATTTTGTCTATCTTCATTTTATTTATTTATTTATTTATTTTTATTTAGTTTCTAGTGGGTACCCGTGACCTTCAGACACGATGAAGTCTCCTATTTCTTTAAACTTGGTTCATGTTTTAATTTTTTTTTTTTTAATTTATCTTTTTTACGAGGGGATGGATGATCGAACGAATGACAACAAATGACGACAAGGATAATCGAACACCACTGCAAACGAATAAAACCAAGGATATTATATAAATAAACTATAAATATCTTGACAGCTTTCACACAAACATCAAATAATTGAATAATTCTGGAATTTTTTTATTTTACAAAATAAAATATTCTTAAAAATTCAATATTTTCCTTCACAAAATTTTGTTACTAGGAGAAAAAAAGAAGAAGAGGAAGAAGAAAAAAAAAATAAAAAATCAACATTTTTGAAAAATAATATAATTACCATTGAAATTGTCAAGGGACATGGTAGTAGTAGTAGTAGTAATGAGGTACATAATCAACTTTCAAAAACTCAATTTGACATCCCTTAATAAAGGTATTTTAAAAATCACAATACCTTTGGGTGTTTTTTTTTCCACCCCAACCAACCTTTCCAAGAGCTTCAAATGCTGTTTGTTATTCACAAAAGAAGGGAAAATTTTTATTAAAAACTAAGTGTCAAATACCAATTGTTTTCATTTATTACATACGATTTGTTAAGAGTTGTAACAATAGTGAAGTTGCACAAACTCAAAATGAAATTTAAATTTTCCACCTAACGTAAAGCAAAAAAAAATATAGATTTTTTTTTTTGGGTTTTTTTGTACCATAGTTTTACAACTCGTTCAAGGTCAATGTACATTTTAAAATAATGTTTTTTAATTTCATCTTACATTATACATAATTGCATATGTTGTTGTTGCGTTTTTCCTTCTTTTATGGAAAAATTATTGTTTATTGCATTCTTTCCCATGATACTCAAATGGAATAATAAAGGATTTTTTATTGTTGGGCTGATATTTGATTTTGATCATAATCCTTGCTTTCAATCTTTAAAAAATATTAGAACTAGAAAATTGTCAATTCAATTTTTTTCAAAATCTTGAAAGTTTTTTTTTTTTTGGTTTTCATGAAAGAACTAGTGAGTGAGGAATTGGCACTTTTATATAGACAATCATTTGATTTTTTTCAATTTTTTTTGAAAATCATGGTCATATTACCAAAAAATAATTCTTTGATTTTTTAAATTTGTGATAATGAGCCTTAAGAACTACACAAATAATTATCAAGAGTTCCATTCCAATTTTGGATAGTCTTCCCACATTCATTGCTGGTTCTTATTAGTGTTGGCAAGTTCCCAAAGTTTGCATGGTTAAACATGCGGGATTCATGTTCAAGTTCTTGTGACTTGGACCCAAATTGAAGTCATTTTGACAAAACTAGCACAATAATTAACCTATGGAAGTAAAACATAATTTCATCCATAATTTCATCCCTAAAAATTCTATCCATATGACCAAATACATGCAAGTTATGAATTGTCTACAAAGACCATTTTATTCTCACACAATATATGGTAATCTTTAATTTCAATTAAAAATTTTCATCCAAAAACTAATTTCATTTACATGTCACATTTCATCCATCCATGAACTTTGTGATCAATTCCATCCATGCGTTTGATGCTTCATGCAATTTTTGTTCGGGTCCACCACATGCAGGCCCTTATACTAATAAAGCTCACATACTACTAAGGCTTTAAGGTAACCCATTTTCTCTCTTTCCTTTTCTTCTCTTTTTCCTTTCATCTCATTTTTTTTTTCCCTTCTTTCTACAAACCCTCTACCCCAAAAGAAAAACAAATTCTCTTTCCACCTTCCTCTTTTTCTAGGAGTAAAAGGAGGCCAGAAGAACTCCATAGGGTTATTAAGGCAGCCCTAGTGAAAAATTTGCTACAATTTTTCACTCTACTACTAAGCTTCAGTGTTGCTACACTTCATATGTTATACAATCTTTCAATGCTCTGATTGAAAAAATACACACAAATTCGAAGCAAGTTAGAATTGAATTTTTTTGACCCATTCTTTAACAACATCAAGTAAAAAATTTCAAAAATTAGAAGATGTGCAAAAATCCAATTCTCGCAAGGAGTGGTAGACCTGGTCATGGTGGAAGAGGTGTGTGTGTGCAAGAAGAGGTGTGGAACGTGGACCAAAGCTGAAAAGAGGCAAAATCTATAAACAAGGATATTGAACAGGTGACATCCAACTCCACAACATTCAGACAGTTCTTCAGGCTTTTTCCAACGGTAGCACAGGCAGCCATTTTGTCAGCGGTTCCACTTTTGGTGCAGTCACTTGCGATCTTGAATGACCCAACTTGAAATCTAAATGAGCCTTCAGAAAACCTTGGAGATGTGAATTAACAATGGAGAATTACCAGTTACATGCGCTTTGGAACAGCCCATCACCACCCAGCAATACAGCAAACTCACCCTACTGGGCTTGCCATGTTCCTAGGTGGAACTGGGGCACCTTCCACACTACACACACACAAAGGATTGAATAACTAGGAAATTGTGCCAGCCAAATGTGGAGCTCCTCCATCAACCCTAAAGCTCACTATGAGGGATGGATGATGGGTGGTGGGGTAGGAAACACTCTTTTCCATTGGATTCTATTTCCCTATCTAACCACATTCTAATTATACTGCTAACCTACTAACAACTCGCCTCTGCACACATCTACTTATGGAATAGCCACCTATATTGCTACCTACCTTCCTATTTTTACAGGATAGGTTACCAAGGTGAAACCTGGTGTCAACTCAGTTGGGGTTCTCATCCAAAACTGAACAATAACAGGCTTCCAATGGATGGTGCGTTGCTGGCTGTTCGTTCACTCTCACTGACACCAATGACATACCGATATATAGTAATTAATTTTGAGAGGTCAGCTCTTTGGAATATGTGACACAGTGGAGAGAAACAAATATCACATATAGATAATCATTAGCATGTTTCCGGAATACAAAAGCCATAAGCTAGGCATGGCTACGCAAGAAGACATCTGTTCAATGAGCTACAAACCAACGGTACACCAGATCACATCACAGAAGTCACATGTTTCAAACATATGGTTAAGACCAAACATTGCTATTTGCTTCACTTGTCTGTCACATGTTTATGGACACATGCATGTGACAGTATAATGTGCAAATACATGAACAAAAAGTTTAGAGCAAAACTTGGACCAGCAGCACAGAGTTTGTTGTTAAGGTCACGTACACATGGTTGCAGTTTTCCCAATGTTTGCACCAACTCTCTTGTAGCGTGCTGCTCTCTGAAGTTACAACTATGGACATATCAATGAAATTTTGCAGCAAAACTTAGACCTGCAGCACGAAGTTCATCATTGCTGCACACACATGGTTGAGCCTTTGCAACATTGGCCATCATCTTGTTCTCTTCTGGAGTGCCACCTTCCAAAAATGCACCCATGATCTTCCCATCCTTGACCCAGTAGGTACCAAATTTGGACTTGGCTGCACATGCCCCCTCCCTTCCCCATGTAATACCTTCCCCAACATTGTCGCCATAAAATTGCCAAGACAACTCAAATGCACGGGAATAGAAATATGGAAGATAGTCATATTCAGGAATCGTCTTCCCTTCTTCAGCTGCCTTGATTGCCTGCACTTTGCAATGCACAGAAACAATCAAATATCTCAAGGTTATGACTTCTTAACCTACATGTTTATTCAAAAGACTTGCATGCCACTAGGTGAAACTCATCCACTACACCATCAAAAAGACTGTGGATATCCACCACAAACTTTGAATTCTGTGATGTCATAATACAGATTTTGAAGCTATTTATTCAGCCTCCCCAAGGCCTGTTTCATTTGGATGTCCAGTGAAGGGAAGGGGATGAACCTGAACAACATGAATGCCTGACTTCCGTGCATGGTCTACATGCTCCACCCTCCTAATGTCACAAAACATCTTCAGTGGGAAAGCAGCAAGGTCACCAACCACATACACATGAGGAGCACTTGTCCTGAAAAATCCGTCAACCTGCCAAAAGGAAAACTTAGAAAGCACACACTAAATCAATTTCATCCATCAGAAAATAAATGACATTCACTACCTCCCCACTCAGTGATAACCTGTGCAGATATCAGACAGTCCTGTAAAGAACATGCTTATTCAAGGATTTCTACTGGAATTTCCATGCAAGTCTGCCTAAACTCTACTTGTATGCTTGGTAAATTATCCAGAAAATTGGAACTAACCTTAAAACCTCCCTTGTCCTCCACTACTTGTCCATTCAGAAGTCCCAATAATGGCTTTGCCCCTACCCCCACCACAACAATGTCTGCTGGCACAACAGAACCATCATTCAGCTTGACTCCCTTGACCTGCAGCAAAGCAATTCTTCAGATTGCAATGTAGAAAACAACTAGTGAGACTAAGCAGACTTCCAATCCAGTAAAGAACTGGACAAAGACAAATCCAGCAACCATTACCCTTACAAAACATAGGATTTGTTCATAGAATGAGTTGGTGTCAAGGGACCCTATGATGCTTTTAGTTTGAATTTATGCTGTCTTACATAGTAGTGATGGGGTATAACCAGAATTCTCCAGACTTTTGTTTTCCACTTACATGTCCAGTTGCATCTGTTTCAAATGCAGTTGTTTTGGGCCCCTTCAAAATGGTGATACCCTTGCCCTCATAATAACCTTCATAAAATGAGGCAAGTTCTGCTGTGAAGAGACGGGGCACTGCCAGCAAGAAAAATCATCAGAATATGAATCTCAAACAATTATGCAATCCAATTCAAGCGGGCCACATTTGCACCTGATACCATATAGGACAATCATAAACATAGCTCTGTGAACTACAAACCTCAGATCCACACACATAGCTGTAAGAAGAAACAATCCCAAATTGATTAGATACATCACAGATCAATAACCACACATAATCCTATTGAAAGGGCCACTGGTAGCTTGGTTGGAGAGGGTGAATTTCTTACTGCAAAATGGTTTTGGGTAAACCATAGTGACCTTGAGGCCATTCAAGCACAGGCATGCAGCCAGCTCCATGCCAATATAGCCCCCACCAACAACCACAGCTGCACCATCCTTCTTTGCCTTCATTGCTGCCACTAGGGCATCTGCCTCATCAATCACTCTCAAATAATGTATACCCCTAGCATCAGCTCCAGGTACACCAGATTCTGATAGCTTTGTAAACTGCAAAGCAGCAGACATGACATCTTTTGTGAGTTCATTTGTTGATCCTTCCCAGTGATAGTTTTAACTTGAAGCAAGTCTATTTACATCAGGTTCAATCTGGCAAAATGAGATTATTTTTGTCTGGTTTCTGACTCTGGCGAATTGTGGGAGGAGTTTTGTATTGAAAAGTTTTGAAGAGTGCAAGTGGCTCACTGTACACCCAGTGGCCAAAATCAGGATTGAAAATCTGTAAGACACTCCCACCAAGCTTGTTAAACTTTTCTGTTGAACATCCACTTTTGATACCTGAGTGTTTAGATGAAGGTCGATGCCTGCACCAAATGTAATGCACCCCAGAATGAATTCCAACAGAACAGTTTAAACAAAAGCAGTGTTCCAGTGGGAAAATTGTGTTCACTTTGCCAGTGAAATCCAATCACAATTGAAACCTGCAGAGCTGATTTCTCAGTAGTTACCTATACTGTTGACAGCAATGAGTCCATTACCCAACACATCATAGGTTCCACTGAGAAATAACCATAAACAACCCTTGCACAAACTGTACTGCCAAATGCCTCCACCACAAAACCTGACATAATTTGTAGAATGCCATTGGCAGAATATAACAGACTGTATCCAAGAGCAAGTATACTTCATTGTTTCTGTGCATGATCATCACTTTGATAATACGTCAGGCTCAGGTTCAAACTTGAGCATCAGAATTAAGGACCAACCAACCTTTTTCAGTGTACCATTCTGGTGGCTGTTTGTCTCCCCCACTGCCTACACAGACATGAAATCCTGGCAGTCGAGCAGCCCCTGCAATGCAACAGATTCCACCATCCAAACCCAAATAAATAACAAGACCAGAATTATGAAGCATAAAACTTCACACAAAGTGTCTAAACCTTTCATGGACATCCCCAACTTGAAAGGAACAGCTATCTCACATTGCACAGCAACCCTAAGTGCTCTATCACACTCATCCTCAGGAAACTGTAAAGAGAGCTTGCAAATTCGTCAACAGGTTAGTCTTGTGAACATCTGTGTGGCAAAAAAGCTTTGAACTTTTGCATATGCTACGGAAATAAAATGCTGGGCATATGTCAAGCGGCTATCCTTGCATACCTTCAGGGGATAAATAACCCTTACTTAGGGCAGGGCGTTCATACGGTGCAACCTGCAATGCATGCAGATAACCAGGAATGTTATGGAGGTCAAGGAATCCTTGCAAGAGCTAGCTGTGGAAGAAATATGTGAAATAGCAAGAAAGAAGTGACCAGTAGGTATACTCCTCTAGAGCGTGATTCTTGTTCAGGCCACAGTACACATTTCTTGGATTGTGGAAAGAATCAGTTTGCAGAGATGACGTGACAGACTAATATCTGGCATCTGAAAGTGAGATATTTCAGAGCAGATGAATTCCAAAGCCTTTGGCTGCTGATCAGGCGATGACAGGTACATACGAATTTTGTCTACTTACTTTCTCTGCAGAGAAGATAGCAAGCTCGCCAGCCTTTAGTCCTTGCTTCACAAACTCTCGTGCTGCGTATCCCTGCACAAAGAACTCGTAACTTAACAAACGGAAGTAAATCACTTGGAAAAATGCCAGATCGTAGCTTATGATCATCGCGTCTGGCTCGATTTGGAGTCTGAGGCCCTGTACCATCTAAGGTAATGCATGTGTCCAGCTGATGAAATCCACAGCAGCTAATTTGCCTCTTGTGCAAGCAAATATTGCGATCATCTGAAGACATTAACTTCTCGGCTCCCTCTGCAAGGAAAAGCGCCATTCCGGAAACAAAGGGAAGGAGACTTGGCAGAGTAATTCTTTCAGCTACCGACATACAGTTGGAAAATAGAAAATTCCTTGACCTCTTGTTCATATTGAGAAGCTCATGCTTGCGCGATTTCACAATGCTAATCATGTTCACCGACTCACACAGATCCATCAACATCTCTCATTGAACCTCAAACCCCGCTCATTTCCGGCTACATCAGATTACAATATCAAAGAAAAGCTTTCCAGAGCCGGATCCGATTATTCCCCACTACATCAGATTACAATACCCCAAAAAAAAGCTTTTCCAGAGCTGGATCGGAATGAAACAAACATACGGGATACATAATAGGACGGAAAACTAGTTAATAAAGGACTCATTTTCTCCCCCTGTGCAAGAAATCATGATGTCAACCAGGGAGGTGGCCAAAAGCTTACAGCTGCAACACCTCCACCAACGATGACATACTTGTAACTCTTCTCCGCCATTGCTTGTGGCAGCAGCAGCAGCCGCAGACTAAAGAAGTAAATTATCGAAAAAAGATGGAACAAGATGAAGGGAAAAACAGATTTAATCGACAAATGCAAGCGCGTCCAAATGAAACAAAAACTTAAAACGTGAAGTTATTGTTTTCTTGCTACACTAGTGTTTCAAGAAGCAAAAGCAAGAAGGAAACAACTAACAACGTTACGTACTTAACGTTAGCGAACGCTTTTAACGTAAATTCTCCGTTTGTGTTCGCAGTATACAAGCTCCCTACGTGTGCGTGTGTGTCTTGTTGCATGGGGATTTTCTCCACCTAAAATTGGGGTTTTAATTGATTGCTTCCGGGGATGTACCAGAGTAATAATAAGGCACCCGACCCAACCGAGGCAGCAGAGTGAGGGCAGTGCTGAATTCTGGTAATGTGCCCATCCTCAGAGAGCCTT
>Ga0116229_10006356_pt1 | contig 19017 bp, 13 predicted proteins | sample S1TSphgellanicum_3_FD_87313 | JGI IMG/M metagenome (GOLD analysis project Ga0116229, IMG submission 87313) | Host-associated microbial communities from peat moss isolated from Minnesota, USA - S1T2_Fc - Sphagnum magellanicum MG | ecosystem: Host-associated > Plants > Peat moss > Unclassified... | reverse complement strand
TCTCCGCAGTTTACACCGCCTTACTACTACTACGACGACTTTCTTTATTTACTTAGGGCAGACGAGGCTCGGGCAACGGGAGTGGATACGTGAAGTTCAGCTGCAGCACCAAGGACATAGCATCCGCAGTCGGTGCGGCGAGCAAAGTCGTCAACACCCACACGACGGTCCCGATTCTCTCCAACGTCCTGCTGACGGCGGGCGACAACACGATTCGCGTCCGCGCGACGGATCTCGAACTGACGCTCGAACAGGTTTTTCCGGCTGAAATCAGCGAGCCGGGCAGCGTGACGGTGCCGGCTAAACTTTTCAGCGGATATCTCGGCAACTTGCCGGCCGGGATCATGGAACTGGCCGGAACCCCGACCCGCGCCAGCGTCCGTTGGGAACGCTCGAACTACGATTTTCACGCGCTGCCCGCTGACGAGTATCCGCCGCTGCCGTCGTCGCAAAAGGGCGTCTCGTTCGCGTTGGAAGGCAAGATTCTGCGCGAAGGCGTCAACGCGACGATCTTCGCCGCGTCGAGCGAGGAGGCGCGCGGCGCCGTCCTGATGGGAACCTTGCTCGAGATCGCCGGCGACCGGCTGACGATGGTCGCCACCGACGGCTACCGGCTGGCCAAATGGCAGGCGACGCTCGCGCGCGGGCTCGAGGACGAGGGAACGGCTAAATTTATCGTGCCGTCTCGAGCGCTCGCGGAAGCGGCCCGTAATCTGGGCAGTGCGGAAACGGTCGAAGTCAGCGCGCTCGGGCCCTCGGGTAATCAGCTGGCCTTCGCTGCCGAGAACGCGTCGATCGTCGTGCGCCTGGTCGACGGACAGTATCCCAATTACGGTCAAGTGATCCCCGCGCAATTCGACCGCTCAATGACCGTCAACACGAGTGCCCTGATCGCCGGCTTGCGGCGCGCGGAACTGGTCGCCGGCGACCGCGCCAGCATGGTCAAGATGGGCGTTTCCAACTCGCAGCTGGTGATTACCGCGAACTCGGACACCACGGGCAACGCGCACGAAGAACTCGAGGTCGAGCAGACGGGCGAGGACCTCACGATCGCGTTCAACGCGCGCTATCTGGTCGAGATCCTCAACCACATCGACGCGCCGCAGATCGTCATGGAGTTTCTGGGGCCGCTGTCGCCTGCCGCCATCCGTCCCTCCGATGAAGCCGGTGGCGTCACGCAGCTCTACGTCCTGATGCCGCTGCGGCAGTAGCGTGTGCGGCTGCGGGCGCTGACCCTCGCGAACGTCCGAAATTATGCCGCGTTGGAATTCGAACCGCCGCCGGGGCTCAATATCCTGACCGGCGCGAACGCGCAGGGAAAGAGCAACCTGCTCGAAGCGATCGCGCTCTTGGGAACCGGCAAGTCGTTTCGCACGCCGCGCGAAGGTGAAATCGTGCGCAGCGGCATGCCGAGTGCGTCGCTTGCCGGCGAAGCCCAGGTCAGCGCCGGAACGATTCGGCTCTCGTGCACCCTGAGCGCCGGAGCCTCGGGGCTGCGCAAGATCTACACGGTCAACGGCAGCGGCGTGCGCTACGCATCGTATTTGGGTAAATTACGGGTCGTCACGTTCGTGCCGGCGCATCTCGCCCTCGTCGGCGGTCCGCCGGCGGCGCGCCGGTCGCTCGTCAACGCGGCTCTCTCGCAAGAAAACCCCGCGTATTATGCCGACCTCGCGAGTTATCAGAAATTCTTAATGCAGAAGAACGCCTTGTTGCGCGGTTCGATCTCTCCCGACGAGATGTTGCTGGCGACCTACGAAGAGCGCCTGATCGAAACGGGAACGCGTCTGATCCTGGCGCGGCGGTCATTCGTCGCGGCCCTCCACGAGCGGGCCAAAGCCGTCCATAACGCGTGGGTCGGCGCCCGCGAGGGAGCGCTGGAGATCGCGTACGTGCCCGACGTTTCGGCCGACGTCGCGACGGTGGACGGCGTTGCGGGTGCGTTTGCCGACCGGTTGGCCCGCATGCGGGTGGCTGAGGTCGCGCGCCGGACGTCGCTGGTCGGTCCGCACCGCGACGACATCGCCTTTCGCCTCGACGGCGTGCCGCTTGCGGCGTTCGGTTCGCAAGGCCAGCAACGCACGGCGGTACTGGCTCTCAAAGTTGCGGAATATGGCGTGCTCGAGGCGTGGGCGGGCGAGGCGCCCCTGCTCCTGCTCGACGACGTGCTCTCGGAACTCGATCCCGAGCGGCAGCGGGCGTTTCTCGAGGGTGTCGGATCGTTCGAGCAAGCCTTTGTGACGACGACCCACGACGTCGACGTGCCGGTCGCGGCCGCCTACCGCGTCGAACACGCCACGCTCTCGCGGGTCGCCTGACGAGGGTGGCGCTCAAACCGCTGCGCGGGGCCGTGGGCGAATGGGCGCCCGGTCGAAGCCTGATCGCCGACCCGCTGCACGCGCTGACGTCCGCCTGGCCCGGGATCGTCGGCCTCGGCGTTGCGGCCCATTCGGCGCCCCTGGCGATCAACGGCGTCACGCTGACGATCGCGACGCGCTCGAGCGCGTGGAGCCAGCAACTGCACTTCCTGTCGCCGGCGATCCTCGAGGGCGTTCGGGCCGTGCCGCAGGCGGGCTCGATCGAGCGACTGACCTTCCGCGTCGGCTCCCTGAGCCGCGCTACCGGCCGCCGCGTCACCCCGAGCCCCGTCGAAGGGCGGGTCGAAGGGCGCGTTGCGCGGCACGCGCCGGAACCCGGACCGGCCGCCGATCTCGAGGACGCGCTGACGCGCGTGCGCCGCCGGCTGAACAGGCTGCGCCGGACGGCTCCGGCGACCTGTCGCACGTGCGACGCGCCCCTACCCGAGAGCGGCCCGCGGCTCGACTGTGCGCCCTGCGGCGGCGCCGCGGAGGCTGCGCGGGCGGCCGAACTACAGCGGCTGATCTACATGGCGCCCTGGATCGCCCCCGCCGAGCTGGCCGAGGCGCTGCCCGGGGTAACGCCCGGGGAATTCGAGCGCGCGCGGCGTCTTCTGTTGCAGCGTTGGTGGGTCGTTCTGGAGCGGGCGCGCCGGGCCGGCCGGGTCAGCGGCTCGGGCCTCGAACGGCACGTCGCCAGTTCCTACGTGTTGCTTCAGTCGCGGTTGCCGCCGGACCGGATCACGCCGGCGGTTGTCTTGAATTTGCTGGGCCCCGACCTACAAGCGCTTCTCTGGCCGTCGCGAGCTCCCGAGGCCTAACCGCCGGTCTTACAGCGGCCGGGCCAAAGACCTTCGACCCATTTCGTCGAAAGAGTACGTTCGATGAACGATTACACCGGCGAGCAAATTGAAGTTCTCAAGGGATTGGAGGCCGTTCGCAAGCGTCCCGGTATGTATATCGGAAACACGTCCGAGCGGGGCCTTCACCAGTTGGTGTACGAGGCCGTGGACAACGCCGTCGATGAGGCCCTGGCCGGCTACGCGAGCCACATCTCGGTCGTCCTGGGCAAGGACGGTTCGTGTACCGTCGAGGACGACGGCCGCGGCATTCCGATCGACCTGCATGTCGAAGAAAACATGTCGGCGGTCGAAGTCGTCATGACGATCCTGCATGCCGGCGGCAAGTTCGGAAAGGGCGGCTATAAGGTTTCCGGCGGCCTGCACGGCGTCGGCATCTCGGTCGTCAACGCGCTGTCCGAGAGCATGATCACGCGCGTCAAACGCGATGGGAAGCTCTACGAGATCCGCTTCGAGCGCGGCATCACGGTGTCGCCGCTCAAAGTGATCGCGCGCAACGTCGAGGGGACCGGCACCTACCAGTGGTTCCTGCCCGACCGGACGATGTTCGACACGGCCGATTTTCACTGGGACATCCTGCAGAAGCGCCTTCGCGAGCTTGCGTTCCTCAACCGCGGGCTCGCCATCAAACTGCGCGACGAACGGCCCGAGGAAGTCCGCGAGAAGCTCTTTCTCTACGACGGCGGAATCGTATCGTTCGTCGAGCATCTCAACGACAAGAAGGACCCCCTCCACCCGATCATCTCGACCAACGGCGAACGCGAGAAAGTTGCGATCGAATGCGCGCTGCAGTGGGCCGACACGTACACCGAAACGATCTTCTCCTACGCCAACAACATCAACACGACCGAAGGCGGGATGCACTTACTCGGGTTTCGGACCGCGGTCGCCAACGCCGTCAACACCTACGCGCGTAAGCGCGGAGTCCTCAAAGAAGCCGATGCCAACCTCTCGACCGACGACTGCATGGAAGGTCTGACCGCGGTCGTGTCGGTCAAGCTCGAGGAGCCCCAGTTCGAAGGCCAGACCAAGACCAAGCTCGGCAACGCCAAGGTCCGCAGCATCGTCTACGGTCTCGTCGGCGAGCGGCTCGATTTTTTCTTCGAAGAGAACCCGAAGTTCGCGCGGGCGATCGTCGACAAGTGCATGCAGGCACAGCGCGCGCGCGAAGCGGCCAAGAAGGCCCGCGATCTCTCGCGCCGCAAGAGCGCGCTCGACGGCATGGGCTTGCCCGGAAAACTCGTGGACTGCAGCGATAAGAACCCGGAGCTCTCCGAGATATTCCTGGTCGAGGGCGACTCCGCGGGCGGCACGGCCAAGATGGGCCGCGACTTCCGGACGCAAGCGATCCTCCCGTTACGCGGGAAAATTCTCAACGTGTGGAAGGCCCGTGAGGACAAGGTCTTCGCCAACGAAGAGATCCGCGCGATGATAACGGCGCTGGGCACGGGCATCGCGGCCGACTTCGACGTCGAGAAGCTTCGTTACCATAAGATCATCATCATGACCGACGCCGACGTCGACGGCTCGCACATCCGCACGCTCTTACTGACGTTCTTCTACCAGCAGATGCGGGCGCTGATCCAGAAGGGCTTCGTGTACATCGCGCAGCCGCCGCTCTACGGCGTGCGCCGCGGCAAGAGCCAGCGTTATGCGTTCTCCGACGACGAACTCAAGGCGTTGATCGGTGAGAAGGATCCCAAAGACTTCCAAATCCAGCAGTACAAGGGGCTGGGCGAGATGGATGCCGAGCAACTGGCGGAAACGACGATGGATATCGAAAGCCGCCGGCTCAAACAGGTGGCGCTCGAGGATGCGGTCGCGGCGGACGAAATGTTCACGACCTTGATGGGTGACAAGGTCGAGCCGCGCAAGGAGTTCATCCAAGCGTACGCGCGTAGCGTCAAGAACCTCGACTTGTAGCGGGCTGCCGCGATGGATTGGAGCGCCGGCACGATCGTGAGCTCTCGAGCCGCTCGGCACACGGGGCGCTAGCGCTCCGCGATGCGGTAGCATCACATGGCGGATTCGAACGGAGCGAAGCTTGCGCGGCGCGCCCCGCGGCGGCGCCGCGCGCTGCGCGTCGCGTGGGCCGTCGGGTTGCTCGGCGTGATGATCGCGGCGTTCTGGTTGCGGGCGCCGCTCGCTCGCGCCGCCGTCGCCGCCCTGATCGACGTCACCACGGGGTACCGCGTTGCCTTCGACTCACTCGACGTCGGCTCCGATCGCGCCGTCGTGCGCGGTCTGCACGTCACGCGCGGTGCGGACCCGGTCCTGGACGCCGAGCGCGTGGACGTGCGGTACGATCCGCGCGGCCTCGTTCCCGGCGCGAGCCCGCGCTACGGGCTGCGGTCGCTGCTCCTCGTGCGTCCGTGGCTGCGCGTCGTGCGACACGCCGACGGTTCGTTCAATGTCGGCACGGCGGGCGCTGCGACGCCCGCGACCGCCGAGGCGCCGAGCGAGGGCGAAGCGCCCTTGCGATTCACGGCCCAGATCCGGGCCGGGCGGATCACGGTGCTCGACCCGGGCCGCGCCCTGGCCGACGCGCGGGTGCTTTCGCTCGCGCACGTGGACGCCGACCTTCGGTTCGACGGCTCGGCGCGGACGACGTACCGCCTGAGCGGTGAAGTCGCGGCCGACCCCGCGCAGCGCTTTCGCGCGACCGGCCGAATCGAAAGCTCCGGCTATGCCGTGCACCGCCTGCGCGCCGGCGCCCTCGACGTTGCCCCGCTGGCCGACTACTTCATCAACACACCGTCCGCGCGGATCGAGCGTGGCCGGGTCCGGGAACTGGACCTGCGAGCCTACGCCTTCCCGCCGGCAACCGGCGCGACGGGCGGCTACCACGTATCCGGGAGTGGCGAACTCGTCGGCGGCGCGATGGCCATTCCGGGACTGGTGCCGGTCGCGAGCGAGATGCACGGCCGGATCGATCTGAGCGATGACGGTATCGTGGCGCCGGATCTGCGCGCGCGGCTCGGTCAGCTCGACGTGCGCTTAGCCGGCGGCGTTTACGACTGGCACGCACCCGCGCTGCGGCTGGGCATCGCGGCCCAACCGGCCGCGCTCGGCGCGGTGCGCGAACTCTTTGCCTTCTCGCGTAACCTGCCGGTCGCGGGCGAGGTCCGGCTCTCGGCGTTGGTCGAAGGCCCCGCGGGCGATCCGCTCGTCGCCACCCGCTTGACGGCCACCGGCGTCTCGTACGACCGCATCCCGATCGCACGCGTCGCCGCGCGGACCCTCTACTACGACGGCGCGGTCGACGTCGTGAACGCCCGGGGCGCGTACGGAGAACTCGACGTCCGTTCGGCCGGCGCCATTGCCCTAGGCAACGCCGTCCACACCCGCCTCTTCGTCGACGTCCGCGGCCCCGCGGCGCAGGTCCCGTACGCGGCCCAAGTCTTGCCTGGCGCGCGGCTTCGCGCGGCGGCGGTCTTGGAAGGCGACGGTTTGCGGTTCGACGCACGCGGCGTCGCGAACGGCGAAGGTGCCGGCACCCGCGTTGACGGGCTCTTTGCCATCGATCCCCAGGGCGACGGCGCCTTCGGCCCGTTCCTCGCGACCCGCGACGACGGCACGAGCCTCGCGGGCGCCTTCTACGCGCACCGTAGCGCGAGCGAAAGCGCCTTCTGGCTCGACGCGCGCGACTATCCGTTCGCCCTCGCGCCCGGCGACCCGCATTTGCCGGGCCTCGCGCTGGCGCCCCCACCGTTCAGCGGCCGCTTCAGCGGTGCCCTGGTGGGCGCCGGGCCGCCATCGCGGTTTCGGCTCGCCGGTCGCGTCGCCGGGCGCGGCGTGCGTGCCGGAGACGTCGCGCTCGACCGGGTGACCGGCAACGTCGGCGGCACCTTCGGCGATCTGCGGCTCGGTGGTCTCACCGCGTCCGGTCCGTGGGGCGCGTTCGCCGGACGGGGGGCGTATGCCGACCAGCGGCTGGCCCTCGACGGCAACTACCGCGGCAGTTTCGCCCAGCTGCGCCCGTTCACGGGCGAGCTCGGCGCCGAGGGCCCGATCGTGGGAGCCGTGGCGCTCTTGGTCGATCCGCGGCGCACGGTGATCCAGGCCCGCGGCGACGCGACCGGGGGGGCGCTGGTGCGGGGCGTTCCCGTCGATGGGTTCTCCGGAACCCTCGCGGTCGAGGGCAAGCGGCTACGCGTGTACGGCGCGCTCGCGAGCGTCGCCGGCGCCACCTTGGCGGCGGCGGGTTCACCGGATGCGCCGGGCGGCATCGGCGTGTCGATGGCGGAAGCCGATGGGCGCCGCGTGCGGGGCCTCGCATCCTTCGGCGGACCACGATTCTCCGCGATCGGTTCGCTCGACGGCGCGGGTCCGACGCCGCACTTTCGCGGCGGCGTGACCGTCGGCGGGGCCACGCTCGCCGGCTTGGGCGTGACGGGCAACGCCACCCTCGACTTGGCCGGTTCGCGGCTCACGCTCGACGCGACCGACGCGGTCGTCGGCACGGCGCTGGGCTCGCTTGCGGGATCGGTCGATGGCCCCGGCACGCCGGGCGCGCGGTTTGACCTCAACCTGCACCTCGCGGACGCTCCGCTCGGTCCGTTGGTCCGGGCCATGGCCCCGTGGCCGTGGCGCCGGGACGTGACCGGGACCGTGGGCGGGGATCTTCACCTCAGTGCGACGGGCCGGCAGTACCTGATCGACGGGCGGCTGACGATCCCCGAAGGCACGGTCAACGGGCTGGCCTTTTCCGATGCGTCGGCACGGATCCGGGTCGATCCGCAGGCGCTGCGGTTACGCCGCGGGCGAGTCACGGTCGGTACGACGCACGCTGGGTTCGGACTGCTGCTCGGGTCCGGCGAGGCGGCGTTGCGGATCGATGCGCCGCACGCGGACCTCTCCGACTTCAACGACTATTTCGATGCGGGCGACACGTTGGGAGGACGCGGCCGGATCGTCGGCCGCTTCATCCAGCGGCGCAATCGGCTGCAGACGAGCGGAGACATCGCGATCACCTCGCTGCGCTACCGGCGTTTCGATCTCGGCGATGCGCGCGCGCACTGGACCTCGCGCGGTGGTGAAGCGACCGGATCGGTCGCCTTCGGCGGGCCCTCGGGCCGCTTGGATGCCGACGGCACCGTAGCGCTCGCCCCGCACACGCCGGTCGCGCTACTGCTGGGCAGTTCGCATTTCCGCGGTCAGGCCCACGTGCGGGATCTCGATCTGGGCGTCTGGCTGCCGGCGCTGGGGTACCAGTTTCCGATCGGCGGCCGGGTCGACGCCGACGCCGACGTAACTGGACCGCTGGGCAACCCGGTGATCGTGACGGAGGCGACCTTGGCCGGCGGCTCACTCGGGCGCTTTCCGGTGGACCGGCTAACGATCTCGGCGACCTCGACCGCCAGGAACACGACCGTCCGGCGGGCCGTACTCGAACTGCCGGCCCTTTCGGTCGAAGGATCCGGAAGTTTCGGCCTCGGCCCGCGCGACCCGCTGATGCTGGCCCTGCATGCCAAGAGCCCCGACGTCGGCGTCTTCGCCGACCGGCTCTTCGGCGCCAACTACCCGGTCACGGGAAGCGCCGAGGCCGACGTCCACGTGGAGGGCACCCGAACCAAGCCGCGCATCGCCGGCGGCGTCGATGCCGAAGGCTTGGTCGTCCGCGGGGTCTCGGTGCCACAGGCCCTGGGCCAGTTCACGGTCTCGGGCCGGGACGTCGTGCTCACCGGCGTCGAGGTCGGATTCGCGACCGGCGCCCTCTACCTGGCCGGCTCGGTTCCGCTCCAGGTAGCCCCGTTTAGCTTCGGTCCGGCGAAGGCGCCGGTCAGCTTGGACATGAGCGTCAAGGGCGTCGACTTGGCGAACTTTTCGACGCTGCTTCCCACCGGGTCGGAATTGGCCGGCAAGCTGGACGGCCGGGTGATCGTCGACGGGACGGCGGGCGCGCCGCAGCTCAACGGCTCGCTCGGGCTCTCGGGCGGCGTCGTCCGCACGCCGGTGGAGCTGATCCCGCTCACCGGCCTGTCAGCCCGCCTGGCTTTCGAAGGTTCCGGCGTCACGCTGGAGACGCTGCACGCCGCGGCCGGAGGCGGCACGATCGACGCTTCGGGCGCCGCCACCCTGCCGAACCTCGTCCACCCCGGCGTCGATGCCGCGTATCGGGTGGACGCGCGCGCCGCGGGGCTCCACCTCGATTTGCCGGAGTTCGGAAGCGGGACCATCGACGGCAACCTCAGCGTCCGGCACGTGCCGGCCGGTCTGCCGGAGCTCGGCGGCCGGGTGGTGCTCAGCGACGCGACGATCCCGTTCAGCGCGCTGCTGCTGGCGGCCGGCAGCGGCGCTACGGGCGGCATCAATTCGGCGGCTCCCGCGCCCGCGCGAGTTACCAGCGACGCCACCTTGGCGCTGGGCCTCAGCGCCGGGCGCAACGTCCGCGTGCGAAGCGCGAACGTCGACATCGGCGCGCGGGGCGACCTCGAGATCACCGGTACCCGCTCCGCGCCGCAACTGACCGGCGTCTTTACCTCGACGGGGGGCACCCTCACCTACTTCAACACCGTCTTCCGCCTCGTCGAAGGCACCGTGACCTTCGAGCCGGACCTCGGCGTGATTCCTACTCTGGACGCGCGAGCCTCGACGCACGTGATCAACCCGGACCCCAACACCGTCCGGAACGCTTCGGGAACGGCCGACATCAGCCTGACCGTCACGGGTCCCGTCACGAACCTCTCGATCGGCCTCACGTCGGATCCCTCTTACGAGCGCCAGCAGATCTTGGGCTTACTGCTCAACGCGCCGGCCTTAGGCGCGAAGAACCTCTTCGGCGACACGCCGGGCACGCCGACCCTCTACGGCAGCAACGCGACGACGCAACTGGCGCCGGGCGTCGCCGCCAGCCGTAACGTCAGCGGCGAACTCAGCGTCGCCCAAGAAGCCTTCGGTGTCGCGAACGCCCAGTTCACCCGCACGTTGCTCGCGCCGTTCGAAACGACCGTCGCCTCGGCGGTCGGCTTGACAAACCTCAACGTCAACGTCGACTACACGGGCAACGTCGGGTTGACCGCCCGTAAGATCCTGGGCAAGAACGTCGACGCCATCTACGGGACGACGTTCGGCTACCCGTACCGGCAGACGTTCGGTTTCGACGTCAAAGCCAGCGACGCGACCGTGGGACAGGTGACCGTTTTCCAAACACTCGGTGCCGCCGGGCTCAACTCGCTGACGCCCAACACGTACCTTTATACTACCAACCCGCGGCTGCAGGCGTCCCAACCGACGGCCGGGACGGCGGGATTCTCGCTTTCCTTGCAGCGCCTTTTCTGGTAGCAGCCGGCCGGCAACCCAGCCTTGCGGCAGGCGGCTGTGGCCGGTTCGACGGGGCGAACCGCTGAAACTTCGAGAGGCCAGGACCGCGCGCTAGGGGGGCGAACCTCGCGGCGCTGACAAAGAAACAGGCGGGTCGGCCTGCGCGTGTGTCTCTTACCCGGCATAACGCGGAATCTATCGTGCGCGACTGCGGTGCGTGCGGTAGGCCCGGGGAGCTTCGGCCCCCGTAAAAGGATGCTTCTACTGAGTATGTTGTCTTCTCTTCGTCGCGCGCGCCGCGACGTCGTCGCGCTGGTAGCGCTCGCCGGTTTGGTGCTTCCCTATGGAGCCGCCGCGAGTTCGCATCGGGTTTCGATGCCCGCCGCGGCGGTTTCGCCGGCTCCCGCCGCCTCGAGCTCCGAAGCGCCGCGCCAAACCGCCGACGAGCCCACGCCGGCAGCCGCGAGCCCCGCGCCGGCGCCGGCCGCCAACGCACCGACGGTCGTCAGCGTCGACGTGTCCGGCAACGCGCACGTGCCCACGGACAAGATTCTCTCGGTCGTGCGGACTCGCCCGGGGCAGCCGTTCGACGAACGGCTGGTCCGCGAAGACCTGCAGAACATCTTCGACCTGGGCTACTTTTCCGACCAGGTTCCACCGCTGATCCGGCAGCGCCCGGACGGCATCGCGATCACGTATCGGGTCATCGAAAATCCCGTCATCGAGCGCATCACGTTCTCGGGTAACGAGCACGTTCCATCGGACACGCTGCTGGCGCTCATGGATACCGCGGTCGGGCAGGTGCTCAACACGAACACCTTCCACCAGGACGTCCTCAAGATCAATTCATACTACGACAAGATCGGTTACAGCGGTCAGGTGCCGACCCACGTGGCGGGCCTCAACATCTCCAAGGACGGCGTGCTCAGCTTGCAGATCCGCGAAGGCCTCACGGTCAGCGGGGTCGACATCACGGGCAATCCGATCTTGCGCCCCGATCTGATTCGCGCGGTCTTGACGCTCAAAGTCGGCCAGCCGTACTCGGACGACGCGCGCGATAAGGACTACGAAAACCTCAAGAAGCTGTACGAGAAATACGACCTGCAAGTCGGTGACTTCGAAGCCGGCATCGATCCCACGACGGTCGACTTGACCGCCGGCACGGCACGGGTGAAGTACAGCATCTACGTGGCGGTGGTCGGCGCCGTGCAGATCACCGGTAACACGAACACCAAAGACGTCGTGATCCGGCGCCAATTGCGCCTGCGGCCCGGCATGATCATCACCCAGGGCCTGCTGCGCCGGGACTACGAACGCCTCAACAATTTGGGTTTCTTCGAGAAGGTCGACCTCAACCCCAAACCCGGTCCGGACCCAAAGAAGCCCTATGAAGTCACGCTGGACTGGAACGTCAAGGAACAGCGCACGGGAACCGCGCAGGTCGGCGCCGGCTATTCCGGCGGTCCCACGGGTCAAGGCCTGACCGGAACGCTGTCGTATTCGCAGAACAACATCAACGGCACGGGCAACGGCGCGTCGATTCGGGTGGAGCGCGGCGCGCGCGTCGCTGACGGGAGCATCAGCTACTCGATTCCCTACCTCGGCAACACGCCGACGTCTGAACGCTACAGCTTGTCGGCTTCGATCTTCACGACGGATCAGACGAATTTTTATCAAGTCTACCAGGCGTCGAGCGCGCAGTCGATTACCGGGAATCCGGGCGTTTGCACCCCGAGCCCGAGCGGCTCGTCCTGCGGCGCGGCGGCCGGCACGGTCCCGGTGGTGCTGACGCCCAACTCGGACCTCATCAGCGGCATTGCCGCGACGTATGCCAGTCGCGCGAACGGGATCTCGCTCAACATCGGCCGCCGCCTCACCGACACGATCACGACGACCTTGGGCCTCACGGTCCAGCGCCTGAGCACCGACGTCACGTTGCCCTCGCCCTACTACCTGGCGGGCACGCAGCAGATCCTCAACTACAACGGCGGGATCGAGCCGTTCGGGACCGAGACGAACGGCACGACCTTGGGCATCGTGGCGCCGTCGATCGCCGACACCTCCAACGGCGCCGGCTATAACTTGCACGCGGTTTCGCTCGGCATTCAGAACGACACCCGCGACGACGTCTTCAACCCGCGGCGCGGCGTCAACGTCAATTTGACCGAGGAGCTTTCCGGCAAGGCGATCGGCTCGCAATTCGGCTATACGATCACGACGTTCGACGGTGCACGCTTCTTCCCGGTGCTCAAGAATGCGACCCTGGGCTTTCACGCGCTCTTGGGCGATGCAACCGGCGCCATTCCGCCGAGCAAGCTCTTCATCTTGACCGACCAGCAGTTGCGCGGATACAGCGAAGTGTTCTACGGTACGGAAGAGGCGTTGCTGCAAGGTGAGCTCCGCGTGCCGGTTTCACCGGACCGCAAGTTCAACATCGCACTGTTCTACGACTACGGTGGTCAGCGCATTCGCGGGGCGCAGCCGATCACGGACCAGTTCGGCAACGTCCTCGTTAATTACAACAATTGGCTCTACCGGACCGACGCCGGCGTTGGGTTGCGCTTCGACGTCCCGCAGCTCGGGTTCAAGTCTATCCGTCTCGACTTCGCCAAAGGCGCGGCCGGGACGCACACCAGTTTCGGAATCGGACAAAGCTTCTAGTGAACATTCTCGGAAAGATCAATCGCCGGCTGGCGCCGGCTCTCGGAGCGACGCTCGCCGTATCCGCAGCCTTGGCTCCCGCGACACTGGCCGCCGACGTGACCGACATCGGATACGTCGATCAAGCCGCGCTCTCGAGCATCTCCTCGTTCACCGACGCCAATCGTCAGCTGGCGCTGTACAAGGCCGACCTCGACCGCCAGTTCGCCCACGAGATCCGCGGCGTGCGCGATCAAAACACACAGGCGCGCATCGCTCAGGAGTTTCAGAACAAGCTGGCGAGCCGGCAGCGCGAGCTCTTCGGCCCGCTGTTCCAGCGCGCGCAAGTGGCGATCGCCTCGGTGGCTTCGAGCAAGAACCTCTCGGTGATCGTGGATAAGCGCATCATCATCTTCGGGGGTCAAGACGTCACGAATAGCGTCGTTCAACTCCTGAGCGGCCCGGGCGATCCCATTCCGCCGGTCAACACGCCGCCGCCGTCGAGCGTCGGCTTCGTGGACCAGCAGCAGATCGATTCCGTGCCGAGCCTCAAAGCGGCCAACGATGCCTTCGCGAAGTTCCAAACCGACGAACAGCAGCAAGCGCAGGGCAAGCTCAAGAGCGCGAAGACCGATGCCGACCGTCAGCAGATCCTCAAAGACTACCAAACGGCGCTGACCGACAAGCAGAAAACCGATATCGCGCCGCTGGTCGACCGCACGCGCGGCGTCATCGCCGATATCGCCAAGAAGAAGGGTCTGTTGCTGGTCATCGACCGTTCGAACCTGATTTACGGGGGCACGGACATTACGACCGATGTCGAGAATCAGCTCAAGTAACGGATGGCGCCCGTGGGCGGTCAGCCTCGCCCTCTGTTTGACGGCGGCTTGCAGTCACGCACCCGCGATCACCTCCGATCAGACGGCGCCGCACGACGGACGCGTCGGGTACGTCCGCATGGACGAACTCGTCAAAGTGCATCCGCTCTACTCGCAGTTGGCGCGTCTCGACGACGACGTGCAGGCGCTGCAGCTGCGTTCGGTCGGGAGCGAAATCGCGCGCTCCGGCGGAGACATTGAAAAAGAAGAGCGCGCGCTCCAAGCCGAGCTCGACGCCGCGGCCGATCGCACGAAGAAGGCCTTGACCGACAAGCAGGCCGAGTACGCCAAGCGCGAGCAGGCGGCGATCAATGCGGCGCTGAGCACCGCGGGCGGCCCGAGTGGGCCGGGCGGCGGCGCGATCGCCGGCGGCATCACCGCAACGGCACGGTCGCAAGCCCAGACCGTCGCCGCCGCGGCGCAGCACAACCTCGACGTCTATCGCGCGCAACTGATCGGCCAGGATGAATCCGCCGTCCGCTCACTCGACGCGGCGCTGGGCGAACGGGCCGCCCGCTCGTACCGTAATCGCGCCGAAGAATTGCAGAAACAAGAATCCGATTTCTCTTTGCAGCAGGCGAGTAACGACGCGGCCGCGCGGCTCTCGCTACGGACGAAGCTCTCGAATCTCGCGCTCGACGACGCATCGCGCGCGGACGTGAAGAAGCAACTCGACGCGCTCGACCAGCAGGAAGCCGACGCCCTGGCCGCTATGAAGAACCGCGACCAAGCTACGTTGGCCGATTTCCAAACGACGCTGCGCGCGAGCGTCAAGAACGAACTCGACGCGCAGGTGGCGCAGATTCGCAAGCGCACGATCGCCAAGATCAACGAGCGCGAGCAAGCCACGCGTCGCCAGTTGATCGCGCAGATCGGATTGCCGCCCCAAGGCGGAACGAGCGGTTCGGGCGCGATCGGAATCTCACCCGACATGCGCGCCAAGCTCGAAGCGCTGCATCGCAAATATCAGGACGACTTCAACCGCGATGCATCGCAGACGGTCGCCCAGTTTCAGAGGACCCGCGCGGACCTCACCAAGCGCTTCCAGCAACTGGCCGGCGTTGATTCCGACGCGCAGGCCGGGGCCGAGAAGCAACTCGGGGCGTTGCAGAAGCAGCGCGGTGAATTGTACCAAGAGATGGTTTCCCAAATCGGGCGTGAGGTCAAGGTGATCGCCGAAAAGCGCGGGATCGACGTCGTGGTCAGCGATGTCGTGGCGCCGGCGGGCGGCGTCGATCTCACGGCCGATGCCGAAAAGGATGTCGAGAGTCTACACGAGTGAAACGCTTTATACGGTGCGCGATTGCGCTTTTCGCCTTGGCGGGCTGCGCGTCGTCGCAGGACAGTTCGGTGGCTACGATCGACTTGGCACGGATCCAAGCGAACTGGCCGAAGTTCATCAACTACTCCAATCAGCTAGCTTCGGATAGCGCGGCGATCAATCGGTCGTCCGCGTCGCCACGCCAGAAGCAGCAACAACTCGAAGTCTTGCGGCAACACTACGTGGACATGCAAAACGAAGTGTCGGGCGACGTGCGCAACGCGGCCGAGGAAGTGGCGAACGAGAAGCATCTCAAGCTCGTCGTGACGCGGCAATTCGTGGGTTACGGCGGGATCGACATCACCAGCGACGTGGAGAAGATCCTCAAGATCACCGAGAAGCCGCCGGCGAACTCGTAGGATGACGCTCGGCGACTATGCGGCGCGCGTCGGCGGCACCATCCGGGGCGACGCTTCGATCGAGATCGCCGGCATCAGCGCCATCGACGACGTCGGCACGGGTTCGCTAACCTTTGCAACCGACGAGCGCTACCTGCGGGCGGCGCTTGCGTCGCGGGCGGCCGCCGTGCTGACCGAAGCCACGTTGGCCGAATCGGTCCTGCCGGCCGCCGACGGCGCGCGCAAACCGCTCTTACTCGTACCCTCGGCGCGCGCCGCACTGGCGGCGCTCCTGGCGGCGCTCGAACCGCCTCGCCCGCTGGGTCCGTTTCAGCATCCCTCGGCCGTCGTCGATCCGGCCGCGACCGTGGGCCGCGACGTGTTCGTCGGGCCGCTCGCCAGCGTCGGCGCGGGCGCCGTCGTCGGTGACCGGTCGGTGCTGCTGACCGGCGCCGTTATCGGCCCCGGCGCGCGGCTCGGCGCCGATTGCACCGTGCATCCGCACGCCATGCTGCTCGACCGCTGCACGGCCGGCGACCGCGTGGTCTTGCAGGCCGGCGCCGTCATCGGCAGCGACGGCTTCGGGTACGTCTTCGTCGATGGCCGCTTCGCGAAGATTCCGCAGATCGGTGACGTCGTGCTCGGCGACGACGTCGAGATCGGCGCGCACACGTGCGTCGATCGCGCCCAGACGGGAACGACCTCGATCGGCGCGGGCACGAAAATCGACAACTTGGTGCAGATCGGACACAACAGCCGTATCGGCCGGCACTGCGGCTTCGCGGCTATGACCGGGCTCGCGGGCTCGACCGTCATTGGCGATTACACCGTCGTCGGCGGACAGAGCGCGTTCAAAGGCCACATAACCGTCGGCTCGCGCGTGCGCATCGCCGGGAATACGATGGTCTGGGGCGACGTTCCCGACGGTGCCTTCATTAGCGGTCAGCCGGCGCGCGATCATCGCGAGGAACTGCGGCAGCAGGTTCGGCTTCGTAACCTCGAAAAACTGTTCCAGCGTGTGAGCGCTTTGGAGCGAAAATGATGCAGCATCAGCACACGCTCCGCGAAGTCGTCGAATTCGAAGGCGTGGGCCTTCATACGGGCGCCGCGGGTCGCGTACGAATCCGTCCCCAGGCTGCGGGCAGCGGTCTGCGCTTTCGCTTGAACGGCGGGAGCGCGACGTTTCCCGCGCACGCGGAATACGTCGTCGAGACGCGGCGCGCGACCGTCGTCGGTGACGGTCAAGCCTCGGTCTCGACCGTCGAGCACGTGCTGTCGGCGGTGTTCGCGCTGGGCGTGGACAACGCGCTGCTCGAGGTCGAGGGACCGGAGATCCCCGTCCTGGACGGCAGCGCGGCACCATTCGTCGAAGCGATCGCGCGGGTCGGCGTCGTCGACCAATACGCATCGCGACCGACGTTTTCGCTCGAGCGGCCGATGGTTTTCCACGATGGCGACGCCGTGCTGATCGTCGCGCCGTCGGATGCGTTTCGCATTCGCTTCGCGGTCGACTTCGCTCCCCCGATCGGCGCGCAGTTTCTCGACGTTGTCGTCGATGCCGAATCGTTTGCCCGCGAGATCGCGCCGGCGCGAACGTTCGGCTACCTGCGCGACGTCGAGGCGCTGTTGCGTGCCGGTCTCGCACGGGGCGGTTCGCTCGACAACGCGCTGGTGTTCGACGCCGACGGACCGATGACGCCGCTGCGCTGGCCCAACGAAGTCGTGCGCCATAAGGCCTTGGACTTGATCGGCGACTTCGCGCTGCTCGGCGCATGGCCGCTGTGCGAGATCGTGTCGGTCAAGAGCGGCCATCGCCTCCACGCGCAGGCCGTGCGCGGGCTGCGCGCCGCGCAGCGCCCCTACGCGGCGCCGGGAGCGGCGAGCTGATGGGACTCGAAGTCGGGAATGCGATGAACATCCTCCAGCTGATGGAGGTTCTGCCCCACCGCTATCCGATGCTGCTCGTCGATCGCATCACGAGTCTTACGCCGATGAAGCACGCGCTGGGCTACAAGAACCTGTCGATGAACGAACACTTTTTCCAAGGACATTTCCCGGGCAACCCGCTGATGCCGGGGGTCTTGATGATCGAAGCGCTGGCGCAGCTCGGCGGCACGATCATTTTAGCACCTGATGATTTCTTGCGGCGCACCGCGTTCTTGACGGGCATCGACAAGTGCAAGTTTCGCCGCCCGGTCGTGCCGGGCGACCGGCTCGATATGGAAGTGACGTTACTCCGCTCGCGCTCGAACATCGGCTGGGTCCGGGCCGAAGCCAAAGTCGATGCGAAGCTCGTGTGCGCCGCCGAGTTGATGTTCGCGGTGGCCGACATCGTGAACTTCGGCATGGACGCGACGGTGTTGCATCAGTGAGGACGCGGCACCGTTGATACACCCGACCGCGATCGTTCACCCGAAAGCCGTTATCGGCGAAGGGGCCGAGATCGGCCCCTTCTGCGTGATCGGCGAGCACGTTCGCGTCGGCGCCAGGACGCGGTTGCTGGCCCACGTGGTCGTCAACGGGTACACGACCCTCGGGGAAGATTGCGAAATCCATCCCTTCTGCTCGGTCGGCGCACCGTCGCAGGACCGCAAATATCACGGCGAGCGGGCCTACACGACGATCGGGAACCGGACGATCCTGCGCGAATACGTTTCGGTTCACCGCGCGACCGGTGAAGACGAAGTGACGTCGATCGGTGACGATACGCTGCTCTTGGCCTACGTCCATATCGCGCACAACTGCCGCATCGGAAACCACGTGACGATGTCGTCGACCGCGCAGTTGGCGGGCCACGTATCGATCGAGGACTACGCGAACGTCGGCGGGCAGACGGGCGTGCATCAATTCGTGCGCATCGGCGCCCATTCGATGGTCGGTGGGGGCACGAAACTCAAACGCGACGTCCCGCCCTACTTCCTGGTCGAAGGCCATCCGACCCAGCCGTACGGACTCAACACGATCGGCCTGCGCCGGTCGGAGTTCACCGCCGAGATCCTGGCGGAACTCAAAGAATGCTACCGGCTGATGTACCGCTCCGGAAATAATATCTCGCAAGCCGCCGAAGCGATGCGCTCGATCGTCAGGAGCGAGCACGGGCGCCACCTCCTGGCATTCATCGAAGCGCCGACCGAACGCGGCATCGTCAAGTGACGCCGCGCAGGGGCGCGGCGTTGCAAGTGACGCCGCGCAGGGCGCGGCGTTGCAAGTGACGTCGCGCGCGATGCGCGTGTTCATGGCCACGGGCGAAGCATCGGGCGACATGCTGGCGGCCGCGCTCGCGACCGCGATGCGCGAACTCGAGCCGGGCATCCGCTTCGTCGGGATCGGAAGCGAACGGATGTCGGCGGCGGGCATCGG
>Ga0116229_10006355_pt1 | contig 19019 bp, 16 predicted proteins | sample S1TSphgellanicum_3_FD_87313 | JGI IMG/M metagenome (GOLD analysis project Ga0116229, IMG submission 87313) | Host-associated microbial communities from peat moss isolated from Minnesota, USA - S1T2_Fc - Sphagnum magellanicum MG | ecosystem: Host-associated > Plants > Peat moss > Unclassified... | reverse complement strand
GAGAGAGAGAGAGAGAGAGATGGAGAGTGGGAATGGAAGTGTGGATCGCTGGGAGGATGCAACAACAGCAACGGGGAGCGGGACGGGACTGGACGATTGGACAGAGGGAAGCTTCGACGTCGGCAGCAGCGATGTCGAGATTCTGAAACGTGTGTGGCGTAATGAGAAAGCAGCTCCCGACATCCTGCCATATGAAGCTCGTCTCATTGAACGTGTCCACGAGCAGATCCTCCTCATGGTAAGCCACATGCATTTTGCTTACGCTAATTGCAGAACAGAGCAGAGCAGTGCAGTTCGTCCTAATTCTCCTATGATACTTCTTTCTTCCCTATGATCTTCTGCCCGCCTAGACAGACAGTCAGACAGACAGACAGACAGAGGGGGGAAGGATCCTCATCATCAGACTGAAATTGCGCCATGGAGAGAGAGAGAGAGAGAGAGAGAGTTCGTCGGCATTGCAGAATCCGTCTTCTGTTTGGCGCCAAAATCCTGTTCCCAAGGGTTCCTGCATCTTTGCTACGATTTCAACTGAACTTGAATGGCATGCATGGAAAAAGGAGGTATAGCTGAATTTTCTTTGCTTTCTTTCTTGCACATAGTACTTGGCTTTTAAAAGGAAGTGTTCATTTTTTTGGTTACAGGAAGACAATACTGCAGAAATTTCCAAAACAGTTGATGATCTCATGCTCTCTATTTATCAAATGGATATCAGTCGCACAACGTTTCTGCTCAAAGCTTACCTAAGAACTCGACTTGGTAAGGTAAGTATATGCTTCTTCAATGACAATGTGTTCAAATGCCGCTCGAGGATTGGGATTAGGGTTTTGATCTCTATGTCAAGATCAAGCTTGTGCACATGTCCACCATGTCAATTTTCCAATCGTCCAAGAATGGACAAGACTTGACATGTGCAGACTTCAGAACCAAGAGTCATTCATTGCTTTCAGTTTATTTCTATGTCAAGATCTAGCTTGTGCTTTAGATCTTCCATAGGTTTTTTGGCTTTGGATCAAGCTTGCACAAGTCCACTGTGTCAATTTCCCAATCCAACAAGAATGGACGAGACTTGTTGACATGTGCAGATGTCAGTGGCAAGAGGCAATGCTTTCAGTTTATTTCATGCAAGCCAGCAAGTTCTTTTGGTTGCTGGCTATGGGTGGTGGTTCTATGTTTTCAAATTTAGTGTTTCCATCTACTTGGCCGGGCTTTGCGGGAAGGGGTGCTGCAGATTGAGAAGTTTGTGATGCATATCATTAGGACACCTGAGTTGTGGGAACGACTTTCTGAGCAGGAGCAAGGTTATGCTCAAAGGTGGATACACTAGAAAGTGCCTACCCAAATGCTTTTGATGCATCCAAGTGGTTTTTGAGCATCAGACAGTTTTTATAACTCTCTCTATTGTTGTTTGTGTATGACCAGTGTCAGGGGTGTGTGGTTACACAGGTATGTTGATGCCCTGTCCAAGCACATGAAGAACTGTGTGCTGGACAAATTGGAGACAGCTTATTGCTCAATGGTGAAACAAGCGGAGTCTAGTGAAGGTGATGACATGAGTATCCATTCCATCAAAGTCAGACTACTTTATGAATGCACAGCAGTTTTCTGGTTTAGACTTTTTCCATGAGAATGATGACCTCTGGTTTTGTTGCAGTCAGCAGAATTGACATACATTGTGCACAGGTTTGCAATAGAAGACCATTATTTTCTTACTGAATGGGGAATGAAACTACAGAAACATTAATGCTGTGTTGTTGTCCTCTAGTAATGTTTGCCATTGAAAGTGGTAGCTAAAGTGTTTCAGGATGCAGTGAGGGTACATCTTTCTTAACAAACTCGCAGTTTTGGAACCCGATCTCGATACCTATGTTTTTTGCAGAAGCAAAGGTGCAGTTGGTTCCTTCCAACTTGATGAGAGGTATCATCTACACATTCTGACTAGATGATGTGTAGATGCATAGGTGTGGTATATGTTTCAATCTTGTTGCTCTCCCATACCTGGGAAGGGCACAAAAGTAAGGTCTTGGAAATGATAAATGCAAGAGATATCTAGGCTTGGCATGTTAGAAAGCTTTGTTTTCTGTGGATTATGATCCCAAGTTTAATCAATCTAAAGCAGGCTTGCCAAGAGTACACAAAGGAAGGAGCAATGTCATGATTTTGTCAAAATTAAATTATTGCTCAAATGTTTGGCCTGCTTGTTTGCCAGAGGTGTAGAGTTTTGATGAATGACATGGAGTGTGAATTGGATGGGTGGCAGGGGTTATGAAAGTGTGGATTTGATGCTTGATGATCTTTACATTCTCAGATACAGGCCTGTACAGGGCTTGCTGGCAGCAGACCGCATTGAGCTTGTATGACACTCTCCAATTTTGAACTTTGGTGCATTTTTCTAATTGCCCCAATATGAGTGGGCACACATTGCTCTGTGACCACTCTATACGATTGTGGGCTCAAAAAGTCCTTGCCATCCAGCTTATGAGTAAGGTACAGTTGTGGCCTCCTTTGTTGATGTAAGTTTGGTCAGGTAGAAATGGTGTCCCTAGTGAGGGCAAGGGAAGGAAGGTATAGCTGAAATGATCTGAGTCAAACTTTTAATTCTACTCTTGCAATGCAGTAGCCATTTCCACTGCAGAATTTGGCCAAGATCCAGTGTTGCAATTTGTGATTCAAATTTCTTGATATCAATGCAGTTTCAGTCTCATCAATTCACAGATTAACTTCCAACAATTGTTATGACATATCACATTGTTTGCCTTCATTTGCATGTGTCTTTGTGGACAATGAGAAAGAGAAATGAAGTGAATACCCACCAAGGTAAACATCTAACAAACAAACTCCTAAAGCACTTACTGCCTCAGACGAGCATTAGTTGTTTGAGAGAGTCGCTGGGTAGATAGACTACATATGTTTGCCATGTCCATCTCTTGGATTTTGACTTTCTCAAGACTTCCATTTTCCAGGCCTCCATTTCTATTTCATCATTTATTCTTCCTGATTTCTGACATTCCTGCTCCAGATGCTATCTTATATTTAACTCTCCCAGATCATGTATTTCTTAACATTCATTTCAACCAATATCTTCCCTGTATCCCAACTTCCCTGAATTTCCCATCTTCCGCAAGATGAATATCTATTACTATTAGACACAATCTAAATGCAACATCAGGCTCAATGTTGTTATAGGACAATGTGCAGAACGAGTATAGAAAAATCTTTAGATGGACTTAATTTCATGATCAAACTTGTTTGGCTATGTCAAATCTCTCTCTCTCTCTCTCTCTCTCTCTCTCTTTTTGGGGCCTTCCAAACTGTTTATTTCTAACTATTGTTTACTTTGTAACATTGTTTTATGCAACTTCACCATATTGGATCAAGTAAGAACCAATTGCACCTTCAAGATTATGTTTAGTTCTTCAATCCCAACAACTTCAATTCTGTATCTCTAAAAAGTTTATATATACAAATCCAATACGATTGATAGTGCACAATTCAACTATTGTACAAGTTTCAAATCTTTCAACCTCCATTCTGATGGAGTTTGGGTGGGCTATGGTGGTGGCAATGGCACGTAGTGAAAGCATTATCGGTTGAAACTAATAATGAGGAAAATGAGAAATAATACATTTGCTAACGTAATTCTTTCCATAGGTGATATGGGGTTGTAGACAGTGCACCACTTTGGAAGAGAATTGAATTTTGTCTTTACCCAACCATGGAACTATATGACTATATGCTTCATCGAGTCCTCACATCAATAGTTTGGAGATCCTATTGTAGTTGATCAATTTAGAAATATATTACCTATTTGGAAAGTATAATGTGGAGTTGTTGGGCCGAGTGGTGGTGCAACCCAATCCAAACATTAACCTTGATTGGAGTGAAGCTATTGGGTGAAACACATGTGCATACCATTTCACCCAAGCCACAAAACTAGCCCTTAAATGGAACTTGATGTACCTAGCTATTGTATAACAATTATTGGTGGTTGAATGGACATTTTGCACAAGATCTTTATTATTTCCCCCAACCCAAGTTTTGCAATCCCAAATTTGCAATTTGGTTGATGAACAACACATTCATCATACATAATTATGGCTTGAACTCCACAAATTCCATGTGAAACCTCTCTTTTGATTCTCTATAGCATGCATATGAAATTTGGAAATCATGTGTTGCAACCCAAAATTGTGACATGTCGCCATGTTCATTGAAAAAAAATTCAACAAAGGAAAATGCATGAAAGATCTTTACAAGTCCTTAAATAGCCTTCATTCGCATATCATTGAACTTCTACTTCGCTTGTACCAATTGCTTGGACTTAGTTGTAAGCCAATCAATGTTCAAAGGCCATATCACCATGAACTAAATAAACCATTCCTTTTGAAGATAAGTTGAATAGATTTTTTCCACTCAACATGCCCATAAAATCGAGCCCATATTTTGTGAAGTATCAAGATTTACGATACTTCTATATTAGCAAACAAAATGATTAGATAATAGTAGACTTGAAAAAGCTTGAACAACAATCAACCACGCAAAACAAACATGTAAGCATCACACTGTCGCCTACTCAACACACCAAACAAAGCCCGATGTGAGATATTTAACATCTCACCCATTCCTTGTACCCTACCATTTAGTGAGGAATTGGTTTTCATGGTGCAATTTAGGGTTTTCAGTTTTAGTCCCAACCTTTGCTTTAAGTACTCACAAAAGGTTGGAGACCGTTGGCTATTAGAGGAAAATGAACAAGCTAGAACCAACAATCAAATTCAATCATGTCTAGCTTTGAAGAGATTCTGCTCATTGGATTCAACAATGAAGCCAAAGCAACTCTCATGATGATCTAAACCAATGTTGTTTGCTTCAACACATGTCTATCCAATGATTAGTAAAATTTGAAGATTCCATGTCCAAATGAAATAGTTCACAAAAAAAATTTCTTTGAGAATTTTTTTTTAAAAAAAAATTTCAATAATATAATTAGTGTTGAAGCTACCAAGGTCCTATGGTACATCACACATTCATGTTGACAAATCATATTTGATAAAGCTATGGGTCCATAACACATTTGTGAGAGAACTTTGTGATTTCATTCACATGTATAGAAAGTATAAAATGTTGTATACCATAATTTGATGTTAGTGTAATATGTGTTGTTACCACATTCAAGCATGAAGGCATTTGAGGATGAGGCATACATGATAAGTTCATTCTTGTTCTAATAAGGAGCCAAAATGAATGGAAGAAAGGCTAAATACTTAGCCCTAACTTATAAGAAATCCTCATATGAAAGTGCAAAGATTGATATATAGACATGTACATGCAAGTTTTCACAACTTCTAGCAAATAATGAGCAAGTGAGCTTGCTCTTTGGATGTGGGCAAAATTTTCAAACTAACTCAAACCCACATTATACTAGACTGAACTCACACCCCAGTTTACAAGATTGAGGTTCCTCAATCAAGTTGACATCACAATTTTTATTTATTTATCCAATTATTTTGATATTGAAAATTTTATGTTTTCTTCAAAAACTTTAGCAAAATTAGTCAAATTTTACATTAAAAAATATATATTTTGTTAAAAAAATGATAAAACTTAGTGAAATTTAAAAACCATTGATTCACATAATTAATTCAAATTCTTATCTTTTCAACCTATGTCCCATTGCACGCTTTATAAAATGAGTTCCCACAATGCCTCTATCCCAAGTTTGGGACAAATCCAACAAATAAAACACCCATCATAGATGCCATGAATTTTTTTTTATTTAAAAAATTCTCTTTTTTTTGGTCCATCAATTGTCCAATGTAACAATCATCCCAAAACAGATTTAGCATTAATTGATGACACATTTGTGAAAAAAGTTGTAGAAAGTTAAATTGATGTTGTGTCAATTTTGTGATGTAGTGAAAGTGACAATCGACCAAGAAACATTTAGCCAAATTCATATTTAAAAAATAAGAGTAAGACTTATAATATTCTTAGCTACCCACTGGAACTTATCATAAAAAATTGGCAGTTTGGATTTTATTTTATTTTATTGAAATCTGGGAAATTTGGGTCATCTTCTCCATGAAAAAATCCTGTGTATGAGTTGAAACTGTACTTTTCAGCTCAAAATTTGGTGAAAACTCGCTAGTAAACAAATTGTGAAAAACTAATGAAAAAACTGCCCTTTAAATAAAAGCTGTATTTGAAATGTGGTAAAAAAAATTGCCAATTTTTTTTTTTCCTCAAAAATTTGGCCAACATTTTCTTAGGAAGCAAGGAATTTGTGACATAATAATATTCCCTTTTAATTTTTGAGGGTCAAAATTTGGCTAGAAATTCACCACCCAAAAATCCATGACCACGATTGCACCTTGAGCTCCTCAACTAACAACTAGCATTCATCCTTATGCAAATCAATTAGCTGTAATACTAAGTCTCTATGACACACACTCTTTGTTAGCAATTGAAACATGATACTAAAAGGCTCAAATGTGCACCTATTTATCCCAAAGCAATCCCAAGCTTAATGTCCAATTGTTCCATCATACCCTTTACTTGATGAATCATTTTGCTCATGCAACAAACACTCATCCTTTTCCCAAGTTGACATCGCATGAATTGCCATGTAGCTAGCCATGAAGCCTCTTCCATCTTACAATTGTTAATCTTTGTTGCGCACTAAAATTTGGTGCAATTTGTTTAACAACTAGCTTCTTTTTCCATGGATTGCTCAAATGGTTGAAAGTTATGGACTTGTTAATGACCATTTGATTATGGGAATGTAAAAGATGAGAAATGCTTTTCAAGTCTGAGTTCCACAAAGTGTAAGCTTACAAATAAGTTGACAACCCATTTGAATATTAATTGTTAAGATGTTTGCACAAAAGTTTTTCATGTTGAATATATTTTTGACATTTTCTATAGCAATAAGTGCCTACAACATGAGTGTTACAAAGGATCAATTTGGAATAAACGCATGATAGTTCTACCACTAGCAAGTTGAGCTCCATATCCTAACCCTTTTCCCTTGGGAGTCAATATAGCCATATTCTAATTGATTGCCAATTTTTCAACATGGAATTTGCATGTGGTTGTTGCCCTCCAAATTGTAGCACTCAAAATAAAAACCAAATAGCATGTTTTCAGTTGTGTCTCTAAACCTAAACCTACATAGCCACATCATCATCACCACGGGAAATTGGGTGCTACTTATTTTGTGGGTCATACTTGTGTGGATTGGCCAAAAAGAGACACTTTGTGACACTTCACATATTTGGTTTAAAAGTGAAAAAAAAAACCCTAGCTAGTTCAAAGGGTTCCAAATTATTCTCAATCAGAATTTGTTAAATCTTGTCCATTGAAAGTACAATAACCAAATCACGGCATTCTCTCCCCAAAAGTGGAGACTAGGAGGCCAAAACAGATGGTTCACCTTATTGGGCTTGTCCAAATTCCTCATAGCACTTCATCGAGCACAATGGCCTGTACCTGACATGTTTAGTAATATGAAATTGTCATGTTTCCTCAGCCAAAGAACAGAACATTAAAAAAATGAAAAAAATAGACATGAGTGATATATTTCACTATTACAAAATGTGGGTGCAATTCATTAGTCTTTATTCATTAAACCAATGAATTCACTATTTCTTTATTGGTCCCTGTTCACTATAACCAGTGCATTCATTCAAAATTTATAAATCGTGCATTCACTCAACTCAAAATCCAGTGAAATCACTTAGTGTACATGGACACCATTTAAAAATCTAGTGAAATCACTTAGTGTACAGGGACACCATTTTAAAATCTAGTGAAATCACTTAGTGTACAGGGACACCATTTTAAAATCTAGTGAAATCACTTAGTGTACAGGGACACCATTTTAAAATCTAGTGAAATCACTTAGTGTATAGGGACACCATTTAAAAATCTAGTGAAATCACTTATTGTACAGGGACACCATTTGTTGTAGTGTTTGTTCCCGAGATGTGTATTGGGAACTGTGGGAACTGTTGGAACTTTCCATTCTTGGATGACTCAGAAACTGAACCTACAAAGAACAATGGATAAAGAAGAGATCGATGTGTGTTGGGAGAAGAAAGTGTGGAACTAATGTGAACAGGATCGAGAACTGTAGAGCATGGAAGGAATGAGAACAAATCAATTGCACTTTTTAAGAACAAGTTAAGAACTCGAGTTAAAGAACTGATCAGAACAAATCAATGAGAGTGCATAGGAGGTTAGTGTGAATAATTGAGGCATGTGAGAACATAACCAAATGCAGGGGAGTGCAAAGCCAGCTTGCTTGAGGGGTTATTTATTGGACACAGAAGAGGGTGAGTTATGAGGTTCAGCCAACGAGCAACCAAGAACATGCAAAAAATTGTGTTCTGGAAGCATGAAAATATTAGAAGGAATCAAAATATGTAATATAGCGTTGGAATTCTTGTCCAATAGTATGCTGCCCACATCAGCAAGACGCTCATTACAATCAGGAATGAATGATAACAGGCATGGGAAACGGGATCAGAATCTCTGTTTGCAGTACGGACAGAATCTCCGTTAGGGTTAGAAGCCCAAGAAACGCGCGCAAGAGAGAGAGAGTTTATCATCGTCGTCGCAGGAAGCGAGCGCGCAAGAGAGAGAGACAGAGGGAGAATAGGAGGAGGAGAATCGCCTATAGCGAGAGAGAGAGAGAGGACGAATTCCTGACTCCGCCACATATATTTTTTGAGAAAATTTTGTTTGTTGAATTTAGTTCTGAGCGATTCAATTTTCATCGCTCAAAAGAAGCAAGAGAAGAGAAGAGGAGAGAGAAGAGGAGAGAAGAGAAGAGGCATGGCAGGAATGGGAGGACCGGTGTCGCAAGACTGGGATCCAGTGGTAGTAAGAAAGAAGGTGCCAAACGCAGCGGCCAAGAAGGACGAAAAGGCTGTGAACGAAGCTCGCCGTAGCGGCGGTCCTATCGAAACTATCAAGAAATGTAAAAAATTCTTGTCACTTCTTTTGAAGTCATCTCACAGCTCTAGCAGTCAAGCATTGACCCAATTGCCAGAGCTGTGAGAGCTGTGAATTCAAAGTGTGACATCTGTCCTTTTTTATTTTCTTTATGAGAACATGTGTTCTTAGAGTTCCTAACATGATTAACTATGCATTTTCAACGCACTTGGAGCTCTCCAATGGAAAGCAAGTGTTTCCCTGCAGCAAGAAACAAAGCCCTATGTCAGTGGCTTTCCATTATGCTGTTGTGATCATAGTACGCAAAGACCTATGTCAGCGGCTTTCCATTAGGCTGCTTTGATCATAGCACACCGTGTGTAACTGTGATTACAGTAGCCTAATGGAAAGAGACCCTATGTCCTGTTATGTCGGGGCCCCTAATGTCGGCTGAAAATTTCATTTACTTCTATGAATACCAAACTGTAGCTGACTCTGTGAGTGTGTGTGTGTGTGTGTGTGGACATGGTGGGTTTTGCAGAATGTCTGTGATACTAGCAGAACCTACCCAAACTTATTGCCCACAAACACAAGTGTCTATCATAGTGTTGTTCTCTGATAATCTGAGATTTTTTAAACCTGGATTTTGTGGGGTTTTTTGTTCAGTCAATGCAGGATCAAACAAGGCTGCTACCAGTGCAACGGGATTGAACACAAAAAAGCTTGATGATGAGACAGAAGTCCTTGCACGTAGGTCTTTTCATCCTACATCATGTGGTTGTCCTCCTTTTATTGACAAATGTTCCTAGTCATAAGAGAATGTCATAGAATCCTTTTTTTGGCTGCTGAATGATGACAGAGTGAGTGGTCCGTGTGAGCCTGTTATGCATAAATCCATCACATGGCTGGCATTGATCAGGATCTGAGATAAGGTGGTTTGAACCTCTGAAGTAACCTTCTAGGTTCTCATGCATAACATGTCTGTATAAGCCCCAAACCTAGTGTGGTCACAGGATGCTGATGTGGCTGTGATGTCACAGATGAGCGAGTCTCTGCAGATCTAAAGAAGAATATTATGCAGGCACGCCTTGAGAAGAAACTGACACAAGCACAACTTGCACAGGTAGTACCAATTGCCTTCATACCATATAGTGTGGTGGCATGTTAGGTACAGTAATCTGTGTTGATTACTGCCACTTGATTTTCTCATCCACTTTAGCTCACTTCATAGTAGGGGAGGGTGCTTAAAGTTTCTCTTTTTGGATTTTGTATGGCAGCAAATTAACGAGAAGCCACAGGTCATTCAAGAATACGAAGCAGGGAAAGCAATTCCAAACAACCAAATCATCACAAAACTAGAACGTGTCCTTGGTGTTAAGCTGAGGGGTGGCAAGAAGTGAGTGTTCTGTGTACAGATAGAAGGTTACATATGCAGCAACCGGTCAAATCTTTAATCTGCCCTCAGCAGTGTGCTGGCTGATAATTGGGCTTATTTTCTGGTGATGTTGTAGTATGCAAGAAAATAAGGGGTTAGGAGCCAAGGTGGGCTCTTGGGTTTGTTTTTGAAGTCTGAAAGAGCAAGAGATATGTGACCATGTGAGTTGTGTGAGTGTAGTCTCTTAATTATAGATTTGTGAATTCTCGTAGGTCCTTATTTGTGATGAGAAGGAAGTTTTTATGCATGGTTTTTAGATGTGGCAAGAACTCATGGAGCTGGAACTTATACAAAAGTTGTAAATACTCTTTCTTGATTGATGGGTGATTCATTAGCAATGTGCATTGGTCCAAGTCATACAAGGTGAACCGCCCTCAAGGGTTTGAGCAAGAATGTTTGTTGCCATACAACTGGGTGACTTCCCTGCAAAGAGTTTACAGAAGATGTACCTGATATGTGTTTTCAAGGCAGAGCATGGAATTCCAACAAGGAGATCTGGTATGTTCTCATTATTTATTTGAGCTTGCTTAAACAACTATTGTGAATAACTGCAAGACTTTTAATTTAACCTAGGATTAGTGAACTCTGTTTGGCCTGATTTGGAAAGATAATAGAGCTTGGTGGATTGAGTGATTGATTCATCCTTTTGAGAGAATCTTGATACCTTGAGTGATTCAATTTTTATATATATTAAAAAACAAAAATAACCAATCCAGACAATTATGAAAAAAAAAAGAGACATAACCAGCCAACAATGGTAAGTCCTTACTAGTATCCACAATTTTTTTTTTAAAAGGGAAAAAAAAAGAAAAAAAAAGAGTATTTCTTCCTCCTCTTACTAAAGCTCTTTTAGCCACAATTTTTAGCATGTTACATGAAAGGTCCCTGCTCCCTCTTGGCTCTTTGCCCTCCTCCCCCATGGTCCCTAGGTTCCAGACCCCCTAAACCCTAAAACCCTACATTATTATATGGAAGCCCTAAAAACCCTAAACCAACAATTTCATCACTATATCCTTCATTTACAACCTTCTTTTCTCTTTGGAAAGTCACTCACTCACTCACTCACTCCTAAACCTCTAAACCCCAATTCCTCCTTTTCCTCACTTGCTCACTCATCTCCAGCTACTTATAGCAACAACAATAAAAGGATCCATGGAGACACCATCACAACTATGGCAATCACAACAACAACAACAACATTGACTCATTTATATGACAAGGTTTTTAAATGTGCTCTCTCTCTCTCTCTCTCTTGACCCCAATTTTTTTTGGTGTCTATCTAACTAGCTAGCTCTTCCTGGCACCCAATTTCTCTCTTTTGGGTTTCTCTTTCAATTTTGCTGCTTGGGTAGTTTTTGCTACTCTGTTTGTCATGTCATGTCATGCCATGAATAAAACACCAATTTTGTTTTTGTTTTTGTTTTTATTTTATTTGATTTTTGGATTGAAGGTTTGATCTTTCAGATGATGTTGAGTCCAGACTCCAGACAGTGTGTTTCAATCCAGCCAAGAGTGTTGTTCTTATCTATGTCACAGCAGTGAGTGAGTGAGTGAGTGAGTGAGTGAGTGAGTGAGTGAGTCAATCAATGTTGTCAAGTCTGTGAGAACAGCAGCACACACAGAGAGAGAAAGAGAGAGAAAAAAAGTTTGGAAATGGAAGAGTATTGATTGGGAAAGCAAAGAGTCTTGAGTTTCAGTGACCCATTACCAGGACTAAAATCTTGACACAACAAAAATCAATGATCAGGTGGACAATTGCCCAATTTGGATCCAAATAGGGTTTGTTCTGTTCTGGGATAGTTCTCAAGTTTATGACTACAGCAGCACTGTTGTCATTGTTTTTGTGTGTGAATGGATGTGTATCTTACTTGTGCAATTTTTCACAAGAGAGGGATTGACAGGAGGAGGAGCAAAGAGAGAGAGAGAGAGAGAGAGAGAGAGAGAGAGAGCCATGTCATACTTTGTTCCACCCTGCAACTACTGCATGGTGGAACATGACCTCAGCTGATCAGGACAATGCCATCAAGCTCAACTTCCTTTTCCTGGAGCGCCTTCATCTCAATACAATCATTTATCTCTCACATGATGAGCCTTCTCAACCTTTGAATGCACCTACCTCTTCCCTGACACCTACTCTGATTTTTTTTATTATTGTTTTTTCTATTACCCCAAAAAAAAAGAAAAAAAGATTGTTGCATTAGGGTAAGATCTCCTAATGTGTAGCACAAGCTGCTGGATTTCCACGATGCTCTTGGGAGGCTCAACATTGGGTTGATGGATCTCATTGTTTAGGTTGCTAGCTGAATATTGGGCTGATGGGTCTCTTTGTTTGCTAGCTGAATGTTGAACTTATTAGAGTACTTGGATCCATGGATCTCGTTATTTAGGTTGCTAGCTGAACATTGGGTTTATGGGTATCATTGTTTGCTAGCTGAATATTGGGCTGATGGGTCTCATTGTTTGTTGGCTGAAAGTTGAACTAATTAGAGTACTTGGATCCAAGTTGTATAGCAATATCATCAGTTCCACTGTTTGTGCTTGAATCCATGACCAAGAATCTATTTGTTATATCCAAAATTGCTGACAATGTTGGAACCATGAATAAACTGCCATCCAGAGATACAAACAACAGTTGAGATTGAGAAATTGAAAATTTTATGAAGAACATGAAGAAGAAGTTGTACATTTAGCTATCCCCCAACAAGATCATTTGTCAAGTAAACCACCACAGTAGAGAAAAGGAACCTCTGTTTTGATTCACATCTGAAGTGTGCTTTGGCATCATGATTGATTTAGGTATAGAAGCCACCATTTGTGGGCTGGGGTGATATGGGGGTTGATGGGTAGTCTAAGTTTTTTGAATGATCAAGGGATTGCTCTACAAAGACTGTCATGAGCTGATGAGGACACCAACATTATATCAGATGCGCATCCCATGTCTGAGTCTGAGGTCCTCTCTGCCTTACAGGTCTTCCTCTTCACACCCTTGCATATTCAAAACTTGTTCCATCTTTTTGCTCTTGTCAAAAAGCTGCTGGGAAAAAAAAAAAGAATCACAAAAATGTGAGGAGTTTATTCCTGAGAATATTTCTCTCAAAATTTCATGTCTGAAAATTGTAGGGTAGTAAACCAGCAAGACATAGACAGAGACAGAGACAGAGACATAGAGGTCTGTCTATACTGGGCAATTTGCAATATGATCTGAAAGCTTTCTTGACGTACATATGGCAATTGCTTTGTGAATCCCGTCACCAAAACCAAAATTGCATCATCATCTCACTCACACGAAACCATAATTTGTAAATGTAAGAAAGCAAACTGACAATTTCAATGTTGAGACCCAATTGAGCAAAATGAGAAACCATAATTGCAAATGTAAGAAAGCTAACCTCATGGAGAATCACTTCTAATGAAGAACATACCACAGAATCATTTCACTATTTGCACACTAGATTGAGTGCCATTAGATGAACCAGGTCAAAGAATTCTTTAACAAAAAAGCTCCAAATGCACATGACTTGCATGCAATGAAAAAACATAAAGTTGAAAAGGGAAGGAAAACCAAACATGTTACTTTGAATTTTTGCAATTAGAGTTTTTGACACCTCTTATATCGATTTAAAATGATTGCAAGTTGCAACACATCATCATCACCTTTGAAGCTCCCAAATCCCTCTCAAGTCCTCAACAATTTTACAAAACATATCCCACCCCCTCAATCCAATTTGTGACTATTGTAATGACAACACTCCATCATTGAACTTGAATTGATCTCAAAATCCACACGTGAGAAAAAACATGATTTCTCAAGCTTTCGAAAACACTAAGGATAGCAACCATGTGTTGTTGCCATCTTGAATCGTTCAACTTGCAAGAAATGAACAATGAGTAGGAACATATGGAACTTGAAAGCAATATGATGGGAGCAAGTTGTACTAGTTTGAAGGAGCTATATTACCCTATAAAAATTTCTTTGTTGTTATTTTTTTTCTTTTGGCTATGAATTACCCCAAAAAAGAATCAAATCCACACTACAATCCTAATTCTAACCTTGAATTTTTATTTTATTTTTATTTTTTGGACCAAAAACAATATCATGTTTTGCAAACCATTTCACATTCCTATGAAAATCAACCATATGGCTACAAGTTTTTCAATGGTCCACCATTGGATAGCTAATGGAAGCACATCTTTGCACAATGTTGTGAAGTGAATCCTCCAACTTTGACTCAAATATATGTGATCCAATGAGTATAACACTTGATTCTATTTTTTTAAAATGATAACAATTTCTTGCAATTTACTAGTGGGTAGTAACTTTGATGGGCCCATTTTCCCTTGTGGCAAGCTATTTCCTTTTCCAACAAGTATCAAAAGTGGATCCTCAACCTTTCATTGTGAGTGTTTGGATGCTATGACACAAATTTCATATGCTAGAATGTACAAAGATTGTTGAAAATTGCCCCAAAAAATAGGTTTTAAATATATTAATTATGTTTTAGGAGTTGAAAAGCATGGCAAGTTAGGAATTTTCAAAAGTGACTTCTATGAATGAAAGAAAGCCCTTGAAACACAAAGGGAATTAAACAAGTGAAAATACTTCAAAAGAAAGATAAACAAAACTCCACCCATAAGATTGCATTCCAACCCTCACAAAATTTGCCCAAAATTATATGCATTAATTATGTGCAAAGAAAAGGTCTTATAATTCATAATGGCAAATAGAGATTTTTAAAATAAATAAATTATATGGATGAAGGGAAGCCCTAAATTATATTTCCCCACAAGCAAACATGAAATTTAATTTACTAATATTATCATCATATAATTTTTTAAATGATGGGTGTGTGTTTGTGTTGTTCATACCTACCTCTTCCAAGCCTAACTATTCACTCCTTTAACCAACCCACCTACACGAATATGAAATGTTAAATCAAATTGAATTTGGTTAAATAGAAATCCATTTGAAGCAAATTCAATTAAGATGGCATTTGACCAAATTCAATTTCATTCAATTGAAATGAAATGCAACCAAATCAAATTAAATTAGTTTTTATAATTCATTGAATTTTCAAGCGAATGCAAATGAAATCACTTGAATTTGAATTGAATTTAAGTTCAATAAAAATTCAATTCAATCTTTGATTTTGATTGAATTGAATCAAAATTAAAATTCAATTCAATTTGGATTGCAACCTATGAAATTCATGGGCATTGCAACTAATTGAATTTTAAAAATTGGAAGTTGACCTAAGAAGATAATTGAATCAAATTAACTTAAATGTGTGTTCAAAATCAATTTCGGCTTTACTACTACTGTAGTAAGAACAAAATGATGAAAAAAATGAAAATTTAAGTTCCATTTGAATGAAAATAATGAATTCAGATTCACTTTTTTTTTTAATTAGTAAGAAGCAAAAGGGACCAAAATTGACTGATAGCCTTTTTTTCCTAATTATTTTAATGAGTAAAATTTCTAATTATTCTAATTAGTACTTTTGATTGTGACTAGGTGGGAAATGGTATAAGGAGAAGGAATGCTTGTTCATTATTTCATTTTCTTCTTTAAAGTGTAAGACAATTGATACTATACAACTTTGAAGAAGTGAAGCCATTTTGATGGGTGGTTATGTCTAAAACTTTCATTTTCTTCGCTTTTTAAAGGCTTTCCATATATATATTATTTTATTTTATTTTTTAAATTATGTGTTTTATTTAATCTAGTCAATTTTCACTCTTTGGGTTCAGTTTTTAGTTCTAGTTATTGTCTCTCTATTATTTTGTTTTGTTTTGTTTCTAGTTCACTTTCATTTTCAATTGATATAATATGAATTTTGGCATTCATTCATTTGAAAAATTTACAATTGGCTTATAATTTAATTTCAATTGCACATCCAAAACCAAAGCTTGATATATTTTTGATTACTTGTAAAATGATTTAAATGAATCCCAGTAAATTATTTTATATTCACATTTAGTTTAGTCAAAATTTAATCAAATTTAATTTGATCTTTTGTCACAAATTAAAACTCGTTATTTTTATGGTCCACATTTCATTGATTGTAAAATTGAATTTAGTTTTGTATTGTTAATCATTTTCTTTCATTTGACTTGGAATATTAATATTTTATTTTATTTTTTAAATATTTTATTTACACATCAATGTTATTTGCTTGTACCAAAGTTTCATTGCATATAATATAAATCAATTTTATTTTATGTGTGTGTGTGTGTGTGTGTGTGTGGTAGTCTAGTGTTTTGGATTCTTCAATCAATAGGTGCAAGGTTCAATTTTCTAAAAGTCCAACAATGTTTTTCTTACTTTCCCTTTAATTAATGATCAATGCCAAACATTAGTCATAATTAATGGTATGTGACTTTGTTGTAACTTTATTATTTTTATATTTTTTTAAGGATGTTCAAATTAGTATTTTTTTCCATTGAATTCAACAAACTCATTAGTGTTTGAGTAAATTATGAATATGTCTTACAAATTAACATTTTAATCGCTAACAATTTGTAGGTGGGAAATGCAATAGGTCAAATGCTTGAGAATTCAAGTATTTGCTAGTGGTAGCACCAACATATAGGCTAAGCAAGGAGGAATGCAAAGTTTGCAATTTACACAATTAACTTATTATATATTTAAAAAATCATTATTTGTTTTAGCTATTGCCATGGATGGGGTTGGAAAGGAATGACATTATGTGCAAATGTTAAAGCCTAAGTGATGACATAATTTGCTAAATGTGAATGCAATGTGCCAATACCTTAGTGTACATGGGAGGAGATGTGACCAAGGCACCCATTAGCAATGAAAGGCCTCATATTTCATTAAAGGAAGGATGACTTCTAATATTTTGAGTGAAGGGTAGAATCAATTACCAATGTTTTAGAGGTAGCCAAATAAATCATGTTGGTCAATTTACACCACAATGTCATCAAATGCATGATTTGGGTTGAATAAAACTAAAAGCCAAAAGTTTGGACAAGAAATGGGCTACATTTATCATGATGCCAACATTGCATCAAATGTTACACATAGCTTGAAATTTATTGAGATGAAGAGCAAAACAATCTAATTTAATAATATTGTTGGATTATTATCATACTAAAAAAATATTAATTGATCACTATACTAATTTCATTCAAAGATGATGCATTAAGGGTAAAGAAATTTGGGATTTAATTCATAAATATGGTGCCACCTTTTGTTTTGTAAAAAACATTGAGATGAAATTACAAGTTGGCCATTGTTTAAATGGGCATGTGTCTATAGGCGCTATTACATGACAAACTAATATAAAGGCATGCAATACCTCTTCAATGTATTGGCTAAATACATTGAAAAGAAGAGTACAAATAATGTTGTCCAACTTCATATTGATAATGCAACAAATATGAAGAACATTGTTGAAATTCTAATGTTTCACTTTCCCCAAGTTATAGTTCAAAGGTTATGAATCCCATTGTCTATGCCTACTTAAGAGAGCTTTTAAAATTTTGATTTAGTAAATAAATTGGTGAAACAAAATTTTAAATGGTTTTTGTATGCATACATGACATGTTAGGCCCAAGCTTGTCAAACCATATCAATGTTAAATTCTTTAATCTTTGAATTAGAGTGGAAAAAACAAAACCTACTACATATACCTTAAACACAACCCTTAAGCTTTGCATATTGAAATAAGAGGAACGTTCAAGAGGTCCGAGAAGACTTTGATGAAATGACATTCTTCACAACACCTCTCCCAATCGTGCTAATTGCACAAATCAAACAAAGAAGGTGAATAATGCAATTGGCACTAGTTTTAATTTATAGAATAACCATACACTCACATTGAACTCACCATGACTTGAATTTCAAAGGGGAGGCATTATTCTTCCTATGATATAAAGAGTAATTGTTCGTTGGCCTCACATCAAATTAGTCATGTCTCCCAACTTTGTGTTTCAATTTTTTTGAAACATATGGTTCAATGGCAAACAACCTTGCAAAGGAAACACATGGCTTTTATCATGAAGAACATGGAAAACCATGTATTCCATCTTGAGATATACCTTAATGAGCAATACACGTGCACATGTAGTTTACATGAACCTTAATGTTGTGCATGTAAAATGCCTTTAGTCACACAATAAAATGAGAACCATTAAGCCTTTTTAGATGTTGCTTACATTGTAGCAACTCAATGATAAAATGGAATAAATTCATTGAAATCCATGTGAGACAAGGGGACATACACCTTGATGGAAGGTTAATCAAATGCCTTGTTATTAATAATGCAATGTAAAATAGCAACTTATGGAAGGAAGGTAATATCTTACAAGGGGAATAGTAATTTGGTCATGTTGATTTGCCAATTAAGTGTTTGCCCCAAATTTTAATTCCATTGGTTACCAAATAAAATAGTTTCTTCATGCAATTGACCCATTTAATGAGATTCAATCATGTCAATATGAAAAAAAAACATGAACCCTTCAATTTTATTAAATATTTTTTCTGTAAACTTACAAATAATTTGAAAGATTTATAACTAAAATAAATCACACCTTTTAGTAAGGATCAAGGTTGGTTTTTTTTTTTTTTGGTTTTTTTTTTTTCAGTTTCAAAAGTTTAGCAAAATTTTGGAAAATTTTAGCAATTTCTTTT
>Ga0116229_10006354_pt1 | contig 19020 bp, 11 predicted proteins | sample S1TSphgellanicum_3_FD_87313 | JGI IMG/M metagenome (GOLD analysis project Ga0116229, IMG submission 87313) | Host-associated microbial communities from peat moss isolated from Minnesota, USA - S1T2_Fc - Sphagnum magellanicum MG | ecosystem: Host-associated > Plants > Peat moss > Unclassified... | reverse complement strand
TCATACATACTACTGTTGATGGTCCCTGAACAGGTGTGAGACTGGCACTTTTGTTCATACCGGTGTGTGTTTTTTGTTTTTTGTTTGTTTCTGTCTTCCCTTGTTTGGTTCTTTCTGTGGCTTTGTGAGGAAGAGTTAACCTTGCTGTTTCTTCTTCATCATGAGAATGGAGATTTCTCTATTCTTATGAAAGATACATTTGTTTGAACTTATATATGACATTTTTGCTTGCAGTCTGATGCAGTGGGCTCAGGATTTCTCACTGTAGCTGAGAATCTCTTAAAGGTATGCTATATTGCAGCAAAGTACTTCACTCATGCAGCATGGAGTGTCTAAAGCCACTGCATAGAATCTCACATTGTTATATACTGTTAGGGTTTTGAAATCTACCATGGTCTCACATCAGTTCCTTACCCATTTTGAGGAGCTAAGTCTTTAGAATGGTACCTAATGTCTTCTTTTGCCTGGGGTCTTGATTTCAGTTTCGGTTACGGCCACTAGCAGGCCTGGGATTTGACCGTTCAGCAGTACCTGTGCCATTCAGCATGGTAGCAGTCCAAGAACAGTTAGTGATTGACATTCCAGAGGTTGTGGAACCTTCCAGAAAGCTTGCCGAGCTATGGGGTGTCTCTTTGTGTAATGCCAGCACTTCCAATGCAGCAGATGTAGCATCAGTGGCTTCAGAGCACAAGGTCAAGTTTTTGGAGGAGCCTTGGCTGGCAGCGTGTACATCTGCAACTAAGAGTGGGCCAGTAGCTTCAAAACAGGAGGACAGCAGTGTTGGCTGCTATCCTGTTGAAGAGCCTTGGCTGGTGGAGTCTATGCCTGTGGACAAGAGTGAGGCTTGTTTGATCCCAATTGGTGAGACATGCAACTCCTTGTCTCCGTTGTGCTTATGGTGGTTTCTCATTTTGTCAATTGTGGAAGGATCTGGCTCCATGGTGATCCATTATGCTGGTCATGTGTGTGTGGAACCCTGAAGAATTGTTGAGAATCTCAGATAGGGCCAGGAGCTTCATGAACCTTAGAATTTTGTACTGTGGAACACACTCTTATGATCTGCGTAAGGGAGAAACCTGGTTGTATGGAAATGAAGCTGCAGGTTGGAGACTGGTGGTTGTAAGAAAGCTACATGACTATGTGACTTGAGAGTTCCATCTATGCTGCAGTGCTTATAATCAGTTTCATGTGCAATGTGATTCTTTAGCAATATGAAACTTGAGTCTTCCTGAGCTATCTACAGCACTGTGTGGTGTTCACAAGCTTGTTTCAATTTCAATTTGGCTTGTTTTTCAGGCTGAAAACATTTGCAATTACAGTTTTTGAGTGTTGTGTGAACCAGGCAATACGCATGATAAGAAAACACAAGGAGAGGAAATGATAGCATCAAGCACCACTGCATTTCAGGCAAGTACAGAAGACAATCATCTAGAGGAAGATATTCCTTTGTGCTTGAAGGGAGTAAGCCGTGAGGAGATGGAAATAGTATTTCTGGGAACAGGATCATCACAGCCCTCAAAGTACCGCAATGTGAGTGCCATATATGTCCATCTCTTCAAGCAAGGTGGCATCATGCTGGATTGTGGTGAAGGCACATATGCTCAGCTTACAAGAAGGTACTCTCTCTCTCTCTCTCTCTCTCTCTTCTCTGTGTGTATGGTGTGTGCAGTTCATTTAGTGTCCACTTTTGGTTGATTTGTCAATATCTGGTAGACATGAGCGAAAGGATTATTGTGTGAACCTTCTGTGAAGTTGTCTGTGCTTTTGGGAGGGGTCTGGGAGGATGATATCATGGGCTACTGGCCCTTGGAGCTAAACAGGATTGGAACAGAAGGTGGGACATCCTTTAAACATGTTAACAGATGCAGGGATAAAGGCAAAGTCTCATTTGCTGCTCTATAGGTCTTTGGAGTGTCTGGGGTTTAAAATTTTTGATATAATTTACTCTGTAACAGCACCCAAGGTTCCAAACCCCAAGTTCTCACATTTCTGGTGGACTTGTTTTAACCAGTGACCCCATGATAGGTGAGTTAGGTATTCTGGGTAGCATCTATCCTGACCTAACAGTGTGATGAACTCCCAAACAGATGAAAGGTGTCACAGGTCCTAATTACTAGACTATCAGCTATTGTCATGGCTATTGCACAAGCCCTGTTGGTTGTAGCCTCACCTTGACAAGTGAACCTGTCTTGTTCCATTGCCCATTCTGTTTTTGTCATTCTCACTTGGCACGATGGGATTATAGTTAACATTGGTGTGGGCCCATTGGAAGGGTCCTATGGGCCTCATGGTGTTTGATTCTAGAAGCTTATTTTCTTATTATCAGGTGTGGCATTTGATAGGTATGGCTCGGTTGGTGCGCAAGAAGTTCTAGCAGGTCTCAAGTGTGTGTGGATTTCACACATTCATGCTGATCACCACACAGGGCTTGCAAGAATACTCTCAGTCCGCAGGTCCATCTTAGAAAGGCAAGGGCTCTTCCAGCCGATACTTGTGATTGGACCCAAGCAGCTGAAACGCTTCTTGGATGCTTATGAAAGGCTTGAGGATCTGGGCATGGAGTTTCTTGACTGTAGCCAAACAACAGCAGATGCTGAACGATATGCTTCATCAGAGCAGAATCCGTTCTTGGATGGGTCATTCCTCAAAGAAGACAACCTGAAGGAGACTGTTATTGGAAGTCCAGGGTCTCTGAGCTCTAGAAATGGAAAGAACCCAAAGAAAGGGATTACTGCAGATGCTGAGAATGTTCAGGAAGGGAAACCTGCACGCATTGGACTGATACAAGCCCCTTCAGTGAGTGTGGACAAGCTTCAAACAAGCAGGGGCACTCCGATTTCACCAAAGAGAAGCCAAATGCGGAACTTCTGGCTTCAGACAGGAGCCAATCTGCAAGCAGGGATAGACTGGGAAGGGAGGGAGAAACTGAGGGAGACATTGTCAGTTATGGGGCTTGCTAAGCTTAGGAGTGTCCCCGTAGTGCACTGTGCACATGCATTTGGAGTTATGCTAGAGGCGCAAGGTTGTGTGATGAGTAATGGTCTCAAGAGGCCAGGGTGGAAGCTGGTCTATTCTGGTGATACTCGTCCTTGCAAGGCACTTGTGGATGCTTCTCAGGATGCCACAGTTCTAATACATGAGGTAATGCTCTTCTTTTAATGTCTTTGGTTTTCCTTGTCTACCATCTTTGTTCAAAACTTATCGTAAGCGTTTGCTGCTTTGTTCACCATCCACATATATTGTTCAAGGATTAGCAGAGTTGCCTCTACTTATCATCTGCAGGAGGGTCTCTCCTCTGTTGAACATGCAGGCAACATTTGATGATGGGCTGTTGGAGGAGGCAGAAGCAAAGAGACATAGCTTAACTAAAGAGGCAATTGAGACAGGGGTAGCAGCAGGGGTGTATCGCACCATCTTGACACATTTCAGTCAACGGTACCCAAAAATTCCCGTCTTTGATGACAGTTACACATCCCAGACGTGCATAGCTTTTGACATGATGAGTGTTAATTTAGCAGATCTTCCTTTGCTCCCCTCTCTTCTGCCAGCTCTCAAAGCTCTTTTTAAGGAAGAGCTTCTGGATGTTGAAGAAGCAGCTGATGAGCACCAAGAATTGTGACAAGCCCTATGACAAACTGTCAATTGTTACCTCTTCCAACTTTTCTTTAGTGACTAAGTCTGTTCACCCCCTTGTTCCCTGATGAGCTTTCCAGCAGAAACTGTAGGATCTTCTTTGCAAGGTGCTCTGCTTACTCGGCTACATTCATATTCAATATCATGGCTGCTAAGCAATTTTTGGTAACCAAATTTGGCCCAAGTCCTCCATTGTAGACTTGATGACTTCTTGTTGTTCCAAAGTTTTGCAATACACTGAAAGCTTTACTAGAAAAAGAAGTCGAGCTCTTTGTATATTGTCTTCGCAGGTTACAACATAAGAAACTGCACTCTGTAGGACCAGACCTACTATATGTACAGCTTGGAGGAATATGCCATATGTGACACAAAAAAGATGGTTTACACTGGAGAGCCTCAGAAGGTAAACTATCTATAAGAACTAGTGCTCTGACTTTCATAGTTGTGGTAACAGCAAATAGTGTTGCTTGTCTCTGTTCATGGACATTAATTCTCCCATTAGCTTACGACCAATCTTTTGAGTAGATTAGCAACATGTAATCACCCATTAGTGATGATTAGCACTTGGATGATTAGCAATAATGTTTTGATTTTTGCACTAGGTAGTAGAGTCTTTTATCACGATTATTGTAGCTCTTACTTGTGTCTTTACAAAAGTACAATGCAGGTGGATCAGGTACTTAGGGACAGCCATGGTCAGGAGTTGATGAAGTCAGTCACAAGGTGACTTCACAATGTTATAACCATCCTCGTGTGGTTCTCTCTCTTTGTCTCTGAAGAAAGAAGGTGCAGGTAAGGTTTGGGTATATGCACTCTTGACCGGTGGTTCTCATAAATCAAAGAAACTGTTTTGCTTAGGAAGTGTGCTAATTTTGAGGAAAAAACTCACATGTTGCCATATTCAGACCATGTGTTCCTAAACTGAAAAACCGGCCACATATTTTGAGGAATGAAGGTCACATGTTGCCATATTTCAACAATGAGTTTACTACTGGTCGCCAGAACCAGGCACGAAACCTCTGACCAAACCTTGTGACTTTTGTAACTAGAAATTCCCCCTTGAGAAAACTCGAGGTTTGTTCCACCAATTTGACCTGGAAAATTCTCAACCTACAATAGGGTGGTTGCTTCACATCCACGATTTTTTATCATCTTGAGAACATCTTATTATTCATCATCCAATAAATTCCCATTAATGGTCAATACTATGGTACCTTGGCAGCTCCAGCACTAAATTATATTATTTGTTGAAACTTTCAATTTTTAATTTCAAAGAACAGAAATTTGTGAAGGGAAAATAGAGAATACTTTAGAATATTCAATATATTGAAAATGGAATCTTCAAAACTAATTATTTATTTGACCGACGTGTGTGAAAGCTGCCCTATACCACAATACAAAAAAAGAAAAAGAAAAAAAAGAGTAGAAAATTGCTACAAATGAACTCAATTTTTTAAGTGTTAAAAATGCATTAACATTCATTCCTTGTGTGCACACACACCCATCAATTAAACCTTAAAAATAGAATTGTTTCTCTCTATCCAAATGCACCATAATAATACTATGTCATAGAGCAAGGACTACAGACAACTAAACCTTCTTAGGTCCTTCTTAGGCAAACCTCTTGTTGGAAATTTTCCCAAAATTTTCAAATTCCTAACTGGAGGTGGTAACAACTCCATCTATACAACTAGGGGCAACTTACACTATAGCAATTAGGCAGAGTTAAAATCTAAAACGACTCATTGGTCCATAATAATAATGCCTTGGACAATGGCCTTGGGTTCAGCTGAGGTTAATTTGACCTTAGGATTCCTCATATCCTTGAATTTGTAAACCAAGCCATCTCGAATAAAAATCACATTCAGAAGTTATTCATCTATTTGAATGGATATTAGTCAAACCCTAAAATATCCATCTAAGTACCCTAAACCCTAAAATATCCATCTAAGTATTATCCATACTTATCCATAAAGTATGGATAAATATAACCCTTTTGGTTTCACCCTTTTTTGTGACATGCAATATTTTCATGGTTGCACTTTTTCAACAGATTTTTTTTTTCTTTGTCTTCTTTTTACCTTCAATATTTATTTGTGTGACATGCATCGATGGCTCAAGAAAGCAACCTTGGCCCTTTGGTCAATGCCATTCTCTTTCAATCAATTTTCGATTCGACTTTGATCGAAACTTGTAACATAGCACAAAATGCTTCTTTAAACGACAATGGTCCACCAATCCAACTGATACAATCGGATCCCTTTTTCAATCAAACACAGAAGTACCACTTGTGCAAAAAATGGTTGGAAGCATTTTTGGTCAGGACATTCCCACATAAAAAACCATAGTGGACTTCAACTAACCCCTTTTGGGTCAGCTTGTCACATTGATCACTTCACATGCAAAAGGAACCGACTTGCTGCTTCCAGACTTTGGGACTTTGCACAGACCCACCTACCCCTTTAAAATGGTGGGACACAAGCAAAAAACAATCTCTAGGTTTCACCTGGTCTGCCTACTGGCAGTTACAAAGTTCAATCACAAAGTTCATCCAACACAAGAAGATAGGCTCCCCCCCCCAGGATTTCTCTTCATGATGGACAATGTGGATGGAGTCTGTTCAATGGGGGGCGCCTCTTATCTTCTCTTTACACAATAAGGGGTGTGTCACAATGTGGCCTTGCCATTTACATTCAAAAGTATCTTAAGGCAAAAGAAGAATTATGGAAACTCAAATATTTATTTCACCATGCAAAAAATATATTAATCTTCAAAAAATCCTATAAAAGAAACCAAAATCCTTCAAGATATTATAATTCTGTAACTAATCTCAAGTTTCAACACAAGCCAAAATATCATCTTTCATAACTCCTCATATAAAAATTGACCTATTATTTATTACCTAGGGGCCAAAATCCCTTAAGCTACTATACTCTATAATGAATCTAAACACAATAATATCCTTGCCTTGGTAGTAGGCAAGGCCAATAAAACATGACAACCTATGTTGCCCATCTATGTGATGGCCCAGGGGCAGCTATTAGAGAAAGGCTACTGGGATTAAACTTTTTGTTTGATGATGGATTGATTCTTTGGCCTTCTTTTTGGCATGTTTTGTTTTTGTTTTTTTTGGATTGATGATGGATTTGCAAGCCTTCTTTTTGGCACTTTTAATTTTTCCACCCAAGATTATACACCACATTCAATCACTTGTATAGGCATAGCTCCGTACACTCTTGCATAATCGATGACTCTCTCATGTCATCAACAATGTATCAAAAGACATTGCTCACCAGGATGGGGGGGGGAGGGGGGTGTATTTTCTCAAAACATGTTCACAAATTCTTAAAGTTGACGTTTGATGATCATTGATGAGATTGTTGATATAGATTTCCAAGCTTGATTCTGACAACTTTAGTTTATCAATACTTTCAATTCAACTCCTCCATTTCAAATGGTGAAGGTGATTCAAATGGATGGAACAATGGTCTATTCATTTGCAAAAGGGTTAAGGGTCAAGTATCCTTGATGGGTAGCAAAGAGACTTTCATCCCACATTTATCCCCAAACTAGAATGTGATGGAGGATCCAACAATTATATTACCAATCCATTTAAGCATCTCTTCATCCCCAATTAAACCAACCCAAAAATAAAGTGCACAAGTAATGTGCTAGAACCCTGTGTGTAAATAGTCACACAATCCAGTTATTGGTGTATCATAACTCTTAAGTTTGCGAGATCTCGAGGGAAGATTATTTTTTTAGTGATTAAGGAAATCATTTTGTCAATCTTAATTCGAGAAAGGAGAATTTTCTAACTAAGTTTTGGACTTATAAGTTTTAATTTTTTTGTCAAATCTTATGTGATTTTTAATTCTCAATTTGTGACAACAAAGATGTATGGAGGAATTGAATCCCAACTCATAAAAGCCTTGCCCACTATAGCATAAAGCTTAACTTGCATAAAAGAAAATGTTAGTACATCATGGAAAAAAAATCTTAATTCTAGAAGGCCCAAAAGAAAGTTAGTTGAAGGTTTAAGAATCTCCATATCCATATAAACATGAATCATGAAAACAAAGAGCAATTCATTTGTGCTCACCATCAATACTCAAGTTATAATTGTCATCAGATATCAACTTAAAACTCAAGCTTTAGTAGCCATTAAAAATAGCCAATTCAAAGATAATAGCCATATGCCCATTGTCCATTCACCATGGCCCAAAATCATTATATCATATGATACAATGATATCATAAATTCATACCAATGAGCCATTGAACCACAAGTTCATAAAAAAACTTGGTAGATTTTTGTAACAAGGTTAAGGAACCCATCAAGTAAAAACTTTGGTGGGTCAACAAAGAGATGAAGTTATAAACGAAACATCAAACATCCAACTTTCCAAACATTTCAACATTCAACTGGATTGCAAAAAAAAAAAACCCCAAGAAAAACACTACAAGGAATTTTTTAAATCAATGATTGGATTAACAACTAGTTTTTAGTTATAATTATCACATGTGATTGTTATAGGGCTTAGTTGTTTTGGACAAATCGCATATAGGACACCAAGTCGTAATGGTAATCACATGAAGATGTGACTTACATGAACTTTTCATCCATCCAAACTAGCTTATATGACATCATCATTTTGCAACTAATTTTAGACTAAAAAAATATAATCATATTTATTTTATTATTATTATTTATATTACTGTTAATTTCATTAATTTCAACTTATATCATGTTGACATGTGTTGTTACTTAGGCTAAGCATTAAAAACTAATTTAAGGCATTAAGCAAGCCACTTATTGTACCACTAATAGAAATCATGTTGTTTGCAACGAATCACTATGCAAGTAGCATGCATTAACTATCATTTGTAATTATATTGGTCATGTTTGCAATTGCAAATTTGGTATTGTATAATTTTTGGGTTATACGGTTGTGTGTGCAACTAACATGCAACTAAATGTGTACAATATGAACACATATCATAAAAATAATGGCCTAAATTAATACATATACCTAATAAATCTACCTACACTATGTATAGTAATATTATGTACCTTTAGTACTAAGGTTAAATCCATGTTAACTAAAGTTAGTCTAAATGAACCATGGCTGAATTAAATTAGGCTAAATTAAATTTAAATAATTTAAATAAAGATAAATTAATTATGGTTTAAATATGTATTGCAAGATTTCAAATTTTACTTGTTAGATATATTTAAATAATTTTTTTGGAAAATAAAATTTTAAAAATTTTACCCTATTTTATTCATGAAAATTATTTTTATTTTTAAATAAAATATAAATTAAATAAATAAATAATTAAATGAACAAAATTTTGAACCCATAATTTTTTTTAAATGCCCCACCTTCCTTGGTGATATAATAAAAATTAATACTAATAGGAATAGTTAAAATTAATAAGTATTATTATTATTATTTAGAGTTATTTCATATTATAATTTTTTAATTCATAAATACTATAGGTAATCATATCCACTAAAAAGTTATTAAAATCTAAATTATATTTATTACTACCATTATTATTACTTAATAATAATAAATATTATTAATAGGAAAAATAATTATAAATTTTTATTATTTATTATAAATATTTTACTATAATAATATTATTATTTTAATCTTCTTAATTATCTTAATATACCTATGGCTAGTAGGATACACTAATTAAATTTTAAATATTCTAATTTAGGTTAGTTACCAAGGTTTTAACCTAAATTAGGTATTAATGTTATAATATTATAATTTATTATAATTATAATGGTAATTAATAGTAATGAAAAAATAACAAGAAGAAAAATAAACTTTCCAACTTACAAAATGAATTTTATTTTTTTTCTCTTTGGACCCTTCCTATTTTCAAACCTCATCATTTTCTTATTTCTTATTCATTTTAAACGATTTAAAGTGCTATAAGAGTTGCACCTAAAGTTCTACAAATCATTTTTGAACTCTATTAGCAATAGAACAACATACAAAGAACTTTTGGGTTTTTGGGAACTGGCCTTCATAATGTATTGTGGTTAGTTTTTTTTACTTCTTGACCCCCTTTACTTTGGGGGGCCATAAGTTTCTCCATTTTAATCTGTTTTCAATGATTGTTAATGTGTTAGATGTGCCAAAAGGACGGGTTTACATTTTGTTTGGACACCAAAAAGCACAAAGCCCTCCCTGGGCCAGTTTACCCTCATACAATAGTTACATTTAATGTCTGACTAAGTTGGTGATGTCTACAATGGATTTTTTCATTGCATATCTTTTGGTTTCCAATCCAATTTTGCACATTATATAAGTAGGCGCAATAGCCATGTTCACAAACGAAGTACCAAGTGCCATTGGAAATGAGCTAATAAAAAAACTTGAACTTAATTAAATGGTTAAACCCAAAAATAAAATAAAATTATTCTAAACCTACCTATCTAATTTAAGCCTACCTTTCAACATACCTAAGACTACCTACCTACTTAATAGGGTGTAATAATTACCTACCTACCTAGGCACCATGTGTCAAAATCTTATTAACCTTAAATTGGACAATTTAGATTTCATCAATTAATATTTAAAAATAAAGGGTGAATGGGCCTTAATTATCATGTGTCACCATATAATTATTGTTTTTAAATGGACACATGTCAAATGGTCAATGAATGTTCCATGGTGTGCCATGTGTCATCATTCTAATAAAAAAAACTTTAACAATTGAAATTAATCCAATGAATTTTTAATCTTGAAAAAACAAAAATAATTAAAAAGTGACACATGTCCATAAGTAATTCATCCAATTATTTAACACATACCATACTTTGATTGGTTGCACTATAATTGCAAGGAGGGTTGCATATAAAATGTAATTACATTTGAATTGGTATGTATGGATGAACACATATATTAATATTGAATATACATGTTGCATACATAATGTTGCATGCAACTGAATATCGTGTGTGATTAGTTTGAGGCAACAACACAAATTTGTAATTGCATGTGTCACATGCAGCTAAATTTTAGTTGCAAACGATACTTGTAAAACCTAGAATTTCTACTAGTGTCTTTACCTAATCCCACTTGGTAGGCACCTAACCTAAATTGGCTATGTAGGTAAGAAATATTCAGTCAACATCCCATCATTCACCACAACCCATGTCATTTGTGGGAATTGATCTTTGAACCCCAAGGATGGAAATTATTTCCTTTACCATCAAGCCACCCCATTTGTTGTGATAATATAATAATGTGCATTCTATTTACCCTACTTCATTAAAAACATTACACAAAACATCATTTTTTATGTTTGATAATTTATTAATTTTTTTCCCCCAATGACAAGATTAAAGTTTAATCTTAAAATTATTTCAATAATGTCACAATTGTGGTTTTTTCCTTTTAAAAATATAAATTGATTTGGAAAAACAAATGTTTGAATTTTGTTATTGAATACCTTCAATTTGTTGGAAAAAAAAAATTCAAGCACATGATTTATAAATGGATAATATATATCTTTCACTTGATCCTAAAAATTATATTATATATTTTTTCTTTTAACATATCATAATTTTACAAATAAAATTTAATTTAGATATGTGATATTTACTTTATTCACATATAATATTTATAAATGGATCATACATAAAATATAATATATTAGCCATATTATTCTTGATGCAAAATATTAATCTATATAATCAAATTTGTAATTAAATATAAATTAATTCCATATAATTAATTGAGTTTATGGAACTATAAATTTTATTATTTTCTCACATATAATCTCTTAATTTTTATTTTAAATTATGATTAGAAATTTTATGTAAATATAAATCATATATTTTTCACATTTCAAACCTTTATTTGATTTTTAAAATTATATTATAATTTTTTTTAATAATAAATCATAATTGTACCAAAACAATATATTTTAGATGTATGATATATAATTTATTCACTATAATGTTTATAAATGGATCATAAATTCTACCTATTACTTATTATTTAATGGATATAGATACTACCTATAGTTATCCCACTTATTGCATGTTTAACATATTAAATGCATAACCAAACTAATTAATTAATTACACCTACTACTTAAACCCTAACCTATTTAATAAATGAATTACATACCTTACATAATTAAATAATTAATACAAAAACATGATCATATATTAACATGATCAAAATACCTATTATTTAACCCACATACATATTACATATTACTTATTAGTTTACAAGTTGCAATTTACTAATTAATTAATTACCTAATCTAGTTAATTAATTAAACATAACATTATTTCATTCAACACAATAAAATACCTACTACTAGTTAACCTACTTACATATTACCTTATATTTACTACTATTACTTAACCTACCTAATTAATCAACTAATTTAAAAACACTATGACATGTCAACATGATAAAATACCTATCACTTAGTCATATACATATTAGCCACTATTTAATCTTATTTACCACTTACTACCTACTATAATTTGTTTACATGACCAATTGCAAAAACAATCATGTTTTCATCCATCAATGGATGCTTTAATAAATGGATGATAAATATATATTTTTGCACCTAACTATAAATTATAAAGAACCTTATAATGCTAGAAATATGAAAATGGTCAATTTTTACCATTAATTACCATGGGTCCTTTGGAAATTTCACAAACCCACCAAACCTTACTACACATTTAATGGTTAGTTCATTGAATAAAGTTAAAGGAAAAAATTTGGACCACTAGATCCAACAAGTTCAGTGGCCAATTGTTTTTTTTTTCCACATTTAATTACACATACATTTGCAATTGGGACTTATAATTGCAAATCAAGTTGAAAAGATCCCACCTAATGTCCAATGGCCTATGAACCACCTTCCTAAGTCACAAAAAAACCACATTTTCATCAATTTTGGGATGCCACTAAAAATGGATGATATAAATGTACTTTTCATTTTCATCCAAATCAATATTAGTTGCAAGTCTAAGTCATATATGCAATTGCAAACTACTTTGTAGGTATTTATGTTGTTACAAATCATTTTTACCACGTGCCACAAAGGACAGTCATATCTATCAATGCTTGATTTGGACACAAACTACAAATGCATGGGTTGGAATGGACACAATTCCTTGTAGTGAAAAGGTTCAAGCCTAGGAAATTAAGATGCAACATGAAAAAAATGTGAAATTTGGGTAGCCTTCAAACTCCATATCAAATTTTATTATTTTTCCAACTTTGAATCACCTTCTCCAAAAGGAAAGTCTTACAAGGTGAAATTTTTTTGGTTAAACATTCAAATGTCTTGCTTCAAATGCATAATTAATATGTTTCATAGTTTAGTTTTTATGAAGGTGAAGTAAAAAAACATCATTCATCTTCCATTGAACCAATAATTTTCACAATAGCAAGTTTAACTAACTTGATGTACTTAAGGATTTTTTCTACAACAATTTGTGATGATGAAAAGGTCTTCCACAACTTGGTAAATGGGTTCACATCAAAAGGTTTTTGCATCACCAAGTTAGAATTTTTTTTCATGGTAATGATAAAGATAAATCTTTGTAGGTAAAAAATAATGGCTGAAAATAATCCTAGAACCCATAATTAACGAAACTTTTATTTTTTAAGTTGGCAAAAGGCATATTTGAAAATTCTTTGGGTTTTTTTAGAATTGTGGTTATGACAAATTGGTTTTTTAAATTTTTTTGAGAACCACTAGCCAAGGTCCTTATACATAACCTTACCTGCCTTCATGTTTTGAAAGAGAGAGAAAGCCACCCAAAACTGGTTCACTTATGTTGGAATGGAAGTGGATGATTTTTGGGATTGCCAAAAGGCTAGGTACCTAGGATTCAACCTTGCGGCTTATTGCACATGGGCAAAGTCTCCTTTGACATTGTGATTCAACTCTTGTAAAAATGCTTTTGTTGTCAAGGTTGTAATGAAATCAAAAGGTTTCAAATTTTCAATTTTGGGCATGTTCACTATGCATGTTGATTTTATTTCATCTTTCGAGAAATTTTTCATATGCTCACCCCTATTTTGGGTGAACATGGATCCTCAAAATATGTACTTATGTTTGATTGAATAGCCAAAGTGCCTTGAAAAAAAAAACTTTGAACTTTTCAAAAGCTTTGTCGTAAACTAACCATAGTCAATTACACAATCACATCAGATCTTGGTTAGCCAATTTCTTCATCTTCAAAATGACTCTAGTAGCCATATGATGCAGTATGCCTTGTTGATTCTAGTTAACATAAATACTTTCAAATTCTCTGCCAGCCCTCTGCCAATGAGCTTGACTCGGAGGTGCCAATGGCTTGTCAGGTCAAGTCTGTGGATGTGCTTTGAAAAAAACCAACAACAACAAATCTGGTTTGGAAGTCCTTTATCATTGGCTAAGTTTTGGCCAACCCCAAATGTTTAGCCAAATAATGCAGGGGTTTAGCCTAAACCCTACAATCCCTTCTGAGGTAGTTAAGGTTTAGGGTTGGCACGCTAAATCTTAACAAGTCCATACCCTAAACCTTAACTACCCCAGAAGGGATAACAAAGCACAAACCCTAAACCCTCATCAATCCTTATATAAAAATAGACCTATTATTATTATTACCTAGGGGCCTATAAAAAATCCCTTAAGCTACTATACTCTATAATGAATCTGAACACAATATCCTTAAGGGCCTTGGTAGGCAAGGCCAACAAAGTGTATGTGGAGGGCATGCTAGTGCATCTTATATCCGTGAAAAATCCCCATGGATATTAGGTGCCTACTATTTAGGAGTGAGAGTCTGGACCCTTACACTTAGGGCCTATACACAGGATGATGGATGGTGCATGGACAAGAAACACTTTTCTGTAGCACTCCTGTTCCATAGGTAACCACAGTCAGTGGTTAACTATGTTACTAACTACTAACCATCCACATGCATCTCTGTACCTACATTCATTCATCCTCTCCTCCACAATGTTGAAATTTTCATCCTGGTATTGGGTATTTTGAAAATTTTCATAACATCTTGGTCCTGGTATTGGGTCCATATTATAACTTTCATACCAGCCTAGTCCTATTTTATTGGGTCCAAAAAAGATTGATTTTTGGCTAGTATGAGGCAAGTATATACTTTGGTATTGAAACGCATATAGGGGAAGCATATATTTGAAGGGCTAGCTAGGCAACATACATTACAATAAGATGACAACCATCATAGTTTTTTTTAAAGGATTTTCAAAGGAGGGCAAGGTGGTTACGTGTTGCCAATCCATTGTTAACAAGTGGTAGCCTTTCAAATTTCAGGGTATATTGTTAAAGCTAGGTGCCAAACTTTTTGGTAAAAAGTTGATTTTTTTAATGATTTTTTAAAGAAAAGTTGTTGGCTACAAGACTTTAATCATTATCAAATTTGTAGGCTATTACATTGAAGTAAAAGTAAATTCTTCAAAATCAAATGCAAAATAAAATAACGATGAAGCCATCACAAATTTTGATGAATACAAGTTCAACTATTTACAAGTAAAATCTCTTTGGGGTTTTGAACCCCAATCCAAATGAACCTGACCTATTAAAACAAGAGATTGCTTTAGAAACATAGAATATATAAGTTACATTTGAAACCACACTAGCAAGTTCAAAAGTTTAGTGCATAGATACGCACCAAAAGCATACAAGGACACACTAAAAGTGTAAAGTTACATTAGTAAGTGTAAAGCCAAAGCAAAGATATGGCAACAACAAACGCATATACAAAATAAGGGTTTAGGGTTCTATTGTAGAGCATGAAAGGGGTATGTTGTGCAATTTTTATGTTTGTTATACATCTAGTTCTTTTCTTGGTTTCAAGATCTAATAATTGTACATAATAAATGGGAAGGTTTCCATAGTACATAAGCTTTATGCACACATTCACACTATGAAATCCAAATAGATTATTAAATGGTTTTTCAATTTGTTCTTTGTGAAAGACAATGTAGAGAGTCACCTTTCATTTTTTACAATGCCTAGATTCATAGTCATTGAATGCTCTACCAACTTCAACCATTTGGTGCCAAATGATCTTATTAGTCACCCACATCTTAGAACATGGAGTGTAATCCAAGGGACCATGAGAACAATAAGCTTACATCCATATGTAATGTACCTTCTTTTTTCAAGAAAGGGTGATATGTAGACCTAGTTGACCCCAACGCTCTTCCCATGACAACAATAAGCTTTCAAAATGCTAATTTATGCTAAAAAAATTTGTTCATCTTTTGGTTGAATTGAAAATTGGGGATAAATAATGGTAATAACATTCATGTTTTCTTGTGAAGGGACTTGCTACTATGACTCTTCAATTAAGCCCTAAACATCACTTGTGCATTGTTTTTCTCACATTTTGCACTACCATGAGCCAAACAATCTTAGAAACCCAGCTCAAAGCATCTTTTGTATTACATATAAATATGTCCATAGAAGTGGAAAGATGTGTATTCAATCTTAGTTTTCTACTCAATAAGCTAAGTATGATGCAAAACATCATTAGAATGTTTTAAAGTGTCTAAAACTACCCAAACTTTTTCTACCCATACATGGTCTACTAATCAGAATACATTTGATACAACTTTCCTTCACGTTCATTCATGGTAACAACAAAATCACATGTTGAATGATGTCCCGACTTTGAGCAAACTTTGATAAGCCTTAAACAATTTCCAACATGGGAATAATGGAAGTTAAACTCAAGAAAATTACAACATCACATAATAACTCTAGTTGTGTTATGGGTTTAGGTTTAGAGATTTAGGGTCTAAAGCTACTTAATGGATAAAGAATAAAAGTATATATAAATTGAAGCAATGATTCAATTTTAGACACCAAAAGAAGTTTTGAAAAAGTTAAATTGCCAAGGTTTTTGTGTTGTAACATCAATTTTTGGTCCATGGAAAATTGAGACCCCATCTGCACCAAAATTTATGAGTCTTGAAACAAAATCAAAATTTCAAAGGCCTTCAAATTGAAACACATTGTCCATAATAACTTTTGTGATGTTTTCTATTATACCATCATTCACCACTTGCTCCAAAGTTAATAAAATTGAGATATGTTTCTAGCCATCAACAATGTGAACATGAAAAGCAATTCAAAATTGGCAATTCACAATTGTTATTTCCTCAACATAGATGGTAATAAATCTTGTTTCATGAACTACCAAATGTGTGTTTGTAAGCATAGTTTAATGCATATATTTAGCCATGATCCAAATATTTGAGTCATTCCAATGGTGCCAAAGGTTGTTTGGCATTGTGACAAGAAAACAATTGCCATATGTTTTCATAATTTGTAATCAAATGCCCTGATTGTAGGAGATGGAAAATTGTCACAAATTCCAAAAACTTTTGTTTACTTTCAATGTGCAATCCAACATTTACCTTATAAAACTTAATCTTGCATGCATTATAACAAAATTTTGTTCATTTTTTGCATGCTAGCTATTTGAATTCATGGAATAATCTCCCATTTTGACATTCACCTTTACAACAATAACCTTGTGTTGCCCACCATGTTTTTGCAAGCCATCAAACTTAGGAACAAGTGGTTTCTTCTTTTTTTTTAACAAAAGTGCTAATGTCACACCTAACCATGGACATCTTGCTATTAGGGCTCATCACCACTTCAACCCAAGGTAATTTTGTAACCTAGACATCTTGAAGCACCCAATTCAATTCCTAATTTGCCCTCTTAGGTTTCCTTGGTTTTGAACAAGCAAAATCTAAAATAAGTTGGACGGCTTTTTTTCAACACCATGGGTAATGTTTGAAGAAGAAACACTTATGCACATTATGATGTAACACCATCTTATAATGTGCTTGTAGGTCAATGGTTTAAGGAGTTTAAAACCCTAGATTAACATTGGACAATTCACAAAAGAAAGGGAAATGGATAGGTTTTGAAATTTGCAGTGTGCATCCATTTGGTATGTGTTGCAAGTTATAATGATTCAATGCATTGTGCAACAATCAAAGTTTTAGTGACTCAAAAAACAACATACAAAACTTTAAAAGCTTACTTCAACAATGCTCGACTTAACTTGTTGTTTTTCAATCTTGTTGTTGAAGCGAGTGTAGCAAGGACTAGTGGTGGCTAAAGACCATTGAATACTTGAAAATAAGAGGCAACACCTTATTGATGACATGGGTCGAATTGGAATGATGAAAAAGCCAATGACATTGTGTAAAAGCTCATGAATAAACAAGAGCTTGCGGCAAGGCAATGGTGATTTGTGACAAACCTCCTTCCTATGGCTCTCACAAGGTGGCAACCATCTTTAGCCATCAATTTTCTCAAAGGTGATTTTTTTTTTCCCCCAAAAACAATGTTGGATGATGATGATTTCCAAAATTTATGGCCTTAATATAAGTCAAAAGGTAAAGAGGGATTTTTTAAGCTGAAATTATGCAAAATTTCACCAATAAAAAAAATGCTAGCAAACCATTCATCTATGATATTCCTTGGGTGTCTTGCATCTCACGAGTGGAGTCCAATTTTGTTTGTTTGGGAAAATGAAGGGAAAGGGGAAAGGAGTTTTTGGGCTTTTTTGCCCTTGTTCACAATCTGTTCTCATAATGTTCCCATGAGGTTCCCAGCATTCCCAAGATGTACCCCAAGACGCTCCCAATAAAACCTCAGATTTATCCCATATGGTTTTTTTTGGGCCCAAAGTTCAACTCTCGTGTATGGAAACTTAATAGGTGGGCCATAAAGGAGCACATTTGTTCCTATTACAATTGCGGGAGGGGGAGGAGTCCAAAGAGGTGCTTCTATAAGGGAAGTGCCCAATTTTCCCAAAAAAATTGGTGATGGGCCAATGAAAATGGCCCCTTTAAAAGAAAAAAATAAAGCAAAGAGTGTACCCATGAACTAATTAATATGAATCACCGGGTCAATAGAAGCTTCCATTGCTTTTAGCATCACTTTGACAACATCCCCCTTTTATTTTTTCTTTTTTTTTTTTTAAATTAAATTTTTTTATGTCTTCTATAGTACCTTGGGAGCTTCAACACATGTTTGTCAAATAATCCAGTAATTTTGAAATTTTCATTTCGAAGAAAATATTTTATAAAAAAATTCTTGAAGATGATTCAGTATTTTCCTTCACAATTTTTTGTTGTTTTTTTTTTTAAAAGAAAAAAATGGTGAAAATTTCAGCATTTCTGAAGATATAATAATAATAATAATTTCGTGTGGAAGGATAGTAGCTACCCAAGGAAGCTACTAACAAGTCAGTTGGTACTACCCTAGAAACCGGTTCTTTACTTTTTTGATAACAGGTAGGTAGTTTCTTGGCGTGCTCGCCAGAACAAAATTT
>Ga0116229_10006353_pt1 | contig 19021 bp, 10 predicted proteins | sample S1TSphgellanicum_3_FD_87313 | JGI IMG/M metagenome (GOLD analysis project Ga0116229, IMG submission 87313) | Host-associated microbial communities from peat moss isolated from Minnesota, USA - S1T2_Fc - Sphagnum magellanicum MG | ecosystem: Host-associated > Plants > Peat moss > Unclassified... | reverse complement strand
CTCAGACAATCTTTGTCAAGGTTCAGATGTTCAAACCATCGTTTGGAGGTAGAGTGTGGCAGGCATGCAAAGCCTGAGAGTGTCCCGAGGAGAGATAGGATTTGTTGTCTATGTTCCCTAGGAGTTGTTGAGGATGAAGACCACTTGTTGTTAGTGTGCCCAGCTCACCATGACATTCGTTGCAAGTTTAATCAACAGTTAGGGAAACAATTGACACTGTGCAGCTTACTTCCTGAATTGATGCATTCGGCTAATTAGAAAGCGGTAGCTTTGTACTTAGTTTCTTGCCTAGACAACAGGAGTGTTTTGTTCAAGTCAACTATGTAATTGTCGTCAAATGGATCTCTCTGGTCCGGGTATTCACGTTAAATTAAAAGAAAGAAAGATGGCGAGAAGGAAACTAAGTGGAAAGCCACAGCAGAAAACCAGAGAGAGAGAGAGAGAGAGAGAGAGAGAGAGTCTCTGATTGACATCATGTGTGGAAATTGGTCATTTTTGCTCTCTGGCCTAGCTAGTAGTGCTCACAGTTCTAGTGAACTTTCCGGATTTTTATGAGTCCAAATGGATGCAAAGGAGCTGGTCAGGTCAACTTCTTGAGGCATACGGGCTAATTGCATCCACAAATTGTTATGACGTCTGCACTGTATGATCAAGTTGTTTGTAATTTTGTAAGAGATGAGATGAGACCGTAGCAAGAACAATGAAAGTGGCAGTAAGGATGAATTCTGAGATTCTCTGGGCTGCAGGAGAAGCAGGTGGAGGAGTCAAGGCGATTCCCAAAGCAACAACAAGGTAAGGTCTCTTCCGTTTTTGGTCCTAAAACACGTGGATGACCCACTACTGTTGCATCCACTGAGGGACTCCCATTTTGGAGCCAGTTTCAAGTCCGAGGTGCAGAGAGTAGCGAGCATATGCATTCTTCTGGCAAGGATGCTGCCACGGTTTGTGATTATGCCTGAACTCTTGTTAAGGCTAGCGAAATATCCCTCTATTTGACCCTTTGGGATCTTATTAAGGTCTTTAGAACTTTGCTCTTAAGATCCAAGTTTTGAAGCATTGCTGTTATTTTTATTCAGCTTCACACAGAGTGGTAAGGCATGGAATCAGGATAATGCAATAGCAGGGCTGAATGACAAGTGTGAGTGTTACAGCCAGGACTGAGAATAGATGAAGTAGACAAGGCGGCACACAAGATGATCACCAGTGCAGGGGCATATCTTTGCCTAATGGCTATGGCAATTTCCTCAACAGTGTTTGCTCATTTGTGCATGAGTGTATCTGTTAGGGGATCCCAGAATCCTACCTCTGCAGGTATTCTGCGGGTTTTCCAGCATACAGATAGACTCATGTACAAGGCAATTGTTGTGGTCTATCCCTGAATTTCATGTGCACTTGAATCCAATTGAATGTAAACACAATTTTCAAGTAAAGATTTTTCAAGGTTGACAAGTCTAATACACAATCAAGCCTCATTAGACCAAACTACTTGAGCACAATCCTCATTTGCTCAATTTGTGAGTAGCTCCAACACATTACATACACTACTGGTAACATTACATGTATAACAACAGTACACATCATGTAATGACTCTAGGATATTTTGCTTTGTTATTTGAGAGTGCTTCCCAGGCATAACTTCCGGCTTCAGGCTGGTGCAGATGGTTCCTACAGGGAATTACACTGGTGTAACGAACCATATATCTCATGTAATCTCAGCTGTACACTGTTGGAGCTTCTTGGTTGTCACGTTGGATAAGGCCTTGCTATCAGCACATTACACCCTGGACCTAGTGCCCTGGTCTCAATTCCAGGGCATAATGCCATGACAGCAGGACCTCACCTAACACACATTGGCTCAATTCAATACAAACAAAATCAATTCAAGTACACCTTCCAATTTCCAACTACAATCCAAATCCTCCTCACAATAATGAGTGCTGCAAACTTACTTCCCACATGCACATGCACGAGGATGCTAATGCACCAGAAGTTCTGCATCACTTAGATAAATACAAACACTTAGCATTTGACAATTCATACATCACTATGTTCATGCTCAACTGTTGATTACTGTATTTGTGGTTGACATGATGCATAAATTGGATATTTTTGGATGCATTTAATGAGACAAAGGACTTTACCATTGATGATGGCATGGTTTGAAAAGCATGTCTTTTGTAACCAAGTTCTCTGGTCATTAGTCTCTCTGTTTTCCACATAGAGAAAGAGTTGCACACATGTTCCCAGCAGATGTTACACAGTAGCCTGTGCAAGTACTTTCTCAATGGAGCCCTTAGGGTACTCATTTCCAAGCCCATAGCTGGGACACTTTTCTAGACTATCTTGATAAAGTAGAATGAAAAGCTTTGTGGGACATTTTTCAAGATTATCTTGAGTGATATGGCTGTGGCTAATGATGGCTTTCACCGTCCAAAGCATAAAGCCACCAACTCCGGAGAAGAAATTGCCGCATCTGGAAAGAATCCCTCCAGATGGATAGTGATGGTCCCTTCCTTCCACCAACTTTCTAGAAATGTCCAGAACTCATGCTACATTCCGAATGGCAGTAGCCCATTTGAGGGCTGCTTTGTTAGCTTCTTCTAACCCTGGATATACCTTGTAAAGGAACAAGGAATAACTAGGAACAAAAAGTCCAAACCAGCCCGTTGTCACTCTTGCACCTCCATATTACTTTCTGTTTGTGGGTTTCCAAGCCCCACTTTCCATAAATGTACAAATTGAGCGATTTAGTGATTATTGGCAAGGCTGAGAATATTGAAGAATTAAAAGTTTCATGATCTATAGTGCAGAACAGTTTTGATAATTTCTTGTGTTCTGTGGAATTGTAATTATGTGTAACTGCAAAACAGATAAAAGAAGTTATTACAACAAAAGAATGCTTTTAAAGGACTAATGCTCTTCATATCATTATGTTGCAAAAAGTGTAAAGAGCAAGCTAAAGTGCCTCAGAGTACCAACTGACATCATAGTTCACAAAAGGTATCTGCTTCCTTTTCCAGATTTCCCAGCCCCACCCAAGCTTTGATACCCAAGGTTTAAGGACCCAAGAGTCCCACATCCCCTTGGCTCTCAAAAACTGGAAAGTAGAGTGAACAGTTCTTCATAAGGGAAAAGAATGAACAAGGATGCATCCAGAAAACGCAAAGTACAATATTTACTGCTTAGCATCATATAATATTCATAACCAAAAAGAGGAGAAAAATAGCTCTAAGAGAAAGGAAACAATTCCGTTTGGCTGGTGCGAAATGGAACGTAGAATCGCTAGTACTTCCCAATGTAACGGAGAAGGACAAGCAAGGATACCTTCCAAAATAAAAAACTATAATATGTAGAATATACAAGGTTAGGTGCCCCACAAAAAGGAAAGCACAATAGTGAGTAAGTGCTCCTATGTAGTTTTTCTGTTGGGAAGAATGGGCACTTTGTTACAATTAGTACATGAGTTTCCTTGTGCTCAACATGTTTGCATGTGATGTACCTGGTACTTCTTCTCCAAAGAAGAAATCAAATATGTTCATGTCGGGTGTTGTTGGCTATAGAATCTATACAAGTCGTCTAGTAATGCAATGTTGAGCTGTCTGCGCATTCTTTAGTGGACCTGGGCCCGCAGGTCAAAATGCAAGCTTATCAATTAGAGTGCCATATGGCATGCATTTTGGTGTTATAACATTTTTCTGGTTTCTATAAAGTAAACATGTCCTTCACCAAACATTGGTCAATAATTGAAAGAGTTATGGAAGCACTATTGAATATTTTTAGGTCTTTCTCATTTCTTGTTTGTTTGGAGTGATGTAAAGAGTTATGGAAGCACCAAGTTAAGCTGTAGAGCTTTAGAACCAAACCAACAACATAGAAAAAACACAAAGCATGTGAAAATTACGGAGTGTATTTTTAAAAAACCAACAACCCCTTATATGTAGACTTGAAATTTTCTTTTTTTCTTGGTTGTTTTGAGTGGTCCAAACAATTATGGGTGTGCCAAACTAAGCTTTACATTAGTTCCAATTCAAAGGAAGAATGTAAAAAAGCCATAAAGAAGACAAACATGTTGAATCTTAAATTGTATTTTAGGTTGATAACCAAACAACTATATTTTCCTCATTTTTGGTTTGTTTAATTGATCTAAATGGTTGTAGGTGTCCAAAGTTGAGCTTTAAAAAGCCCTTTTGAATTTGAGAAGCAAAGGAATAATGTTTGAGGTTTCAAAGCTCATTAAAAACTTAAAAATTAACTTGTTTACCCTAGCTACAACTTTTTAAATAAATCGAATACCCACCAAACATATTACAACTCAAGGTTTAAAGTTGTATGGGAACTAGTTCCACCAAAGCAAATCAAAGGGGGAAGCATTATCTATGCTAAAATGGGTGATGAATATTATTAGAAAAAAAAATTTGCTTTGCTAATGAAATGATGCTTCATGCACTTAATAAGACCAATTTTTTTCCTTTTGGAAAAGGAGGGAAAGAGGTTTTGGAATTTTTCTAGGTTTAGATGTTCTTGATGTCTTTGCACCAAGTTTAAATAAAATTGTCAATCATGTGTTCACACCACATTTTTAATGTATTTTCAACATGTTCCCAAGTTTCTTTGAATGTGTTCACAACACATTTTTAATTCATTTTCAACACATTGCTCCCTAATGTGCTTTCTAAGATGTTCCCAATAGCATTACACATCATCTCATAACTTTTGGCCAAAGTTGAGCTCAAATAACCTATATACGCCCAAGGGAAGCGATTAGACTATCATTATGTTTTGGAATTACAAATTAATATTGGACAATTATGATAACCCCTCCCCCTTTTCAATTCAATTTTCACTATGAAAATTGATGAACATTAAACACGAAAATGTCCAATTTGATAATTGGCACATTGATGTTCACCCAAGGGAAAACCGAATTATTAAAATTAGATGCATTTAAAATTTTTGAAAATCTTAAGACCTAGGTGCCATTGATGAGTTGAATTGAGTTTGATTTTCAAGGTCTTATTTGCAACTCATATTTATTAGTTATGGGTACATCTCAAAGCTCAATGTTTTTTTTTTAATGGGCCACTTTGATCAATCTTTCACAATAAAATTAAGGTTTTTTATGTTCCCCAAATAATTGTTTTTTTACCACCAACATAATGATGTGAGAATGACTCCCCTTTAATTTGACTATCCACAATACAAGTCTATATTTTAAAGTAAAGGAAATGGGACAAACTATGGTGTTAGTGGGAAAATATTTGGAATGCACATTTCAAATGCACATTACCCACTTCATTATTTAAATAAAATAAATTTAGTAACCAAAACTTTTGAATTATTCATGGAGATATTTTATTGATTTTACACTCAATGTGAGATTGAAAAATTTGGGAGGTGTTTAAAATTCTTAAAATAAAAATCTTTACCTTGCTTAGCCTTCACAAAAAAAATATTCCTAGAAAACTAAATTAGTTTTTAGAATTTTATTTTAAAATTTAAAAAAACATTTTATTTCAATTGCTTCCTAAAATGTAGGAGGATCACCCTCCCCATAATTGAAATGTCCTTCGATTACCATATGCAAAACATTGTTTAATACTTTTGTTGGGCATCAATTCAAAGGGGGACCTATTCAAAGGAAAGTTTGTAGATTTTTTCTTGGTTATGACCATGCATTGCACATCCAATTTATTCGACTAAACAATAGTCAAAACTTCAACCTACAATTGAAGGGAGAATAAATGAAATTAAACTTGTACAACAAACGTAATATCATATTTATAAAATTTTAATCTACACAAAACTTCAAAGCTGCATCAAAATGATGAATTAAAAAAAACTTGGCCTTTTGGGTGCATGTTACATCACTTAAATTTGTTTGTCATCACTTTTAACATAACTTAATACCCTTCATAAAAAGGTGTGTATTATGCATTTTGCTTACTTCCACTCTAGGTTCCAAAAGGGTCCACCTAAGTTTTAGTGCTTGCCATGTGTTGTTATAAATCCATATTTAATAATGTTTAACATTCATTAATTTTTCATCATTAAATTGAACGCTTATTTTCAAAAGAATGAAATTATCAAAAAACCAATTGTAATTGATTTGCAAAAAAATTCACATTTGTGCTAACATCAAAATAATCATATCAAGGTCCATTCATGGTTGCGGTTTTAGAAAGGAGTGTTTAACTAATTTTTTTTGCAAAAGACATTTTAGATTTTAATAATGTTTAGTATATTGCAACTATGGTATATTATTGTGTTCCTATTATTAAAATATTGATAAGATAATGTTGAAAAAATTCAATAATCATTGGATGTTATATAAAAGTCCTTTTGAGTCCTTGACTAATTTATGATCAATTATTCATACTACAAATTTTTTATAAAGGAATGTAAAAGGAATGCATAAAATGATGCAATTGACTTCAAAAAATTTATACAAGTAAATCATGCTTCCTTTTATGCAACTACATGTTCATTAGGTCAATTTGATGAAAAAAAAAACTCATTGAAAATTTCAAAGTTTTGAAATTTTCAAACAAATAACTACATTGAAAATAATTCCTTTATTGAAGTAGAATATAACTAGTTTTTTGTATTCATTAGTTCAAAATGTCTAACTTTAAATGCAAGTCACATGTATAAAAAATAATAATGCAAAAAAAATGTTTAGTTGATTTTTAAAACTCATTTCAACCTTTTTTTTTTTTTAATCATTTGTAAATAAAAATATTAATACACAATTATAAACACATGTGAAAGATCACCACTATTGCATGAATTATCTTATCTTGGACTATTCAAATTTTCTTAAATTTGTTTCATGTACATATTTGTAAAAAGTAACCTTCAAAATTTTTTTGCAATACTTTTTCTTTTTTTTAACCCCAACTATGAATGGACCCATCACTTGATTATTTGCATCATAAATGTTAATATGTAGGTGTTGCACAATATATGGATATAAGTTTTTTCAGTCCTAGGTAGCATCTTGACATGTGTGTTGGTGATTAGTACTTGTGCTAATGAAGAACTGCATGGAACTTCTTGTTGGATCTTTATCATGTTATCTAAGTGCATTGTCAACTTGCAAATCATTGCCTTTTCCAGTGTAAAATTCTTGTAGTATTCCCTCCATCAGCTTGCACAATCTTTTCACTAGAGTCAATTCAATATTTCACTTCAATAATTTTGTCATGAATGCTTAACTCACAAACTCTTATCACCAAAACTCTCAAAACTCTCAAAACTCTAGGGTGGAGAAAGCAAATTTGACACATTTATTTTTTAAAAATTGCAGAAAGCTTGAATGGCTTATTTTGTCAGTTCAGTGGATTTGAGGGCAGTTTACCCCTTTCATTAATCACTATACCCTAAAACATCACAAGTCATGTGGTGGGAAACATTCTTGATTTGTTTGACACAAAATTTGAAACTGGAAACCATTGAGCAAGATTGTATATAATCAAACTAATAAAGGATATAATATTGATTGGTTCCAACTTGAAAATGTTTGTTATGCCACCTTTCACAGATCTGCTGGAAAGGAATCAGGATATAAGCATGTGCATTGTGCACCCAGTTGTCCATGTGCCAGTAATAAATTATTATTTGGTGTTGAAAGTGTGCTAGCAGTTTAGAATGAGTACAAAAAAATGTACACCTACTCCTCAAAAAATGGTATAGAAGATCGGGAGAATATCATGGCCTAAGATCGCTGTCATTATCAAAGATTTCTATAGCTGAAGCACCTAGTGAGTTGTTTATGTACATTTCAAAATGTTCAAGCTTTGGAGTGGTTGGTTTGTACTGTAAATATCGTACAAGTGTTTTATGCCATATGTTAACATTGTAGATATTTTATCTAGTTGTACTATACATTGAAACATTGAGCTTCTAGTAATTGTATTCCTGAATACTTTGCAGACAAGTGAGGATGTAATGTAAGGGCAGTGATTAAATTTCAATCAACCCATCGGCTTGCAATTTGATCGACTCTTCCCTTAAATGCAGTGTTTCATAGAGAATATTAGAAGCTTTTGAAACAAATTTTCCAACTTTTTCACTGTGTGAGTAATATACGTATATTGAGTATCATGCATAACAAAATTGTGCAGCTAATTGAAGTTTGTGTGCGTAATAACTCCTAATTGCTGGGGGACTCTGCAGTAGCTCATAGAGCTGATGGAGGCAGAATGACAACGAATTAGTTAGAGAATTAGTTGCAGCAGCATCAAAGTGACTTTCCAACTGTATGGATGTGAGCTGTTGCAGGCGATGGTCCATTGTTCCAAGAAGTGACAAATCATTCTGACTTTTATGATCCAAGAGTTCCAGGTACTAGTATGACATTAACATGTACTCTCTGAAGCAAGATGACTAGTGAACATCTTTCATGGTACAGAACATTGGATTTGCAACGCATCATGAGAGTCCTGTACTATTACCGATTTTACGACGATGATTGTCGATCACCAGTATCTAGGAAACATGCCTATGTATCACAGAGCTCTTTGAGCTCGGTCATATCGTCTACAAGACTCTAAATTTTACGAACTCTTAGATGGTAATGCTGTTGGGGACACCCTTGAATGTCACACCCGGCTCTGAAAGCGACTGTAGTAGCTGATACGGCATTTGCACAACACCAGTTCGGTTCTTCAATGTTTTATCCTCATTGCGCGCAGTGATTAAATCGTCCACTTGACGTATTTTCTCCGCAAAGCGCTGGAATGCTGCCTTGGCCTACAGACCTCGCCAAAAACGGAAAAATGATTAGTCTATGATGAGAATACCAACTGTCCAAAGAGCTCTATTGATCAGGTGGTCTTGTCATTGTTGATTGATACAAGAGTGGCAAGGGTTTAGGGTTTAGTACATACCGCTTCATTCTCTGTCCAACTTGAATGACGCTCGCCGAGGTACTCCTCGGTGGGACAATGGGCAGAAAGTACTTCGTACACAGACATGGCCGTCGTTGTGGAGTCAATGTTGGAGATCGACCTCAAGAAATATTTCTCAGGATTACGTTGATACTCATCCCATTCTTTAGTGCCCTCGTCTGGAAGCAGGCGGCGGGTCATTGTGGGACGGTGGGGCATAAACCCTGCGTAATCGTATTGGCCGAAATTGACAGCCGCATGCTGGCAAGAAGCAATCCATTGAATTATTGTCAAAATATCTGCAAGGCTTTGCTTGGAGTTCAGTTCAGGCCATCCAGGTGCATCCTTCTTGTCAGCGTGGGCTACATACCGGATTTCGGTCCACCATTTCTGCAACTCGACATCGTTTCGGACGACGCTATCGTCCTTGTAAGTGATGTCAACGTACTCTCTGTTCCATGATTTCAGGGCCCCCCACAGCTCAAGCCCATCATGAGCGTAAGGGTAATCTTCTATGACAAGCCTGACGCCATGTTTAGCCATGAGGTCTGGCACTGCCATACCCCTGAAAGATTGAAGCAGAACAAATGTAAGTGACTCCTCTGAAAAGGGAAACAAATTTTTAGAGCTTCACACTTACTCTTGACATTTTAGAAAACGTAATACAGGTACTGTATTCAGTAGCTACCTTCGTATGAGGTCCACCGGCAACGCTTGTGACTCGAACGTCCAAGCATCTCTGTAATTGACGGCGGCCAGCTCCAAGGAGCATGCACCAGTTGTGAAATGGGTTTCAATGGAACCCCCTGCAGCAATAAGAGTCAATCGAGCCTGACGATTAATCTCCAACGTGCACTTGAAATGCGGCGCCATCAACTGATAGATTGGGTGCAGCTTGCTGAGATGACGGTTCGAAGCAATGATCACAGGCTCCATGGCTACATGGCACCGTAAACTGTACGAGAGAACATCCAGGTGGGTTGTTATTGTCAGAACTAAGTCGACAAGTGCAAGCAAAGGAATTCTACGATTTCATGAGAAACAAAAAACGGTGAGAAGCAGTCAGCACTCACAAGTGGCTAAAAACTTGATGTGCACTGAGATCGTTGTTGGTAACATGAACCTTCGCGAGCTCCCATAGGTAATCCGTTTTGGAGGTGTCGCGTGGTGGGGTTAACACCCGGGAGATCTTTTCTCCGTCAGGAGTCTCTCGTGGAAGAACCAACTCAATTGCAAGCACCTTGAGCGTATTGTCACTCCTTAAGAAAAATAGTACTCTGGTGGCGTATTGTGCCCTGTCTTTTTGTGAATTTATTCTTGCAATAAACGGTAGAAAAGCATCATGGTAGTCCGCAACAAAAAGCTTCTTGTGGGACACAGCCTGTACATATCGATACCCCCCGCCCCCGCCCCAAAAAGGTCGTCAGTACCTGCAGATATTGATGTGATTACATTCTGGCGGTTTCGTCACAATCAGCGCAACGCCCGGTTAAAGAGTTCGGAGTTAGCTAGTGTTACCTGCTCGACACTAAGGCCTTCCAACTCGCCGATAACATGGTCCTCTGATATTGCAGAAGTGGGGTCACCATACTCAGCAGGGTTGAGCGAGCTCTTGAGAGGAAACTCCTGATCACCAGAACCACCTTGGTCAGTCAAACCTGATGCACACCTCAGCTGAATTGGTCTTTGAACAAACATCCTCGTGAACTACTATCTGAGGCTTCGACCTGTCCATTAAGACACTGCACATTGCGGATTCAGGTAGGCTTATTCATGTAATTACCTGGACAAGCTCAATGACCACAGGGTTGAGCCCTGCCAGAAACTGCCGAGCAAATTCGTCGTTGTTTTTCCACGCATTATCGTCAGCTATGAGATACAACGCAGGGCCAAAGTCAGTCTCTTCGTCGATGATGCACTCCTGGTGATGCATCATGCAACCTCAAATATAACATCAAAAATTGGCCGATTCCAACCCTAAACTGTATTTCCAAAACTATTGGCATCCCAAAGTACAGTAGACATACAAATACGCGGTGTGAAGCATGCCTTCTTCAGTAAGGAAAGTTTAAAGAAACCTTGTAAGATTCGAGGCAAAGGGTAAAGGAGTGGATCGACTGGCTGGCCGTCTGGCCTCAGTACTTCATTTAAGAAAACCAGCGATTGCTGGTTTCGTGCGGGGACGTTGGTCTTGGCTGGCAACACATTGTTGATTCTTCCAACCTTTTTGCCTCTGGCACTATATAACTTCTTGATCTCTTCAATGCTGTCGAATTCTGACTTCCTTCTCAATTGGAGACTAATTTTCGACGTTGCTGAATGAACTATGGAGCGGAGGCCATCGGCCATGAAGTCACCCATTTTCGTGCGCTCGAAGCATTCATCGCGAGGGATATAGAAGGGCTTTTTTGTCTTCCGGGTCTCGTACTTGGGATCTAAATAGAAAATCATAACAACGGGTAAGACATCATCTAATGAAAGATCAATTGTACGCCAAATCACAGAGCTATCAATTTTGAGCGCGCTGATGCGACCGTTTGTATCCCGATGTCACAGAGGAGACTTACTGAATTTTGTTGGCGCTCGCCCTGTTCGGATTCTGCGAGGGAAAGGATATTCCTTGTTGCCACCCAAGTTGGGCCGTTCGAGTTTTGGGTCATCATCAGGTGAACCCAAGTCATTGTAAACGTCATAGTCGTAGATGCGGTCGCTCGGTTGTCGTTCGCCTGTACCATCACCTCGCAGAGCCTGAAGTTCCTTCTCACGCAACTCCTTCAGCGCGGCAGGGGTCTCGGTCGGCAAGTAAGCCTGTAAGCGGGAAATTCCTGGGGATCAAACGCTCGTACAGACATTGAAACATGAAAATCTAGGCAATGGGAACGAGAGATTCTTGGGATCGAAAATCCACTCGAGATTGTGGAGTACATACCTTGTTGCGGAAAAAAATCCGGCCATCTGTCTTCTCCGTGTTGTACACCCATGACTCGGTCACATAGTGTGCAGTGCTCCTATCGGGTAGTTCAAGATTGAACGAAATCAGAAAGAACTCGTTCGGGTGGCCGTTATGCACAATGATGGCTCCCGGAACGCCAAATGTTTTCGAGACAGTGAATCTGAGCTGGAACACGACGTTTTGGACCGCCATACCTTCCAAAGCAGGCCACCCCGGAAAGATCTCCTTATTGCTCATCATAGCTTTACCTGTGTCTGCAAATCCAATTTCAACCACAAAATGTTCATTACCTTGGAGAGTTCCGTACCGTGAACCAACAACTTAGCAGTGTAGCGAGAAAATTCGTGCAGTTCCAAATGGGGACTGATTCGAGCTTTGGAATAATTATGCAGCCTGTAGGGATTGCAGATTTCATACGTGGATCGATGTTAGTGCTGATGAGCTGCACAGTAACGCGCTTCCCACCCACTAGTTCGCTTGTATCGTCCTGGATATCCGCAACGCGATCAATGATCTCCAGCATCTGCATCTTCTTCATTATCACGGCTGTCCCAAAGTACTCCACAACCTCGTGGTTGAATTCTTCTCTGACCTCTTCTAATTTCCTCTCGACAAAGCTGGCTACTTCGCCGAACTTCGTCGATGCGGAATCTAACCATCCTCTACCCTCGGTCGATGCGGAATCTAACCATCCTGTACCCTCGGCGCTTGCGCTAGCGCGCACTTGCAACGATTCTGACCGCCCCAACGACCTCGCTTTCCTTACCACAAAACCATCACTAGACTCGCCGCACAACGTCGGAGCTACAGGAGTCTTGAATTTATTGAGCAACATGTCTCCTACTGGGATGATGAATCTAATTACACACAAACCAGAACAAAAATCCGTACAAATACTATGTGAATCGCCTCGTAATGAGTGTTGAATCTAGATCTCCTCTACCTGGCCGCGGCCAAGTGGTACAGCACTACAAATTTGACTCACCACTAAACCCTGTAAATGGTGAGTGATGACCTTGTCGTGTGAAGATGGTCACTATTTCCACGGAATTACACTCTTGTCAATATCTTCTTGTCAAGAACCTCAGAATCCTGCGGTCCCGGGTGCAAAGCTAAGCCAGTGACTGATGAGGAGGCTGAGCGAAAGGGTTGATGCGCAAGGTTGCTCTTGTTCCTTCACCGCTCAATCATCTATTTCCATCCTCAAACGGCTTATTTATTGCACTCCATCCAATATATTTAATGCTTGACAAGCGGACATGTAAGCTGACCAGATATGCAAGCAGGCCTGCACTTCGGCCTCTGATTGAAGCGGAAACCCGGCTTTTCAGAGAACCTTTTCGCAGCTGAGCGGACGAACGTTTTCCGTGTGCATGTGCGCAGGCCTAGGTCGGAAGTTGAACAGATTCTTCACATTCCGTAGTGTTTCATCATCTCTTCCCTTAGAGTAGGATTCCTACTTGAACCTAGTAAGAAAGTTCACTGGACATGTGATCAGTTACTTAGAATACACAAATGACCAAATCAATCCAAATGGCGTGTGAAACGGCTGTCTACTCAGTGCGAACCTGGCCCACCGAGTCGTGTCTCAGATCTAGAGTGACTACGAATGTCCTTCCGCCAACCCATGATCCGTCAGATGTTGGCCTAGGTGTGTCCGTTCTAATAGGAACCAGGTGCAGTTGACATGTGATGGAATCATGCTGCAGCGGGGATGGTCTGTTCTGTAGGTAGGTCTGTTACCTTAGTGCTGCGTCTAGACCGAGCCAAGGAAAGTGGGACCTTATCCGCCAATTTCAGTGGACCAAGGTGATTGTCACTCGACTGTTCTCAACTGGCCCATCATGGTCGTAGTAAACGCGTACTTTTTGGAATTCCAGTACAATCGATTTAATCAGGGTTGCCTAGATACTTCCCCCTTGTGACACACGAGCGGAAGATCTTTATTTGCTTCTGTTTTCTTGGAATTAAGGAATGAAAGAAGCTTCGCTTCCAAGAGAAATACTGCACACAATGCAAGAGGACCCATTAAAACATAAAACACTTTGATTCAGAGAGGTTGCAGGATTGAAGCTAAACTTACCACATGAATTTATACTCAAAAATTGCATGCACACAACAGTATCAGAATCAAGAAGTGGGTCTAGAATAAATCTGTACCCATCTTTTTTCACACAGCTGCGGTTAACATCAGATAAGGACTGCCCAGGAAATTGAGAGTACTTACTCGGTACAAATGTTTTGTAAACAGAATTCTTGCCAAAAGAGTAATGAATCAATGACCATTCAGCTAATCAATATCTGTGAATGATCTTTAGCTCGACAGGGCCCTGTAAAGCTCAGAGAAAGTAGCCGCTCAAAAGCAGCTAATAGTTCAAACAGGCAAGTCATCGAGATTCGATAAAATGGGTGTGCTGCTCAGATTTTTTAATCTGTCATGCCTATTGATCGCACATTGCAGCATCACAGGTTGCACTGTCTGTAGTGGGCCACCCCCTCCCCAACTTTCAGGAAGTTCGTCAGAGCTCAGTTGGACACGTGCAACTACATGCAAGGCCTTGCCATAGTTCCGTACTCAAGTACGTCTCTTTATTTGAATGACTTTTATTTATTGGGCCTTTCATGATGACATTACCACAACGACTGCAATAGCCACTCACTTAGTCACAACCGTTTTCCACTGGATGGTCCAACTTTTTTTTCGGGTCAATTTTGTAATGTAATTGAAGTGGCAATCGTACATAAGGTGATTAGGTCAGCGAATGTCCTGCAAACAAAAAATGAAAGTGAAAAATTTCAAAAGTTGGAGAGTGTTAGAGTTATGTAATCAATTCTTAGATTATTAAGAGGTGCAACCCTTCAGTTATAAAGAGTTGTAACTCTCCTGAAGAGGTATGACCTCAGGGGTGAAGCTATTTAAAAGCTTCTAAGGTTGGGAGGAGAGTTTAATATACATTATAATGTAATACAATCATATATTCAAATATGGTATCAGAGCAAGGTGGTTGCATCAATATGCAATCCATAAGTAAATTAGATCAATTTACAATGTTAAAAATTATAGTGTAGTATTTCAAGCATAAATATTAACAATGACTATTGATCCAATTGCCAATGTGGATTGAAGAACAATATTGTTATTGATTATATATTTTGTCAAATGACAAATATTGATCATGGTAATATCTTTTTTTTCATGCTGCATGTTTATCAAATTGATAAGTTGAATAGTATTATTTATAATATTAGGTCGATTAAATTACAAATGTTGTTGATTAGAAGTGAAATTTGGGGAATAGTTGACAAGTCTGATCCAGATCCAAGGACAACAAATAAATGCTCTCCAAGTGGCTTGGAAATTGAAAGACTTCAAGGCACAAGCTAACATAATTTTTCATTGTAGCGATTGGCAAATACATATGATAAGTCAATTAAATTTATTTAAAGCAATGCGGGATAAGTTTAAAGCACAATATGAACATATAGATATGGCATCAAAGGCTGCAATTCATAAAAGGTTAATGCAACTTACATTATCAGAAACTCAAGCACCAATTGAGTTTTTAGAAAAAACGGCAAGGACTTCTGGATGAAGCCATAGTCATGGCTAATATTGTCATCACAAAAAAATAACAAGTAATGTTGCTCCTTGCAGCATTACCACCTTTATGGAGGACATTTGTAACTACACAAGGTAATGTAACAAATCACACATTAGATGGCTTGATTGGTAAAATTTTGTAAAAATCCATAATGAAGAAAATCGATGGTGTACAAACATTGCATGGTATGCTTTCCACCATATTTGGAAATCATAAATCATAAGCCCAAATTTCAAGGCAAGTTTAAACAATGTCGCAAATCTTCTTAATACAATGCCAATAATGCATAAACCACATCAAAATAAAACTTGTCATTATTGTGGGAAAAATAATCATATTGCACCATATTGTAAGCAAAAGAAATGAGATAGAAACAATGGGGTACATTCACAATTGAGGTACACACAAGGAATGTTTCATGACCCCAAAATCATTCTCAAAATACTACTTTGAATGATCATTATATTTATGAAATAATTATTTGATAGATTTTTCTTCATTAGATACTCACATACTTCTTGATTAAAATGGTGGTGAGTTTTTGTGATTGGATGGTTAAAACACATCAATGTCCTTAAGTGTTCCAAAAGATGGCTCAAGAACTGTGTCCCACACAATTTTATTGAAAAGGACTCAACAAGTAACAATATTTGTTCAAATTTCCCCATATTTTAATCACAAATAGAATAAAATATGTTTTATATGATGGCACAAATTTTTAGTATGATAAATCACCAAATTTTATAATTCATGCTAGAATTTTTTTTTTTTTCATAAAAGGATGCACTAATAAGGACAATCAAATTAAAAATTTTAAATACAAATTTATATTCCACAGGTTTAGAAAGAAATATAAAAAACATGGGTGTAAAAACCAAGACATTATTTGATGTTTTTAATAAGGTTTTGGCATTTTAAATGAAAGTATGTCATTCTAGAATGTCTAAGTAATCCTACATTTTGTTTTGGTTTATATTTGAACATGACATTCAAAATTTATTCAATTGATTTGAATCTTCATTATAATAAGTCCTATTGGTTGAAAGCCTAAACCTATATATCCCCCTTTCATTGTTTAACATCTTAGAACGTTCATTTTGCTTAATCCTTGCTTTAGGATTCAAGACACATGACAATTGAGTGTCATGGTACCTATTGTGGTGCCCCAACCATGAATGCACCCAATAACATAATAAAACCAATTTTTTTCTAATAAAAATACACAATCAAATCAATTTAATACTATCATTGAACCATTGCAATTGTTGAACAAAATTCCAATAAAGCTACTAATATGTGGTTCCTTAACATTAGAACGACCCAACATATGACTCCACACAAGGAATGGTTGAATTCATATAAATTATTAGATAAACCATTAACTATGTACATGGGGGATGACCAATAACATCAAGTTGTTAACATTAGAGCTATAATTATTCATTTACATTTTAGTCACATTACAATTGTTAGTGATGTGATGCATATATTTGCATTGGCAAAAAAATTCATTTTTGTATGTAAAACAACAAAACAAGGCCAAAATAGTATATCCTTATATCCTTCTTCCATGACCATTGTAAAAAATTTAATTTATTTAACAAAATGGGAGAAATAACAATTATGTGTCACCAAAAATCATCATTATATCTAGTTGGAGTGTGATTCAAACCAAATAATATGGCTAATTGTTTAGCTATTGTGACCACACGTAACAATAACTAATCTTCAATAACATGGCATCATAAACTAGGTCACTTGCATTATGGGGCAATTAAAGAATTCATCAAATCCAATATGGTCATTGGATTACCTAATGTATTCCAATCAACTCCACAATGTGAAGGGTGTATTTTAGAAAGACAAACCTTTACATACTTTCCTAATTATCCTACTATTTGATCACAAGAAAGTTTTAATCTAGTTCATATAAAGTTAAGTGGAACCAAGCATGTTCAAACCAATAGTGGTGCAAAAATATTTTGTTGTTTTTAATGATGATTATTCATGTTATACAATGATTTATAGATCTCTTGCATAAGTCAAACATGTTTGCCAAATTTGAAGTGTACAAGGCCATGGTTGAAACCAAAATAGGTAAGAAGTTGAAGACATTTCAATTTGACAATGATGGCAAATTTACATCAAAAGATTTTTCCAACTTTTGTGAAGTCCACAACATAACTATGCAATTGGCTAACTTTTATACCTCATAGTAGAATGGTGTCACTACACCCAATAAGAGGACATTTGTTGAATTAGCTCATAATATGCTAGAATCAAAAAATTTACCTAAATCATTTTGGGGCAAAGCTTTATTTATAACATGTTATGTGCAAAATAGGTCATTTATGTCTTATGTGCCTAGCAAGACCTTTTATGAATGTTGAATAAGAGAAAACCAGAAAATATTCATTTTTGTATATTTGGTTGTGTTGTTTATGAACATGTATTTGAAGAAAAACGTTAAAAACTTGATATTCAATATGTTAAAAAAAACAAATTATAGGTTATGGTGAGCTTGATGGGGTCAAAGGTTATCATTTATATAATATTGTTACCCAAAAAGTTTCTTTAAGTAAAAAAGTCATTTTTTATGAACATGTCATATTGCCCACTATGGCACATGGTTCTACTTTCACCCAACTACCACCCACACAACCATTAATGGTTCCTCCTCAAAATAATTCCCATATATATTTAGTTGATGAAATAATCAATAATCCCCAAAATAATCAAGTTCCTCCACTACCATTTCAACCACAAATTCACCCAATGAACACCCCAATAATACCTTAGGTTCCCTCACCTACACATCAATTTGAACCCCACCTCATGCCTTTCCCATCTCCCCTTCTTCCCAAGCTCATAATTAACAAGAACCCATCGTATGACAATGTAATTGTACCAGTAAAGGGACATATACATCAATAAACTTTGCATATATGGACTTTTCATACCCTACATCTAGTTTATTTGCCCCAACAAATAACCAACATCTTCCAAAGTTGATTTGGCTCAATTTGACTTTTCTAATTGGAAAGAGGCTATGGATTTTGAATATAATTCAATGCTCCAATATCAAACATGGGTTTTGGTTCCTCACCATTGGATTAGTCAATTGTTGGGTGTAAATGGGTATATAAAAATATATATAAAATTGATGGGACATTTGATAAATATAAAACTAGGTCAGTGGTTCAAAGTTTCACTCAAGTTGAAAGGATTAACTATGATGAGACTTTCTCTCCAATGGTCTAAATTATTTCATTGTCTATTTTACTTGCTTTGGCCACTATTCATGACTATCATGTACTTCAACTTGATGTCTGAACTACATTTTTACATGGTCATTTAGATGAAAAAATCTATATGGAACAACCCCTTGGCTACATGTCTTCACAAAATGAACATAAAATTTGCAAACTCTTCAAATCCAATTATGGATTGAAGCAAACTTGTCCTCAACTTTGGTATGAGAGATTTAATGCTCATCTCCTTAATCTTGGGGGGGGGGGGGGGCCCCTAGAAAAAAAAAGAAGAAAAAATGGGAGAAAAAATAAAAGGGGCAATATTTT
>Ga0116229_10006352_pt1 | contig 19027 bp, 20 predicted proteins | sample S1TSphgellanicum_3_FD_87313 | JGI IMG/M metagenome (GOLD analysis project Ga0116229, IMG submission 87313) | Host-associated microbial communities from peat moss isolated from Minnesota, USA - S1T2_Fc - Sphagnum magellanicum MG | ecosystem: Host-associated > Plants > Peat moss > Unclassified... | reverse complement strand
GACGATCTGTTGGCACTTACAATCAGGATAGAACCTGGCGAATTATAAATTTGCTCTTGTATATACATTTGAAATTTGGCCACTAAAAACACTAAAATTTCACCACTTAAAAAATAGAAATCAAAAAATACAAATAAAAAAAAAAAAAAACATAAAAAAGAAGATGAAGAGGAAATAATAAAGTGGAGGATGAGGGTGTGGGGGGGGGGGGGGGAGGGGGTGGGAATCAGTGAGTTTTTACCTCAATTTGAAGGGTACAAATTATTGGAGCATCTCCACCCACAGCCCTTTTATTTAGGCCTCTATTAGTTATTCTCCCATCTCCCTCTATTAGTTATTCTCCCATCTCCACCCAGACACTTGGAAAAGTGAATAGTACACCTTGTGAGACTAGGGTGTTAATAAATACTAGTGTGAACCCCGTGCATAATGCACAGGTGTGTTATTTCAACAATGTTTGGTTGATGTTTTTGGATTTTTTTAAAAAAATTTCTTTTCAAACAATCGTTGGTCCCCCCCCCCCTTCGTCTCAGTCCTTCGCATTTCTCACTCTAGTTCTTTAACTCGTCGACCCCCTTCGCCCGATCCTTCGCATTTCTCACTTTGTTTCTTTAATTCGTCGAGCCCCCCCGCCCGGTCCTTCACATTTCCCACTCTAGTTCTTTAACCCGTCGATCCCCCCCGGCCAGTCCTTCACATTTCTCACTCCGGTTCTTTAACCTGTCGATCCCCCCCACCCGGTCCTTCACATTTCCCACTCCAGTTCTTTAACCTTTCGGTTCCAGTTCTTGAGAACCCAACAGGAACAAAAGAACCGTCGATTCCTTTCATTTCAACAACCTTGCCGAGCTGATGGTTTTGTGGAAAAATTGCCATTTCATTGGCCGGTTCTTTGACTTTGTCATTATTTTGAAGCTCATAACTATGTACCAAGACTACCTTAACTGTCTGTGGCCACTGATTATTTTGAGGCCCATAACTATGTACCAAGACTACTTTAACTGTCCGTGGCCACTAATTATTTTGAGGCCCATAACTATGTACCAAGACTACTTTAACTGTCCGTGGCCACTGTCCGTTCAGAGTCAGGGGAAGGAAGTTTCAGAGCCCCCGGTCAAAACCTGATTTCTCTGGCCTACCCTTCTCCCGTGTCCAACTCGCCCGTGCTGGCCCACCTTCATTCAGAATTCGTTGTCATCGTCCTGCGTACAGCACTAAACTCGCGGGAACACAAAACCCCTTCCCAAGCCCTGTCACAGACTGACAAACCAAGTGAATTTGTCACAGACTGACAAACCAAGTGAATTAATATATTAAATTTTCTAAGGGTAATATACTAGCCTAATATTTGGACTCTAGAGGCTAATCAAGTTTAAGAGTTCATTGTCAAAAAATTAATTAATTTTCAAAAAGTCAATTTAAAACCCATTTAAAATTTATTTATATTGGCAATGTATATCATTCTTTTAAAAGGCTCTAGAACTTCATTGTAATCTTGGCTTTAGGTTTAGGGTTTAGGGCTAGTGGTCAACACAATTGTGTCAACTATTGAAACTCTCACCCTACCAATGTGTAGGTTGATAATTGATACCAATCAACACTATGTCAGGCACCATCTCCAAGAGGTTTGACGAATAATAAGTTCCAAGAAATCAATGTAGCAACATGGGATAATTCTCAAGTACCAAAAACAGTTTCTAGAACTTTGGACTTAGTTATGGAGCATTTTTAAATAAATTATTTTAAAAACTTAATCAATTTATGGAACTAGCCCAAGTAGAAATTTTATGAACCTTAATTTTCATGTGACCAATGAGAAGGCTCAACATGGCACAGTTTTTTTCTTTTGCGTTTGGGGAAAGGTGTCGAGGAGAGTTATTTTGTTGTTCCCAACGTGTTCCTATCAAGTTCTCAAAAGGTTCCTCAAGATGTTCCCAGTAGCACCACACTTTTGTGGGACATGGTCAGCCCAAAGTTATCCTTATTTCCCATGTATAGCTACCTCAAAGTTGTGTTGCACAAATTATAAATAAGTAAAAAATTTGGCACTCCATCTTCCAATAGAAACTTCTATTTTGAGGAGCTTGCAAAGTTGCAACTGTTTTTTTTTTCCGCCCTTTTGATGTGCTAATCAAAATGGCTCATTGCCCAAAAAAATAAAAATAAATAAAATGTTTGAAGTTGGGGGGCATCCCCTTTAACTAATACAAAGATGCTTAAATACTCTAAAAGTATAGGGACAACATAAAAATAGGGATAAATGAACAGAGTTAATATGACTTAGACTAAATCAGGTCTTTGAGTTTAAATCTGACATTTTTTGGGCTTAATATGACGACTAAGACTCAAAAAGGTCAAAGTACCAATGTGGGTGTTATTTTAACCTAGAATAATGGGAAATCTGCTAAAATAGTGGGCCAGTGTCTCAACTTTTTTCGTAACCACCCCCAATCAATTCAATGGGGATAGTACAAATAATGGGTGAATGAAAAATCATAAGCATGTGCCCTAAGTTTCTTGAAGGGACAATACAAATATATAAACATATAAATAAATAAAGTTTTTTGTACAGTATTTCAAACATGGGATGAAATTGTTCATTACAATTTTAAACAGGTCCAAATATTTAAGTGAACATCAAATTATTTAAATAATTTACATTATGTTTCCCAATTAGGATCAACTTGTTTTTGCACTTGCACAAGTGCTAAATGGAGTTTGATGTTGGAAGTGGTTTCAAATAAATGCAAATATTGAGATAGGCAAGCCATCACAATTGCATTAATAAAAATTATTAAAAAAATTCAGCAATCTCATGTTAAGTGAATAGGCCTGAAAACTGCCCATAATGGAATGGAACGTTTCAAGGGAATTAAAACTTGTGGAATTATTTTCTTGAGCTTTTCAACTTCTTGAAACTTCTTGCTGCAAACTTCTTTGACCCTGGTGCTGTCGAATGTTGACGCAATTGGATCGAGACTTGGAAGTTGTGACGAAAGCGCAAGAGCTGCTTCTTGGTCTAAGCACATGTCCAAGTTAAGGAGTCTAGCAGGGCTGGCCTTTTGTGAGGAGCTTGTCTATTTTGTGGTGAAGGCAAAGAATCTCTGGATTTTTGAAGTGGGGAGACGAAGCTTCTCCTGCTCAGTAGAACTGGAACTCTCATGCCAAGGTGAGAATTTGCTTTCCTTTTAAGCACTGAATTCAATTTCATCTGTTAGGGTTTTTGCACTGGGGTCCTTGGGGTTTAACGACCTTATGCTACTCTACTAGGAAAGGTTGATGGTGCTGAAGGGACTTTGATATGTTTATTAGAGCGGGGTTCATTTCGGTATTTGTGTAATAGTAGGTAAGGGGAAAAGTGGATGTATAGTGAGGAGAGGTTTCTGGTTCTGCCTTCCTATACATATCCCGGAGTTGAGTTTTCAAATTGCAATTAAAGTCCACATATACAAAACAGTGTTTGAAGCAGGGAAACATTAGCATTGGGTCAATTAGAGTGGTGTGATGTGCAATTTCAGAATACCTAGCCTCAAATGCATGCAGGGAGGAAGTCCTAGGCAGTTTATGTTCGTATCAATAAACTTTTGGTAGTTAGCATTTTCCAAAGGAGGTGATATGGTTGTCTGTGGTGAGTTTTGGTGGGTGTCCTTGAGCTCAAGAATGGTTGAGTTGAAGCTAACATGGGTGAACAGTATACTTTGTGCAACAATTATTATTTTAACATGTGGAAGATCGATTGGAAACAAACTTTTGAATGGGCACTGTAATTTCAGTAGGTTTGGTAGATGTTGCAGTTTTGGTGTATTGTACAGAATATTAGAAGGCTGAACCTTGAACACCCTAAAGGCCTGGTTAGTTGGGTGGGTCACTCATTTGAGTAATTGCCAGTTTTTTCCTCTTGCAATTGTGGTCTAGTTTTTCAATTGTCATTTCTAAACTCTTTGATAATGGTATTTGGAGGCAGCGAGTGACACATAGCAGAGTGATGGCAATGCTTGATGCTGACTTTCACAGCCTTAAGCCCTGTACATTGTCAGTGCTATGGTCCTTCAAGCTGCTTCTCCTTTCAACCTTCTTTTACCTGTTTCAGCTCCTGATGTTGACAGAGGACTCAAGTTCTCACAAACAATAATTGAATTTAAGAGTAGATAATGTGGGCACTGCTGTTCCTTGCAAGGTAGAATGTCCCATTGCAGATGAACCCAGGGCATGAAGCCTGCTCTAAAAGCAGATGAAGCAACTCAAAGTCCTTGAACCCTGAAACCAGCAATTGCAAATTTCTTAATCTGCCTAGACCAGATGCTAGTCTGCTTGAGCAATCTCATGGAGTATCCTCCAGGATCTGTTTAGGGAGTTCCACTAGCTTGAGAATCTCATTCTATGTGTTAATAGTTCTCACTATCATGTGCTGAGAGGCATAATCAATCAGACCATGCTGGTAGAAGGTTACTGCTCTCCAGTGGTTCTCTAGGTTCCAAAAAGTTCAAAGTCTTTTTGATATGCCTCTGCAATCTGAGTCTAGAAAGACCAGTTCACAGTAGCTACACACATGCTTCTGTTCATGGATTCCCTTGCTTATTTCCAATGACGGGTCAGTAGAGGGTGGTTACGCAGGGTCTGACAGGCAATGGACAGAATAAAGTGTCAGATACTGGAGGGTGTGGATCAAAGCAACTGATGTTCAGCTGTTGGTGTTCGACTTGCAAGGGCAGTTGATGTTGGATATTATGCTGGGGGCTGGAATAGAGCCTGCGCTAGTGAACCCTTCCACACTCATTCCAGAGCCATGGCAAGCCTCCAGTGAAAAACTAACAGGGCTTGGTGTTGATGCCATGGTAGTGGATCCCGCACTGGTCCCAACAGTTCATGTACTCTTCCTGTAGGCATTTCTTTTGATCCTGCTAAATTCTTTTCATAAATGTCTGCAGAGGAAAATAATTTCGGGCAAGAATAATGTGTTTCAGAAGGCAGCAACTCTTTAAGTATAACCAGGTAGGCAGGTGTCTTGGTTTATAACCTTACATACACTGTGCTGTTGCAAATTGTTTTGTGGTTTGTGCTGTCTCAGTAGGTGCAGGATATAGGTTGACATCCACTCCATAGCATTTATGGAGTTGTTTTGTTGTGTACAAACATACATGGATGTAGTATTGAACTTGGCATTTCATTTTTTGACATGATTGCCAGCTTTTGCCATTTGCTGGCAACAGCACATGCAGCTGCTGGCAATGCTGCATCAGCTACTCCCTTGCAACCCTCTACTGCTCTTAGCACTGCCACCGTCCCTCCAGTCCCTACTACACCTGGTAAGTCTCATCTCACTGGGTATTGTTTCATTAAAGATTACATCTCAACTTAGTATCAAATTTCCAGTAACAACACCCTATGAGTCAATAAGCTTTGGAATCTACATTGTACCCTACAAAAGTACATTTTGTGTTTTTGGGTTCAGGTTTTGAATATGTCTCACTTGGTTTGAGCACATACACTGAGCACCCAAAAACTCTAAGGCGCTTCATTGTTGGTTTTCTTCTGCTCCATGTTTTCTCTGGTGTCCTGTTGACCAATGCCTTGTGGGGGCTTCTCTTTTGTAGTTGTATTGACTGCTTCTGCCTAATCCTAACATGCATTTGTCCATGCATGATGGAGCATACACCAAACTGATTCGACAATTGTTTGATTCAACCTCTCTGCCATGCCGTTTTGTTGGGGATTGTAAGGTATTGAAAGTTGATGTTGAACCCCATGATCTTTGAGGAAAGATGCAAAAAGATTTGACATAAACTCCCCTCTGTTATCGCTCCTTAGAACCTGATATTCTTTAATCCAGTCTGGCTTTTGGCAAGTGCTTTGAACTCCTGAAACTTTGTAAAACATTCTCTTTTCTTTCTCAAGGAATAACAGAATACTTCCCCAGAGTAATTGACTATAAAAGTTACAAAAAACTTGGCACTGTCAGAAGATGGTATTTTTTATTGCACTTTCAGTAACTTCTAAGCATGTCCTTACAAATTGACTACTATAATTGATTCAACTCTAGTATTATTTTATTTTGGTATCTTCTCTGTGCAATCCAATTGGAAGAGTTGATCCTTGCACAGACCTAGACCTATTACCCTCTGCTGATTGTTCTTGATCACACATTGTTCTTGATCACACTCAACTTTGCTCTGTGAACTTGTGAATGTTGTTGGATTTGCTTGCTATCATTTTGGAGGGAATTCAATGTGCCCAAATTTGGGCAGAACTTGTAATTCCTATCCTTTAAAGGCTGTTCAAAAATGTCTCTAGTTGACTACTATGTTTATGAGCTCAACCTTAACCTTTTGTGTCCATTCAAATGCCCTTGTTAAAATGAATCCTCCAAACCCCTTGACCAAACATTAACCTCTTTGGGTGCACACTTGACAACCCCTCACCAAACACTACCCCACCTTTAGCTGGTCTCTTCACCCCCCTTGGTTGTGCACTCCCCCATCATTCCCCACCCATTATGAGCCCTAAAACCAAACATATGTAAACATGCCAATAAACAAAAATGTGAAAATGTGTCCAAACACTTTTTCATACCACACAAGATTAGACCGAAAACCAAACATCAAAAACAACAGTCCACACACATTTTCTGCAAAAACTATATGCCCAATTTTGGAAACCAGGTGTTTGATCATAGGCATTTAGGTGCACAATCACCATGTGTTGATTGTTCAATTGCTGGGCTGCGCCCTACACTACTGGGTTGTTCGGTGGTAGGCCTGCCAACGCCGTTGGGCCAGCTTACCCTATGATTTAACCCAACCCTTTGAACATTGAAATTCTGGATCCCTTTGAAGCAACCCATTTTCAAGGGTCCTCACATTCACATTTAAATTCCAAATATTGGAAAGTTTCAGTCTGATTTGAAAATTCACATTTTGATTCGACCTTTTCCTTATGAGCACCTCATTTGGTCATTGTGGGTGTCGTATTAAAATACAAGCATTTGTGCATTATCAAAAGTCTTGTTTTGGTCACTTGAAGCTTTGGATTCAACCTCGGGCCAGATTTGCCTGATCATGTATGAACTCAATCTAACTTTTTTAAATTGTCACCCTTTGTTTTATTGTGACTCAAATTTCTACCAAACTTTCTAAGGCTCAAGTCACATGTGAGGGACTATTCAATAATCACCATATCCAAGTGGTTTGGTAGTCAAATTATTGGAGAATAGTAAAAGCTCATGGTCATAGTCCCCCCACTCCTTTATCATCCACAAGTAGTAAACCCTATTTTTCCATTGGATGGACTGCTGATGATGAAAGGAAATAGTCCTTGGTAGATGAAGTGACACCACTTGTAGCTTAACTTGTAATAACTAGTTTCATGACTACCACTTGTGAGTGAGCATGAGAAAAGTTGAACTAAGATTTGGTGGGTGAGGAGAGGAACCACTAGAGAACTGAGGTTTGGTAGTCTAATCTCACAAGCAAAGATTACTTCATTCCTAGATTCTAGAAAATAGATTGAGCAATCCACATATAACCTAACCCTAAGTGTGTAAACTTTGAATCCAACCATTGGATTTGCAATCCCATTCATGGATGAATAGATTGAATCAAATTCTTAACTATGGTTTCAAATAAAGGTTAAATGGTTGTCAAAAATGCTTAAAGGCTCCTGAAATTGAAAATCAAATAAAATGAACACTAATGCACATCACAAAATCCTTTCATCAAATTCTTATGAGTGAAATTGTAACCTTTTTGGAGTGATTTTTTTCTCTTTTAAACCTGAAAATTTTGATTCCAATACATATAAAGGATTTTTGTGGAAAAAACGGCCCTATTTCGCCAAGAATTCAATTTTTTTATTAAAAAATCCTCAGATTTTTAGAGCAGGTACTAGCAAATTTCTACAATAGGTTCCAGGCAACCCAGACAGTCGCCAAAATATAGCAGGATTTAAAACTTTTCTAATTTCGTATCTGGTCTATAGCCAAATTTGGCTAAAGATTCTTGTGGATGATCACCTTTTTGACTCAGTGTTTTTCTTTTCAATTTTGTGATGTTGATCAAGTGGCAATCATCTATAAGAATATTTAGCCGAATTTGGCAACATTCAAAATATGAAAGAAAAAAATTCTGAAGCACCTGGAGGCAGAGTTGTGGCGAATTTTGGCAAGATCTTAAGTTTTTTTTCAATTTTTGGCTGTTTTTGGTAAAAAAAACAGGAAATCTACGACAGGATATTCTTTTTCAAATCATTTTCTCAAAATGGCGAAAATTCGCCACAAAAACAAATTCACTGGTTTGACTTAATCGCAAAATTGAAAAAAGGAAAAATAAATAAATAAAATTTAAAAAGCCGTGATTCACAACCTTCCTCGCAACCATTTGGGCACCGCTGGTGCATCGTCCTAGATGGAGTTCATCTATTTTATTCATCCAAGTTCGTGAAGGACGGTGACTTTTGTGTCAAGGGGAGGGGGTTAGAGTGTCCTTTTGTTTCGTTGCTGCGGCAGCAAACTCCATTGCCATCGCGTTCTTCTGCCCTTCTTTCTTTCTAAAGCTGATCTTGTGTGATTTTTTGTCGCAGTTGTTGCACCGGTCTTCTTATTAAATTTTCTGCTTTTCTCTTTCTTCCGGTCCGTGATTAGGCTTGTTCCGTGCACCGATGCCGAAGAACAAGGGAAAGGGAGGGAAGAACAGGAAGAGGGGGAAGAACGAGGCCGAGGATGAGAAGCGCGAGCTCGTGTTCAAGGAGGATGGCCAGGAGTATGCGCAGGTGCTACGCATGCTCGGGAATGGAAGGTGTGAGGCCCTGTGCATCGACGGGACTAAAAGGCTGTGCCATATCCGCGGGAAGATGCACAAGAAGGTATGGATCGCATCGGGGGATATCATCTTGGTAGGCTTGCGTGACTACCAAGACGATAAAGCGGACGTGATTCTCAAGTACCAGCCCGATGAAGCCCGCTTGCTCAAGGCTTACGGGGAGTTGCCCGAGAATGTCCGTCTTAATGAGGGTATTGCCGGGGGTATGGATGAGGAGGAAGACGGTGGCGGTGACGATTATATTGAGTTTGAAGACGAGGATATTGACAGGATCTGAAAGGATTCATCGCTTAACGCCAATTTAGGCAGACTAGGATTTGTTGCCGCCGCTTGTTGCACTTTGTGCGCACACTAGGGTTTTGGTGCGTTGCAATTTTCTTCTAATTTGTGTACAGGTCGTAAGAAGATTAATCTAATTTATAAATCTCTTCGCTGTTCACAGATGTGCACTGATGTAGAAATGCTTGAAATTAGGGTTCATAGATGCGGAGTGATGGAGAAATGCTTGCTATTAGGGTTACAATATCTTCCTTCTTTTACTTAACGGCTGCTGTATGACAGTTGCCTTGGGAATCTGTGATAAAAACTTGGGACCTCAAACAATAATGTGAGAGCTTAAAGCTTCAATATGTGCATGGAATTTCTAGCAGTAGAATTGCAGATTTGAAGAATTGAGAATTTGGAAGTTCACTTGCTGAGATTGGAAACTGAGGGAAATGTGGATTTGAGAATGAATGAGGACCAAATGACTTTCTTTCTTTCTCTGGGTTCATATCCCTCTTTTGTCGATCTTAAGATTGTGCATGGCTTCTTATGCATCTCAAATTGCTGTTGGACTGTACCTTCATTACTGGAGCTCAGTTCATGAGAGAGCTGAAGTTGGAGCTTTTGACTTAGGATGTCAGCTTCAGCCGTCTGAACCTCTTTGGATTGTAATTCTAACTATCAGGGCTCAGTCCATGAAGGAGAAGTGGGATAGTTTGGGTTGGGATGTGGGATGCAGCTGTCCAAAGCCTTTGATTAATGGATTACAGAAGATTTGAAGTTTTTGGGTGTGTTTTGAATGTTTAGAAACATGTCTTCCTTCCCTGAGCTGTTTGGTGTAATTGGATGTCCACTTAGAAATTGAAAGCAGGTTTCTTGTTGCCTGAAAAGACTGTTCTCAATGAGTTGTTGCAATCAACAACTGATCACTTAGTGTTCAGGACTGTCCACTCAAATCTCAAGCAGGGGTTGAAGCAGCATGCAGAAAGATGTTACGAAATTTGCCACAAAGGTTCCTATAGAAATGTTCAACTATTATCTTCAATGATTTGCCTTCAAACAATTATGAGTAAGGGTCCTTGCTAATGTGTCGAAACACTGAAGGTCACAAGAAAAAGCAGGGGTGAGGGTTGAACTTTTCTTGGACAGCCAAGGTTGATGTTAGGAGACATTGAAAGGAGTTCTGCCAGAGGATTCAGGGCAAGTGAACAGTGCATCATGATGGTTGGGAAAGCTGCAGTGGCAAAGTACCCTGAACCTTGCTGTCTTATGGTTCTGGTGGCTTTTCTACAAACTTCCTCTGAGGTAATTCCAGACTATCTGCCCACAGATACCTTCAGATTGGTCAAAAAGCTATGTTTTTTTTCTGTGCATTTGATTCACAGGGATCAAAGTATTGTTAAACTTAAAAAGTATTGTGAACCCTGTATGATTGGCTTGTCACTGCTTATTCTCGTGGATTGCAAGGCCTGTGACATTGAAAGTTTGGGTATGATGAGCTTTAACTTCATTCCTTATGGCCATTTTTTTCTTTCCAGGGTTCAGCCAACATGGAGAAGTATGCTTTTATAACTGCATTACTTCATATGTGCTTGCATCCCTGTGCAGCACCTCTGTCTTTGCCCAGGTCATGGCATGTAGTGTTTAGCATCTCCTCAACTTCTAAGTCCCAGTAAACTGCTAGGAATTAGTCAATTCACTTTGAGTGCTTTGCCAATTCTTGTGTAGTTTTTTTAGGCTGAAGTGATGGTCCAATGCCATGGTATTGTGTCTGGTTTTTTTTAGCATTTTAGTCAGTAAGTGAGTCAGTCAGCATTCATGCATGTAACCAACTGTTTCTTGCTTGCAGAGGAATTTGCTGATGGGATTTGGCTGCAGCTGCATAAAAGATACCACTCAGTTCAGTTTTACCACCTGGCACCAGCAATCACTATGCTTAGGTATATGATCGAGCTTTTGAGAGGGTTACAACTTACAACCCGGTAAGCTCTATTGAGCTCAGAGACACCGTTTGGTACACAGCTGTCTGCCGTATGGATTGTGCAACATGAGGTCAATGCTGAGCTCAATATTTGAGTTGTAAACTGTATGTCCATGTACACATGAAATGTGATTCTTGCAAATAGGTGTTGGAGGAATGACCAATGGAAGAAATGAAAAAAACTGAGATCAATGTGAAAACCTGTACTTGTGCTCATCTTTAAGCACTGTTCAAACTTGTAAGCAGTTCTAAAAATGGAAATGGAGGGCTATGCAGTAGTAGTTTACAACTTCACAATGAGGAAGACAGGGATAGGGCTAGTTCATACTTATTAATAAACACATCAAAAAGGAATAACATGACAAGATTAAAGATGAGAAACATGGTCATTTAATACTTCTTGCTATGATTTGGTGGCTACCATCTTCACTATGCTCATTTTCATGCTTGCATGACCTTGTTTGCACAAATATTATCATGGCTGAAAGTGCACAAGAATTGATGAGAAGATATGCTTTCTACAATTATCAAAAAAATAACACCTGAATAGATTTGAAGATTGGTGAAATCATTTTCACAAGTTTCATTTTCATGGCATGGCATGTCATATTACATGTTGCAAATAACATGCATGCATGATGACTACATAGACAAGGGAAAATGGATAACCAAACATGTTCAACCCACTTTGTGGCGACTTTGTGGGGATACAACAAGCCAACATGATAGTTGATGTGGTAGACCTTGTGTTCTTGCCACTATCACAACCTATCTATGGGCATGGGTGGGTTATGTATAGGGGAAGTTGTGCTCCCCAGAGCCTGCCCTAATTTGAGTGTCATAGTTCCAAGGGTCTATGCCTGACTTGCCCAAACCTAAACTCGAAATGGATTGCAGTAAAGTATGTTTCTGCACCCTACACAAAGAACCAAAGAATTGGGCAAGTTGGTAATAAAAGAAGGTTGTATACCGCTAGCAAAATAGAGTTTAACAACCTAGAATTTTTACTAAAAGGATGGCAAATATTGGATTTTTCCCAAATATTTATTGGAAATTTTTTTTCTAATTTTTTCCCCTAAACTAGGCCTCCGTTTACAATCAATTATTTGGAGCTTTGAAGAAGGCTTTGCTTGAAAATCAATGTGGATTTGGCATTGCATTCAGCCTGGAACTTCACAATCTACAAAATTTACCTTCAGCAATAGCTGAAATGAAAAAGATCTGCACAAAGTTAAATGATGGTTTCATAAGTACCTTGCCAATAAGAACATGCTTTAATTGATCCCCCAATCCAATATTAGGTCACACAATCTTTTGATATATAGGAATGGTAAATATTCATAGGATTTTAAACCTTGTTATAACTTTTTCCTTTCCCCCATAAATTAAAGCTTGGTACTATTTTGTGTGCCATGCCATTTCCTTCCAATCAATTTCAATATTTTCTTTTTAAATTTAGCATTGTTACAGTAAACTCTCTCTAAACTAATACTATGTAAACTAATATTCTCTCTAAACTAATATGCAGGCACAGGCCCGTAGCGGGCTTCATACTTAATCTAATAATTCTCCATAAACTGACATTCAATATTTTTTTCCGGTCCCATAGCATTTTATAAACTAATACATCATACATATGGCACCAAAAAAGCAATGAAATCAAAGGAAACACCTTCGAAAGTACAAAGCTAAATGCACTGGAAGAAATTATCAATATTCCTCTGTACCAACTGCTTTGTCCTAATCATACTCACACCATCCTTCATCTTCTGTGAGGCGGCAACGAATGGAATACCCGAATCGTCTTGCTGCATCTAGAACCTCTCCAGCATCTTAACCATTATGTAGGCTTCGACAGCACTCACTACAAGGAGCTGCTAGTTGTCATCTGCTTCATCGTCGTTGACTTCCACATGCAGGCCTGACCGTTCCTGGAGTTGATCCTCGATGACATCGTCCACATCGAGTGTGTAAGCAGTGACCTACTCCTCTGGGTAGTTCAACAAATTCGTGATGTCCATTGGGTTGTGATAGTGGAACTGCCAGATTTGCAACTCGAGGTCTTCGATGACTTCTAGATCCAGTGGGCACTCCTCACTGGCATCAACGATTGGCTCCTCTGTTAAGCGGATCTTGCAGTGGCGGAAGCAGTTGAAAATTGTTTCCGGCTTCACTTCGTATGTCCACGCTCGAACGACCATCTGAATGGCACAGAGGATGCCGATCTTCTCAGGGTCGATGACATTGTCTTCCAAGCGCTATAGAAGAAGCCAGTTGAAGCGACGACAATAGTACACCTTGAAGCTACAAATGATCCTAGCATCACATGGTTGGATCTTCGAGGTTGCATTTGGGGGCAGGTAGAAGACTGTGGTATTTCTTAGCTGGATGTGGTTGGGAAGCTGATCAAGGGGAATGTGGCCACTAAAGTTATCCATGATGATGAGGACCTTACGCCCTAAAACATGGAGGTCAAACCCCTTGAGCCACTCCAGAAAAAATTCCCGCATCATCCAAGCGCTGGAGTTATTCCGGTATTGGCACCCAAGCGTGTTCTTGTTTATGTTCTTGAAACAGCGCGGGTTCTTATACTTTCCAATGACCCAAAACGGGAGCCTGTCGCTACCATCTCCATTGCAGCAGATGGCAAGAGTGATCCACTCCTTGTTCTGCTTACAGCCCTCGAGCTGCTTGTTTACAAGAAAGTTATCGGCCTGGAAAACAATCACAATAAGTTATATCATGTTTAGACATTTACAGTAGACAAATCTAAACTTACAGTACCTGCATCCGATAGAAAAGTCCAATTTCGTCCATATTATAGATGTCTTTCCACGCATACTGATCCAGGACATCATGTATGGCTGGAAGGGTGTTGGCAAGAGCAGCCATGTCGACAGAACCACTTTCGCCGAAGCGGCGATAGGACCTAATGCCATGGCGGGACTTGAACACCTCAAGCCGACCACTTGAAAATTTGAAGGGTTCATGCCTAGGATAGAGCCAATCCAGAATCTTCATTACACTCTCTCTGACAAGCTCACCACTCACATTTGCCCGCTCCTGGTTTGCCCGAAACCACTTGACCAGCGCGGACTCCATTTTTGGGTACCTGAATGTCCGCTGGCGCTTAGCATTGAGGTTGGTCTCATTGTCAAACTTGGCGAAAATCTCAGCCGACTGTTTTAGTGTGGTAGAGATGGTAGCTTGGCTAACTTTGGTAATGTGGTTGTCTTTGAGCCATTTGATCATGTTTTTTTGTGAAAGCTGAGGATTGTCTCTTTTGTACTGGCAAAGAACTACGCGGACCTTGTTTGTCATAGTGGTATGAAAAGTTCCTTTCTGCGGCATTGTTCTACTCCTGCTTTTGGGGAAAGGGTTTGGACAAGACTAACCAGTTGACTACCCACAGCCCCTTTTATAGAGCGAAGGAAGGTATTCTGAAAGTACCTAGAGTGCAACTTTCCACAACCTCACTTTCTGCCAAGATTTCTACCACTCATGTCATATGATCTTCTACGTGCTTCTTTGATCTTCCACCAAGCTCCACAAGGTTCCGTTACCCTCCCCAATGATCCATGACCTTCTACTAACCTCCATGACCTTCAATGTTGCTCTGGCAGGTTCCGAAATGATATTTATTACCCCCCATATAATTTGTGTAAACTAATATCCTCCATAAACTAATATCTTCCAGCCGGTCCCAAGGATATTAGTTTAGAGAGAATTTACTGTAGAAACATAACCCCATGTTTACAACAAACATAAAACAAAAGCAAGAAATTAAATATAACATGATCCATAACAATTAGTTTAGAGAGAGTTTACTGTAGAAACATAACCCCATGTTTACGACAAACATAAAACAAAAGCAAGAAATTAAATATAACATGATCCATAACAAGTCCTGATAGCCAAGGTTGTGGACCCTAATGACTCAACTGGAAATGCAAACCTCTTCATTTACGAGGTTTGCCTTGGTTAACTAAACCTAATTATACCCCCTTCGGAAGCCCCACCCACCATTTCCTTTAGTTGGCCCCTCAAAACCCCATCTTCACCCCTTTTCCCCAAGGCCAATTTCTTTCTCACTGGTCCACCTTTCCAAATCCCTCTCCCCGATTCCCAACTCATTCATTCATGTCCCAAGACCTCCCTCAAGACACAAGGTGACTTTTGATGGATGGCAATGTTCCCACCAAGATGACCTTTTCCCTTAGCCCATCCTTTCCTTAGCTCAATCTTATCTCTGAAAAATGTCCTTTCTGGGCCCATCCCCTTCATATCCCTTGTGCCCATCTTCATTTTGGAGCATCCGTGATATCTTCTCCTGGCCCCATTTTCTCCTTGAGGAATTGTCTTCTCCCCAAGTCCATGTTCATCTTGAAACAACATCTTCTCCATGAGCCACATCCTCTACCCAGCCCCATTTCCTCCTTGGGGAACTATCTTCTCCTTAGGCCTATCTTCATCCGAAGCAACATCTTTTTTTCAAGCCACATTTTCTCCTCAATGTCATCTCTTCCTTAGGGAATCATCTTCTCCCCACGCCCATCCTCTACCCATCTTGATTTTTTTTTCAAAGATATGTCTTCTCCTTGAACTACATCTTTTCCCCAACTCTCCCCAAAATGTTTTTTAAATTGTCAAAGTTTTCAATACATAATGTTTCCATGAAAATCTCATCATTGCATGTAGGGATGGTTTTCATCACAAAACCCTAAGCTGAATGGCACATCCAATTGTTGACATCCACTTTGTTCCCTTAAGGAAATGTTATCTATCCATTTTTGGGGAATAAATAAAGTTTTTCAAGTGCACGTAATCATCTCATTCTGATTGACACAACTTTTTGATAACAACATCAAATCCTTTTATCCCCATGGACAAAAGGAATTAATGCTTTAAACCCTCTATGAATTCAATATTCATTCAACTTATATTTGTTACATTAAATTATTCCCTATCACCATATGAATGGACATTCTCCCTCTTTTGTTTTTACACATTGCACATGTCTCATGTTGCAAGCAGAACAAGGCGATCCATAACAACTTTTATTCCACCACCCATGTCAACATTGGTAAACTGATGTTCCCCACTACTAGCCTCCCCAACATGAATGTTGTTGGGAAGATCCATTTCCTTTGGGGATTTTTTCATCAACTTATTGAATTGAACATCCCAAATTTTAATGATTCGAAAATGTACATCTTTTTCCCTAGGGATGTGAAAGCCTTCTCCAAAGGGAGGTGGTGGAACCAATGCAACATCTTCAATTTCCCCACCTTGCATATCAATTGCCATTGCATCGGTGCTAGCTTCAACATCTTAATCTTGGTTATTTAACCTAAGAAGTCATTGCTAATGTACAAACCTGATTTGAACTCATCAAGTAAAATAATGTAGGGATTAAAGTTTTCTTGGGTTTCAAACGATTTATGTTGCAAATATTCTAGCTAAAGGTGTGGTGATTCAGGTGGGGTTTTGGATACACATGCCTGGTGCACAGTCCCATTCATTTCCATAGGACTATTGGAAATCATGGTTGTGGTAATCACAAAAGCATCCATTTGCTCCCACAAGACATCGTCATGAGTTGCATTAAACTATGTGAGCACAATGCAAGTTCTCATGTCATTACAATGCAAATATATTTTAAAAGCCAAATTGTTTGAACAATGAAGGTCACAGATAACTTATCCTGGATTACAAACAAGTGGCACAAATCCAAATTCTTTTTTCAACCATGAGCTCCTTCAAGGATTTTGTAACCATGACTTGATTATCAAATTGTTTCCCTAAACCATAGATGTGCCACATTTCCTTGTGTTGTCATACCCATTGCCAAAGCATTCATAATTGAATTGAATGAATAAACAAATTCTTTAACTCCAACTCCTTGTTTTTCGCATATGTGTTTAATTTGATTCTTTGGCAAATCATCATAAGTTGGAAAAGAAGTTTGCACAATCATTCCACCTCGCCAAACTTGCAAGGTAGTTTGGCTTGGAATTATTTGAATATAATCAAGGTCATTCCACCAAAACATCAATGCTTGGACTATCAAATCCATCCCAAGGTGTTAATAGTTCATGACCCAACTGTTTTTTTTAAATTCCATTATAGGTCACGTTTGATGTTGAGGCATTATGGGGAATGATTCTAGGAGACAATTATATGCAAAGTTTTCTATTGAGGTCTTCATGATTCTTGAAACACCTAGGATTCTTTTCCCAAGGAATAAAATAGGTTCATCCACATGTCATCCTTGGTTTGTATGTTATAAAATGTTGTCCCCCACACTCTCAAAACCAAAGGAGTTGGGGCACCATGGAATATCATGAATGTCCCATTCAAGCATTTCCCTAACCAATGTAACTTCAACTAGGCCAAGCATTGTTCCATGTCTTTTTGTAGTCCAATGGAAGTACACCATGCATCCCATGTTTAATAAACATATGTGACATCCTTGGTAATGTGGTCCAACTTTTCTTATGTTTAATATTGTGAACACAAACAAAATCACATTCAATAGAGATAAAAGTTTTACAAATAACAAATTCCCCCAAAAATATCTCAAGTTTCTTTCAATAAGATACCAATTCTTTGAAAATGCTTGAAAAAAATACCATTATCTTTGGTGACACTTTAAAAACTAGTATCAAATCTTTCAAGGTCAAGCTAATCTCAAGAAGAATTGTTATACAATAATTTCCCAAAGTAATTCCAAGGAGGAAAATAGTTTCCCAAGGCATCAAAACATATGTTTCTTCAAGGAATGTCGAAAAAAACCTTATAGTTGTACAATTTTCTCCCCAACATTTCCAAAGGAAAAGAAACCCTAATAGGAATAAATGCCTAAAACCCATGACAAAACCTTTTCTTTGTTATCTTTTTAAGGAATTTAGTAACATTTGGTTTCTTAGGGAAAATGCTAGCTTTTTTGGGAGTTCCTTAAGGAATCCAACTTAGAGTAAGGAAATATAGACTTACCAACCAATTGTCAACATACAAATCGAATTTAACATGATTTGTTTTTGTAGTGGGCACCTTCTTGAATGTTTGCATCCACAAGTGTTCGAATGCATTATAAATTGTAGGATACTCTTGTACTTTTTTCCACCCATCTCCCATGTCTACCATGACAATGAGAGTTTTGGGTTGCAATCTTGTCATCCCATGCTAATAAAGTTGAATTAGAAAATGATTGCACAAAAATTATTCCTTTTGTATAGGACCAAGAATCACCCTATGATCCTTGATGGCCTTGATTTGTTGCACATGTGTTAATGATGACAATAGTTGAATTTTGAATCGTGGGTACTTTCAATGTTAAAAAAAATTACAAGCACCTTATTTTTGTCAACAAGATGGTTAATGCTAGAATAACAAATTGATTAACACATCTAGGGGGTTACATGGATGCAAGTGATTTTATAGCACACACTTCGCCCATGCACCATCTTTCAACAATTAAAAAATGTTCAAACAAATCAAGTTTCTATGTGTGGTGAACATTGTTCTAATGCAAAGGTCAAAACTACTTTTCAAATGTTAAATGCACAAGTTGAATTGCATTTTGTTCCTTGCATGGTCAAAGATGATGGGATCAAGGTTCGCTCACCTTTTTGCCCATTTGAAAACCCAAGTTGCATGGTTTCCTCAAGCTTGGTGGGGACAAATGTCAACTATTTATCACCCTCAAATGCACTTATAGTTTGAAATGTTTCTTTCACAATAATTTTCTCAAAGGGCCACAATTTGTGATTAGTAATGCCTTCCACCCCAGGCATGTTGTTATTAAAAAGTCTTAATTGAATTTAACTTTGCTTCCCCATAATTTTTCACAACATGGGCATTTGTTCTTGGGTTGGTGCTCCCCCCCCCCCCCCCCCCCCCCACCTCAAATTTTTTTTTTTTCTTTTTTTCTTCTTTTTAAAATTTCTTATATTTATTTTTTTTTTTT
>Ga0116229_10006350_pt1 | contig 19029 bp, 13 predicted proteins | sample S1TSphgellanicum_3_FD_87313 | JGI IMG/M metagenome (GOLD analysis project Ga0116229, IMG submission 87313) | Host-associated microbial communities from peat moss isolated from Minnesota, USA - S1T2_Fc - Sphagnum magellanicum MG | ecosystem: Host-associated > Plants > Peat moss > Unclassified... | reverse complement strand
TTAGCACAAGGGGGGATGTGTTGCAAGAAGGGAATGGAAAGCTAAAGGGTGAAGCTGCTGTGGTGGTCCCAACTTCAGGTGATCACCATGAACCTCATGAAATTGTTGGTCCTTTAAGCGCCTGCTCCTTAGTGACAGATGGAAACCTGAAGTCTCCCCATGGGAAAAGATCAATTGGTGCTGATTAGACCTTTATAGAACATGGAAAAACATTCAAAGTGGCCAGGAGCCAAACGACCATGTAAGCCCTATTGAAACTCAGCAGCATGTGAGTGCAGAAAAGACCCAGGTGAATCTAAAGGTTGATGATAACGTGGAAAATGTCAATGATCTTGAAGCACAGGAGATAGTGAAAAGGACTAAATGTAGTAAGTCGGGTGGGAAATCCAAGACAAAAGGGTCCACAATGGACAAAGCAGTTGTGACCAGAAGGAAGTCAAAGGAGAAGAGGGTAAAGACAAGAGCTCCAGGTCCAGTAGATAGTCTCTGTCTTTTTTGATAACAAATTCAAGAGAATTTCCTTGATGTAGTTAGTGCATAATGTTAATAGTGATTTATTGCTAAGCACGACTTTGTTGATTCACCTTTAAGGTAACTCATAGTGAGTATTGAAGCTGCAGTATTGTGTCTGATGATGGTTTTCTTTGCATTCAATTGTTAGTTTTTGGGCATTGAATTGATATTAGCAATAGCTAACAAAGCAACTCTCATAGAGATGATTGGAAGCATACTTGGGAGGTTGTTCACAATTTTGTATGTGGTGGACAACTAAAGCAAGAGCAGCAATAGATTCAATGCCCAAAGCAAAGATTGCTATGATGAAGTGGGATCTTGTGCTTTGTGTTCCCATCTCACAACCTTGTGTTAGACACGAAGCATTGAAACCAAATTGTACTGTCAAACTGCAATTTATGCTATGATCCTTAAATTGTCGCCAGATCTTGTTGACATTTTATGGATGCAACAAAGTCAAACTTTTTCCTAGTTGTGTTAGTTGACATGATTGGTTTTTTGGCAGGTCATGCATATGGGTGTAGCACTGAGACAAAATGTTCAGCATCCTACTCGGACTATGAAAGCCTTGCGTTTGCTGCTGGCGGTGCCTTTCAATCTGCGCCCTATGCTTACTCATACTCCTTTCCATGTGAAGTGATACTGACCATTTGTCTGCTTTTGCACTTCTCTCTGGGTCATGAACTATACAATAGCCTTATCGGTGTGAGTGTGCAGGCATACTGGGAGCTAAATGAGGAGATAGCAGATGAAGCAGTCTTGGAGCACATTGCTCAGCAGTATAATATAGCATTGCCCCTTGTATTTGATGACTCCATCAAAGATCAGCTTCATCAAAACACTGTAGGTGTTCGGAAATTTATTTAGGAGCTAATGTATACCTTTACATTCAAAGGATTTACCATAGTTGCCAAACAAACCTGGAAACAAAACCCTATAGGGTCCATTCATGGTTGGGGTATCGAAAAAGGAAAATAGGACTTAAGGAATTTTTAGAGCTACTTTTTACAAATAACATTTATAAAACTTAACTGAGAAAAATTCAATAGTCCAATATAAAACATTTCTTGTGTTAATGGTGATTTTTCACAATCATATATAATTGTGTATGAGTATTTTAGTTTAATGCCATAAATGCAAAAAATCTTGGAAAATCTCAAAATGAGTTTCAATAGACAACCAAACATGTCATTTGGCATGTTTGTTTCCTTCACATGTGACCTACATTTAAAGCTAGACATTTTGAACTCATTGAACATAATTTTTTTATCAAATGGTTTTAAAAATGAGTCCTTTGCCTTGCAACCCTTTCCTTCAAAATTTCAAAATTTCAAAATTTTTGAATGATTTGGTTTTTCATCAAATTCATCCAATGAACATGTACTTTCATAAAAGGGGCATGTTTTTGTTGGACAAAAATTTTTAAATCAATTGTATGATTTTATGCCTTCCTTTCGATTACTTTAAAAAATGTACTTTAGACATTTGATCCTTTAGTTTATAGGACTCAAAATGACATGAACATAGTATCCAAATTATTTTAAAATATTTTTATTAATTTAAGAAAACATCATATCTATTGGCATACAACAATCCATTACAGTTATAATAATTTAAAATAAACAAAAATCCAAATTTGTTCTTTGTAGTCATTTTTTAGTTAGACACTCCTTTTTGGTACCCCAATCGTGAATGGACCTTATAAGGTTATATTAGGTTTGTGAAAGCCATTTTGAAACTTGCCATTCTTTTCATAGCTATCACCCATCTCAAATTGAATCCCTTTACTCTGAAAAACTTCAATTCCCACATCTTTCATATGTGTCAACATAGTTCCATTAATTTTTTCACTTTTTTTAGGAGCCATAACTTACTAAGATGACAAACTAATTAGGCCCTGCTCTCTTTCATTTCCTCCCTTGGTTGTTGTTATCGTTACATTACTTACATACATAGTCAAGATGAATTGAACCTAAATATAACCATGGCCACAACGGTACTTGGAAACATGTCTTCTTTTGTCCACCTTCATAGTAAGCATCCTAAAAATAAAAACTTAACAATACCAACATGTTAATTGTGCACATATAAGTGCTCCGTTTATAAATGTGTTTCTTGATATCACAACTAAACTAAATTGCTACCACCATAGATGTTGCTATTGATGGTCATTTAACATGTGAGACTCACATTCTTTTCTTCACCAAGTTTTGGTTCTAGTGTGTTCTTTCTAGTTGTTGCATTTTTTTTTTCTTCCTAGTGTAGTTTGCTATTATGGTCTCTCGATGTTGAGTTTAAAATCTCATCAATTTTAGTGTCATGTCAACATGCAACTTCCAAGTAGTTTGACTCAATTTAAATACAAAAGGTTGAAGTCTATTGAAAATTTTAAATGACCGATATATGGTGTGATTGCCCTTTAATGCTGGTTTGTTGTACCTATAGTTAATAATTGATTCATACCATTGTATGCTTCCATCTCTATTCATATTATACCTAACCTAATTCTACAAATTGAGGTGGTAACTTGTGTGTAATTGAAGATCAATCTACAATTCTTTGTCTACTAATTTCTTTATACCACATTTTACCAATTCATGGCTTTGAATTTACACAGCAATTTAACAATGACAATTGCAATTGCACTTTTATGATTACACATAAATAGATGTATGATATATATATGTCAACCAACATTAATTGTATTTCCATATTTAGAGGTTAAAGAAGGATAGATAATTAGAGAAGAATCACACTAAGATCTGAAGAGGTTTGGCTTTAAGGCTAGGGTGCATAATTAAATGTATGTTAAATGAATATGGCAAGGCAACATTAGTTGTATTTCCATATCTGGAGGTTTGAGAAACAAAAGGAATTGGAGATTAATTGCATTAGAGACCTGAAGAGTTGGTTTAACACCACAAGGGTTGCTCTCAATTTGGTTCTGCTATTTCAAAAATATATTTTCTTCTCTTTCCCTTCTGTCTACCCTCCAAGGCTTTGATCAAGTGTGTTAGTAAATCTCTTCTTTTTGATCTTTGGGAGAGTTCCAACTGCATAATACTTCTATTTTGTGGGTGAAAAATGGAGATGAAAGGAACTTAACAAGCTATTCTTCAAGTGAATTTATCATTTATGTTCTCTTTTTCTAATTTTATTCCTCTCTATGCCCAAACTTTTATTGGTTTTAGAGTTTGTAGACTCAAAAGGATTTTGAGCATATATTTGCTTATGTATATGTCTCATCAAACATTGGGAGGTGAAGCTAATGTAAAGCAATCTCTTAAGTTCCTTTCAAAAGTGTTTCTTCAAAAGTAATAATCTAGGAGCCTGACTGGGTTTTCATGTAAGTCAACCTATCTTCAACCAAACAATGGTTACCAATGGTCATTCATTATAATTTAGCATGATCATCTATTTCCCAAAATTAATAGCTTCATAAGTAGTGTAAAGTCAAAATCTTCTTGAGTTACCTCTACTTATTGCAATCCTTGGAGTCTTGGAGTTCATGGACCACTATGTTGGCCATTGAACTACCCTATGAAAGAGTATTAATTCTTTTTGTTAATGAATGAAAAAATGGTGGCTGACTCACAACCATTTACTACAACCAAAATTCATTAACAACATATCAAAACTTGAATAGCTACACAAAAAAATGTTCCTATAGTGTATGTGCCAACAGGGCATTCAAAATATTTTATCCTCTAAGACTAATTGCCCATATCCCAACCCCATGAAATTGTCTAGGTTGAATGTACTTATTATGTTATTTCAACTCATAATTAGATTCTGCTGATAATCAATTTATGTTAGTGCAATTATCACCCCTGGACATAGAACCCTACCCTTTAGAAAACAAGAGTTATTAATCAATACCTAACTTGCTTCATTGAATGTCACACACAAACTATGAAGTGAAGCTTGTATGGAGGTCAATTTTAGGGTTGACTCGGTGGTAGTTGTTCCTTTGGGAAGTTGGTGTTAATGTTAAAGAAGTTCAAGGCCAAATGACAACCCAATGTTGTTTTGTCCCAACACGGATTTACTGCTCCACCCACTATCTAGTTGTTCAAATGTTTGATCATATGACAACTCTAGCTGTTGTCTTAAACTCAACTAAAAAGTGCATGTTGTTAAGGCACTTGCCTACTATCGTTACTACCCAAACATATGCACTAGCATGGTGGGAATTGCTTACTAATCTTGTGAACCTTGTATGTTGCCAAATTGTACATCTTCAAGTCTATACTAGATCATGTTTAAACACCTAGGTTGTTGTTGCAAAACATTTGGAAAGTTATATGGGAAACCATAATCTGTGGGTGGTGTGGTTGGAACTACAAATGTAAATCTATTATGCCTTTGCCACAAAATTTGTTGTTGGTCATAGGTTGTTGCATGGAATTAGGATTTAAGTATGTCGTGTGAACTGGAAGCAAATTAGAAGGTGGCTATGGGAGAGCTATAGACATTTGAGTAGGGTTAGTCATGGGGATCAAAGGGATATCGTGTAGACTTGTGGAAAAGGTATATCAATAATTGCTAAAAGCTTAGATTGGCAGCACTTGTAATCTTAGATCTATTCTCTTTGTTGATGATGGCGCATTTAAAAATTGCAACTTGATTCTATAAATACAATGCACATATGGGTGCATTATCTCTTTAAGGAACCACTCTTTGCATAACGACTACTTCAATTTATAACTATTGTAATTTCAAAATTGATGTAACAAAAAAATATTACATTTTGTTTACATTCCATGATTGTTAGATATTAAGTTGTTAAACCCCAAAATATAATATGATGATGGCAAAATTAAAGGATGCAAAAGCACTAGAATGTGCCTCTAACGTTTGCTTTATGTTTTAAGTGAATGTCTAATTGACCATTATAATGAAAAAATCATCCAATTTAAAATCAAATTTTGTTGTATTATATGTGTGTTTGATATAATTTATGTCAAAAGCCATCTACTTGCATGCTTACAAAGATTCTTGAATTTGAATCTAAACTTTGATATTTATCAATTTATAATTAAAGTAATATTTTTTTAATTTAAATAAATAAATGGATTCTTTCATTAAGTAATATGAATATGTACAATTTATTTCATGTCTAAATGATGAATTTAAATTTCATATATACATTAAATAATACATAATCAATATATGAATATATGGGATGTGTATATTATATATACAATATATATTATACATAATATATATAATAGATTAAACACTTGTACAAATGAATTTAATAAATATTAAACATTTAAAATAATTTTAAAAAACTGAAACCTAAATCTATAACCTAAATTTCATAAAGGCAATATTGCATCTAGACCGTCAATTTCACATATCTTGAAAAGTAGTTAATCTAAACCGTTAATGTGTGCCTTTGAAAAAAAGAATACATCTAAACCATTGATTAGGGGTGCAAAGATGTTTCCCATCATACCATTAGGTCAAAATGGTGTCACCCATCGTGAAGCAAGTTGCACAATACACATTGTCTTTGAAACAATTGCTCTTTGACTTTTTTGAGCTACAACTTCATTTTGAAATTTTTCATTGAGCTTGGAAAGCTTTGTAAGTGAACAATAATGGCTTAGCTAAATGCAATGGGATTTTGAAGATTTTATGTTCTCTTTTAATTATTTTTAGATTGTTGAAGTTGGGGGCATTGAGGTTGTGTTGTAATTATTTGTACATTTTGATGCAATTGTGGCACAATGTCAAGGTTTGTTGTAGGTTTTAGGTGGGTCACTTGTAGTTTGCAACCATGCCGAGGAGGAAGTTAGAAAGAAAGAGAGTTAGTGATGCAATTTGGGAAACCTTATAAAGGACACACATACTAAAGGAGAATGAAGTAGATGACTCCAAAGAAGATGTCTTCTTCATGCCACCAAATAGTCCAATAGATCTAAAACCTACAGTTATTGAACCAACCCCTTCAACATTGCATCGCCACTATACACCATCAAGATCTAAAAGGTTGTTAAACTTGCATGAAAAGATTGTTGAGGAATTGTTTGATTTTCAATTTCTTGGCTATCCCGCTCGATAACATACTCCTAGTTCTGAATGATGTTCAATTCATGTTCATGCAAGTTCAAGATGCAAGCTTTCAAAGTCTACAATGCCTACTAGACTTGAGGTGTTAGGGAAGACAAAGCCACTTGGAAATCAAGCATTGTCTTCAAGCCATGATGTTTGTTGAACTAACCTACCAATGTTTTCAAAGATTTGGTGATGATTCTTTTTTAACCTTTGTTGTCCAATATGCTCAAAAGTTATGTGCATCATCTTAAGGTCTATTTGCATTAAGGATCATGACTTAATTACGCAGGGAACAAACAAATGTGATGTCCATTAAGGAGATTTTGACATCACTAGGAGCATATATTCAACAGGAATTTGTCCAAGAAAAATACAGAGTTGCCACTGGGGAATGGGTGAGGAGGTGTAGGGCTCATAGAGTAACATCAACAATAGCAAAGGAAGAAGTTGTAAGTCATGAGTGTGAAGAGTTGGATCTCGTAAGGTCAAAGTTGGATTGTCATGTTAGGTCAAATCCACCCACACACTACTTGGAGTTTAGTAGTAGAGAAGCACTTTTTGAAAATGTTGCAAGAAAAAAAGCTTTGTTCACTATCAACCAATTGATAGATGTTCCTCTTGAAATTCAACATGAAGCTATTGGAAAGTTTCTAAGTCATTCCCTACTCAAAGATATGGTTCCTCCTTACCTAAATAATCCAAGGGTTGTAAAGCATAAGTATGATGTGTTGCAAAATATGAAAGAAGGCATCAATACACACTTGGGAGGTTGTAGAAAATCCAAGCTAGTCATGGCTAAAGACATTGTGTGCACATTAACATCATCACAATCCATTATTGGTAAAAGAGTTGTAGCCAAAGTGTTTGGAGTTGACAGACAAGACATACCAAGAGTAGTGTTAAGGCGTGCCCAACTTGATACTATGAATGATGTTTTCTAGCTAAATTATAAGAAAGTTCAAAGATCTAATACTCTATCAAAGGCAGTGAAAAAATTAATGATTGATTATTGGGTTCAAGAAACCTCCATATCACCTAATCGGAATCATGTCGTACGAAGGAGGGTTGGGGTCAAGAATTTTGAAATCCACCCTAAGCATTATCTTCAAACATCACAAGTCAAAACCTATAGCTTTGAATAATTGTTCAATTATTTTGCTTATATGACCATCTTCTTTACATGTATGCACCATTTCTTGTATGTACATTTTGTTGAATCTTATATACATTAAGAGGTTTGCCCATTTAGATTTGGGTTATAAGTTAAATCAAGTTTTGGAATACAATGTTTATATTTACATGCTAGAGGCAGAATTGCTTCTCCTCATCATAATAGTCATGACATCTACTATCTTCTCAATTTCAAGTGGTGTCTTTTCACTTTCAGGTACTTTGTTCTTGAATCCATGGTGCTTTCAATTCACATAATGTTTATGGTTGTTTATTCAATGGTTGAAACTTATTTGAGCAATACTCATAGCCCGAGGTAGGTTTACATGCATCATCTTCTTTGGTCTTAATGGCATGGGCTATGAATGTATGATTGTTTACTTTTAGTTGTAGACTTCTATAGCAAATTGTAAAGAATATGTGAATCTTACAATTGCATTTGAATCTTGAATGCTTTTAATTTTGTTTCTATAGAGTACTAAATCTATTTTGACTACTTGGCATGGTGGAGTTTTTACAGACTATTTGGGGGGAGTTCTACAAGGACTAAATTGCTTTGATTACTTGGTGAAGTTTTTATAAAAACTCAACCAATTTGAATGCTTAGTTTTGTCTCCACAAGGAATAAAGTAAACATTTGAATGCTTGGTTTTGCTTATGCAAGGAACTAAGTACTTTGAATGCTCAATTTTGTTTGTGCAAGGAGTCAAATAGTTTTATTACATCCAATTTATTTTTGTACAAGGAGTCAAGTAGTTTCAATGTTTGGTTTTGTTTATGCAAGGAATCAAGTAGTCTGATTGTTTTGTTTATTTTGTGCAAGAGTCAAGCAATTTGATTGCTTGGTTTATTTTTGTTCAAGGAATCAAACAATTTGACTGCTTGGTTTATTTTTGTGGAAAGAGTTAGGTAGTTTGACCACTTGGTTTTGTTTATGCAAGTCAAGTAGTCTAATTACTTGGTTTCCACAAGGAGTCAATCACTTTTATTGTTTAGTTTTTTTCTAATAAGGAATCAATAAGTCAAACATTTTAATCAAACTTTCAATCCATACAATTTTCCTTCTAATGTAGTTAGTTTTCTCCCAATGTGTAGCTAATGTTTTATGGATATAAGTTTCCTTTTGACTTATGCATGGCTCTTAGAACTGTCTTGCATAATCATTTATGGATACATAGCTTCCTTTCGATCATCAGTTAATATTTTCTAGATTCAGGCCTCTTTTAATTGAAGGTTTTCACTTCCCAAAATGTAATTTTAAAAAAATTGCATAAAAGGTGCCTTCAATTGCATTTGGTCTCTTCTTAGAATCATTCAATGTTTTTGAAGATTTTTTTTTTTTTCCTTCTAGAAATGCATCAATCAAGTAATCAATATTTTCCTTCAATTACAGATTGTTTCTTCAAGTGGATTTCAGTGATTGTTTTAACAAAGATAGGTCCTTCAAATGCGATTTGTTGCCTCCCATTTCATTTAGTCCTTGATCTTTTCTATCCATTCAACCCTCCTTTAATTGAAAGTTATTGCCTCCCAAAATGTAACAAGGTTTTGTTTTTACATAGAAGGTGCCTTCAATTACCTTTGGTCTCTTCTTAGAAGTAAGAATGTTTTTGAGGATATTATGTATTTTATTTCCTCCTTAAAATGCATTAGTCATACAATCAATATTTTTTTTCAATTACAAATTTTTAATTCCTTATGGATTTTAATGACTATTCCCACTAACTAGGTCCTTCAAATGCCATTTCTTGCCTACCATTTAACTAAGTTAATCTTTTTTGGATTCAAGCCTCCTTTCATTGAAGGTTGTTGCCTTGCAAAACGTAATGGGGTTTATTTTTATGTATAAGCCGCCTTCAACTACAAATTGTATCTTTTAAGAATTAAATCATGTTTTTGAGGTTATTATATTATATTATATAACCTCCTATAAATGAATTAGTTAGGTAATCAATCTTTTCCTTCAAATGTCATATGTTGCCTCCCATTTAATTTGGTCCTTGACCTTTTCTAGATTCAAACCTCTTTTATTTGAAGGTTGTTGCCTCAAGCCAAAATGTAACATGGTTTTTTTTTGCATAGAAGGTGTCGTCAATTGCAAGTTATATCTTCTTGGAATTAAATCATGAAAGTTCTTAGATCACTCGAATTCTAATGTTGACAAATCTTCTCCCCTTTTGTTGTAGTCTTTTGATTTCTTAATCTATCAAACTTCTTAAGCTAGTATGAAGGCTCTAATCTTTGAAGTCTTGGATAGGATGTTTGAGTCCCATTGTTTCATATTCTTATCATTTAGAGTTCAACCCTTAAGGTCAAATACATAAACTTGTTCCTCACATTTAGTCAATGAATCTTTAAACAGTCAATTGGTATCCTTGGGGATGTTATGGCAATTTGTTAATACCATAAGTATTGATGTTGAAGGTCTCTAAACATTTGATTTTATTATTAAAATTGATTTCAATTTTTTGGGGGTTATATTGTGCTCTTTTAAGGTGTATAAAATCATGTTTTTGAAAACATGTATACTTTGTTTCCTCCTAGAAACTAATCAAGTAGTTAGTTAGTGTTTCCTTCATGAATTGCAGGTTATTGCATACAATTGGACAGTAATGATTCTTTCAACCAACATAGGTCCTTAGAATGCTAATTGTTGCCTCCTAGAACTCAATCAATATTTTTAAATTTGGGCCTTCAATTGAAAATTGTTGCCTCCCATCATATGGAAATTTTTTTGCATGTACAAGGTGCCTTCAATTGCAAGTTGTCTCTTCTCATAACTAAGTCAATCTTTTGAGATTACCTATTACTATGTAGTTTATTTCCTCTTAGAATTCATTAACTAGAAGTTTTTTAGGGCTCCTGAGTGCATGTGGCTCCTCATGGGAGTTAAGTTTAATTTAAGGCAAGCTCTTGAATGAATGATTTGCATAGGGCTCATGTGAGTGTTATTTGTCATATCTAAATAATAGATTGTAAAGACTAGAACCTTTTGTGTTTTCTATTTCATGTTTCTTCTTAAACCAAGTGTACATTAATCAAATTGTGCAATTGATTTTGATTTGTGCAATTCGAATTCTTCACAACTTTCAAGTACCAACAACCAAATGCACAAATACAATTCATAAGGTTTCATTCATTAAAGCCATGGTTTGTTCATAAACTCATGGGGTGGACACCTATTGTTGTCATTATCACACAAAATTCAAATATTAGTGAATGGACTCAATGATATGCGAAGTGATTCAATTGGCATACATGTTGCATGTTTATGTAAATGTCCAAAGGTATGTATAGGAGATGTTGAAAGCACATCTACATGTTTGTATTCTACTAGATTTCATTTGTTTGGTGTCATTACTAACCTTTGGATGTCCATATTGTGTGTAAAGCCTTTGAATTCTCTATGGCACAAAAGGGAATGCTTACTTGGAGACTGCCTTGATTGTGGCATTCAGATAAAGATATGCTTTCAAGAACTATTTTCTAGACATCTAATCAAGTGGAAGAATATAGGTTATGAAATGGTGGGTCAAATTGAGGAAAGTAAGGACAGGATGGTTCCAATTATGAAGTACAGTGAAACTACCTTTGTGGATTATGTAAAATACCTGTAGCCTTGTTTGAAATAATTTGTTTTAGACAACTATCTAGCATGTTGGCAAGATGTTTAATTCAAACAACAACTTGACCAACTACCAGAAAATGCCATTTTGACTTGTGTGGATTTCAATGAGAACTACACAATGAAAGTCCAAAATGAGATTCAAAACATGCATTGGCACAACACACAAGTAAGTATCCTAGTTGTGATTACCTACAAGTACGATCCGTCATATGATCATATTCTACAGAAGTCTAAACTCTTCAAAGAAATTCATTATCTCATCTCAGATGATAAAGAGCATGATACATTATATGTCCAACATTGTTTTATGTTTTTTTGGGAACACACAAAACAATTAGGTTGTTTCCCACTTGAACATTTCATTTGGTCAGAGGATTGTTCTGACCAATCTAAATCATCAAGAGCATGGATTTTTGTGGGTCAATATCCATCTCTAACTTCCTATGTAGCCCTACCATCAGGTTGTCAAATGACTTGGAATTTCTTTGCTTCTGGCCATGGGAAAGGGGAAGTCGATGGTGCAAGAACATTATGAAAATAGGAAATCTACAAAGAATAGGTTAATCTAGATGGATTAAAACTTCAAAATGCACATGAAGTGGTGTTATACTTGAAGGCAGAAGTAGAAAAACATCATGCTTCACACAACGATGCTAGAAGAATTATGAATAAGTTTTTTTGGGAACTCCAAGTTGGTGACATCAACCGGTCCCACCGTTACAATTGTAATATTATCAATGGCAATAAAGGTATGCACCAAGTGTGATCAATGTCAACAAGGGATCCAACTTTGATTCAATTCAGGCATGTATCATGTGTTTGTGTGAATTGTGCAAATAGGAATTCTAACACTGAATGTGAATTGGCTATTCATCATGTGCCAAATTGGACATTGGCGAGATTAGAACCAAATGATTGTTTACAAGTTAGGGATGCAATGTATTTTGGGGAAACCTGCAACAAACTGAAGATGAAGAAATTGAGTTTGGCACAAGAAGAAAATTGATAGCTGATGATGTGCAAGTGGGAGAAAACATATCAATTCCTTCAGATGACTTTGATGATCCATTTTGGGTTATGTTAGTTACCATCTAGTATTGGTTAGTGGAAGGATGAAAAGTTAGGGTATACCCCTTGGCTTGCAACACTTCGGAGGTAGTAGAGCATGCTAGAGCTTCGGGATGGGTATTAGAATGAGTGATAAACAGATTAATTATTCACACGAACCTACACAAACTAAACAACAAGTTGGTTAATGCATAGTTGGAGCACTTTTGGTGCACGGATGAACCACGGGCAAACAAAAATTCACAAGATTCATCATAGCCCATACTTGGGGGAAGCCACCACCTTCCCCCTTATAATATTCTTTGTGCCTGGCCACAGAGCCAACACCCAAATGTCATTTTGTCCTAGGACTCCCCCATCTTTGGAAGCCCATGATTTTGTGTGAAAACCTTCGATTGAAGCAAAGATTAAAACAAAGTTGTAGCCTTTGTCAAAAACTTTTCAACGGTATGTGGCACGCCACCTACACGCAAGGAAATCAAGGAAATTCTTAACTTTTAGTGGTCAAGAATCAAATTGGCAATTTGACTCCCAACCCTTCTTTCGGCCATAATTTATGTTTTAAGTACCCAAAGGGACCATGTGAGCCCATTTTAAACATCTACGTTTCAAGATTTTTCCAATGATATAAAAAAAAATTAAATGTAATGAGTTTTGTCCCCTACAATTGCCCTTTGAAAATTCAGGAGTCCACCGGTAGTCCAACTCTCAAAGTGGGAGCCCACTTGAGAATGTGTGGGTTCATTCCCTCACACTTTCCTATATTTCCGAGAACATGAAATGTGACTCTCAAGCTTCACTCTTGGCTTGCACCTTTGCAAGCCCTTACTTTGGTTGCAAGCCCAAGGTTAAGGTTGTGACATACAAAATGTGGTAAGAACAGTAATAGATCAACCACAGGAATAAGAATTAGGAATTCTTATAGTCCAGAATAAATTTAGAAGCATGGAGTTGGGAAGCCAATTGAGAACATTGAATTGACAAATTTGTTCATCTATTTGAACTAGGAGTAGAGAACCAAAAGGGTATTCACATCCACATATAGCATCACATTAGATACCAATGGTTAACCATAGAATGGAACATCATCAATCTCCAATCAACACAGCTGCACCAATATTGTTAAAAGTGGCAGTTGTTGAAACCTGAAGACAACATGTTGGAGTAGGAGTTTCAATCACTTAATGCAAGTATAACAACCATAAGAATGGAAATGGTTGTTACGCCCAACATAGATGTTGTCAAAAGGGGAGTATTAATTAAATCTGTCGCAAAATTAAGTACTGGATCAAGTAGAATCTCGACAAGAAGGAATCTAAACGAAGTTCGACACTACTAACATCTACTACTATAATTGTTGGCATACTTCAAATGGTGTTTACTAATTTGATATTGACTACTCATGTGAATAGGACTACAAATTGACCATTAATGAACTCAATGGTTACTAGAGGGTGCAGAAGTGCAAATACCATGCATTTAAAAGGAAAATACACTAGAAGGAAAATATGTATTTTTGACTACTCTTTGCGACTAAATTTTAGTCGCAAAAAACATTTTGCAATTAAAGTCTTTTTAGTTGTTTAAGACAAGTCAAATGTGATAAACTAATCGCAAGAGACATTTTGCAACTAAAGTCCTTTTAGTCACTTAAGACAAGTCAAATATGATAAACTAGTCCCAAATGACAAAGGGTATTGTATGAAAGAAAAAGTCAACAAATACATTTCATACTTTGACTCCATTGTATATGTATTGTCACATGCAACTAAGATGCAACTATTTTTATCACAATTAAAGGCAAATCATGTGTTGCCATGTGTTTTAATATTTGATTTTAAAAATAGAATTATTAGTATTATTTTGAAATAATCTAGGACATTCAATTCAAATACTTGGATGATCTTATATTATGACACGTGGCCCAATGTAAGTATGCCACGTGGCATTAAAAATTTAATTTAATAAAAATATTAATATTAAGTTGGTAGGTACATAAAAAGGTGCTTGTAATCCTTACCTACCTACTTACCTACTTACTTAAGTAAAAAAGTAAGTAGGTAGGTTCTACCTTCCTAAGCTAAATACCTACTCATATAGGTAGGTACTTAGGTAGGTGAGTACATAGGCCGATTTAGATGGGTAGGTCAAACTAAGTACCTACCTAGCTAAAAAACATCAGTAGGTTGGGGAGGTAAGTACTTTAGAATTGTGCATTATTTGTTTTTTTATTTTGGGTTGAGCCTTTTGATTAGTTTATCCTATGTGCACAAATTTTTAATGTGAAATTGGATGGCCACACCCTCCTTGTTTATATAGTGTTCAAAACAGGATTGAAAAATAAACAATATGGGATAAATTTTGAAGTTGTAACTTCTTTACAAACTAAGTTGTAATTCCAAAACTTTCTTCATGCTTTACTTTTTTTGTTTTTAGATTTTTTAAAGAATTCAAATACTAAATAATTAAATAACCATTTAATTAATAATGATTAAATTACATATATTTCAATTATAAACTATACATTACAACTATTCAATATTCATTATCAATTATTTAAATAAGCAATAACTTCTTAATATTTAACAAACTAGCTATCTAGTTATTCACAAGTTATAATACATAACTCATAAATAATTTAAAAAATAAAATATTTTAAAATATTTTATTAATTTTAAGAATTTGATCAAATTATATAATATAAATAGTCTAAAACTAATTTAATGACTATAATTTTAAAATTAAATTTTTAAATATTTATTTTTAAATTATAAAAAATGAAATACCAATTATTATTAGAAAGTAAATTCTTACACGAATGTTTTTTAAATCATTATTCAACTAATTACATTACTTACTGTATAATTGCAATTATTGTTGTAAAAATTATTATAGGTCAAGTAATTTTTTTCTTTTCGTAATTATTAACTATAAATACAATAATTTGTTAAACATGAAATTAATTTTCATAATCACTGTAAAATTACTATAAAACATTTATCATAGATAATTAATCATATAATTTCTTAAGATAATATTATTATATAATAATTTGTGAAATTAAATCAGTAAAATAATTAATTTAACTACACTATAATTTTTCCAAATTTTTAATTCAAGTTTGAAGTTATAAATTAAAGAGTGTGAATAATTATGTTCAATTAGAAAATAATTTTGCACATACTAATTAATTCTTATCTGAAGTAATTACAATGATTTTAAAATAATGTCACATTAATTCAATTAATTGATTTCTTCTAATATAAGAATGTAAATTATATGATATACAAATCTATGTTATAACAATAATTATTTAGTGTCATTTAGATTTAATAAACATAATCATTTATAATTATTTATAAAAGTGATTTATTATGGATAACACTAGTAGAAAAAACCCTTGAAACTCAATCAATAATTTTTTGAGTTAAAATATAAATTTAAGATTCCAAAATAATAATTCAGAATTCAAATATCAAATTTCAAGTTCAAATAAAAATATTTAAAATCAAGTTGCCGATTTTTTGACTCAATAAAGTTTGTTAAATTAAAATAATATTTTTTGGATTGGAAAATAATAATTTAGAATTCAAATATCAATTTTTAGATCATATAGGTTTTTTGAATTTAAATAACAATTTTCAGAATTGAAATGTCAATTTTCATATTCAAATAACACAATTCAAAATTGAAATGTCCATTTTTAGACTCAATTACTAATTTTCAGACTTGAAGTATTAATTTTGAAAATCCAAAATAATAAATTTTCATTTAAATTTCAGGTTCGAATCGAATGATTATTTAAAATTTAAATGAAAAATTTTCAGAGCTAAAATATAAAATTTCATATTCATTTTAAAATATTAAAAATTAAAATGTCCATTTTTATGATGAATTAATAATTTTCCGAATATAAATACTAATTTTTGGATTCAAAAATATTAATTTAGATTCAACATCAATTTTTAGATCAAATAAGTCTTTTTGAATTTAAATTTAAAATATCATATTCAAATAAAAAATTTCAAATTCAAATAATGTTTTAAACAATTGAAATAACAATTTTCAGATTTGAATAAAAAAATTCAAAGTTCAAATATTAATTTTAAGATTCAATATATGAACAATATACATAGGTATGCATATTATATATATATATATATATATATATATATATAAAATTTTAGTACATACATTAAAATACACCCCTATGTCATTGTAGAATACATTTAAGATGCAACTAATTTAGTGATTATTATGATTAATCGGACATACTAACTTACTAATGGATGAAAATAAATGTAAAATTGATGCAACCAATAGGATGAAATTTCTAATAGTTGCATCATAGTTGCAAAAATGACCAAAATAATTGAAAGTTGGTCTTGTAGTTGTAAATATTTCCAAATTTAATCACAAACGACTACAAGTGACATGTAGTCGTAAATGGAGTGGTTACATTTTGGCTGATTTCTACTAGTGATACCAAGAACCAATTACTATAATTGCACCAATTCTTGATCACAGAAATGGCCATTATGTTAGGCCATATAGGGTAGTTCTTAAATATCCTGATTTCAAAAAAGATGTTGATCTAGATGCTCATGTCAAAGTGTTCAATTTTGTAGTAAAAGAAAATGTAAAGACTTTTGAAGAATATATCATCACTGCGTTTAGCTATACACTAAGAGATATAACATTGAACTAGTGCCATAATTACATGTCAAAATTTCCTAACTATATTTTTTTGGAACCTACCCAAACATTTTGCAAACATCATTGGAGGACTCAAAATGACAAGCAAATATACATGGAGTTGAAGAACATGAAGCAGGAGGAAACTAAGAAGGTGGAGGTTTATTATGAGCGGATTCAAAAGCCGGTTCATGGTTTATGAGTACCAACCATAGATAATTTTCTAACTATTGTGTTTAGAGCGGGTTTATAATCATATGTTAGAATTGTGACTGTAAGGATGAAACGGTCAACATTATAACAACATAAAGAGGTGGCAATGTTGTGTGAAGAAGGTAAGATTACCATAGAAATAAAGAGTGCACTGTTAGTACCACATAATATCAAACATGCAATATTAATAAAAACAAAAAGTAATACAAGGAAAACTAACAAACATTACACAAATTATGGGATGACAAATCACAATGTGGAGACATGCAAAAAGAAAAAAGAGCAGATCACAATGGCAACCACAGAGGTGGCACAACCAAGTCAAAAAGTATAGAAGACATCTTCATATGCATGTCACATCTATGGTTTAAATGGCCATAAAATGACAAATTGTCCAAAGTTTGCTAAAATGCATAAAATGTTTCATGGGAAATATGTGACAATAGCAAAGGTTCAACTTATTGCTAAGACACAAGCAGTCATTACGGATGTGAATGTGGTGGATGTTAATGCTATCATAAGAAATAAAGTAACTGAAAAATAAGTGTTCAAGGATAGAGAGCCAAGAAAAACAAAAAATATTGCTGATAGGGAGAAAGAAGAGCGATTGAAGAAGTCTATGGTGCAGACAATTCAACAAATTTAGAAAACACAAACTTAGATCAAAAGGCCATTCACATCCATGGAGGGATGGAACACAACCTGGCTGGGTATGCCAAATACTACTCTTGTGGATGCACCAAAATCTCAGGAAGTAATGAATTAATAAAGGAAACTAATCATAGTAAAAGAGTTTTTTCAAGACATTGGTAAGCAAATGTTAGAAACAAGTTATATTTTGAACTTATGACAGTTACTTACAATAGCTCTTGAGCTAAAGAAATATTTTTGGCAGAAGTTGGAAATAGAGAAAATTTAAAATGTAAGTAAAACAACCACAGATAAACAAGTTAGTTCTTTAGTACTAGAAATAGGGACAATTGTTTTTGCAATAGATAATCATATGGTAGTTATCCAAATACAGATTGGGAATAATATATAGAAGATGTGTTTATGGATGGAGGTTCTGGTTCACAAAACAAATGAGATTGAGGTTGGGGCTTCCAAAGCCAAAACCTACACCATATAATCTAAAGATGGCAGATCGAACAACCATAAAACTAATGGGGTTGATCAAAGATTTGAAGATATATGTTCATGGCATTCCTTACATAACTACGTTTACTATACTTCAGAATAGTGTGGTAGATACTAGTTATTCCATGTTGTTGGGGAGACCATGGTTGAGGGATGCTAAAGTGGCACATGATTGGGGTCATAACATTGTTACCATACAAGGGAATGGGATAATCTAAACAATACTACTAGAAATCTTGTCATTTGCAACCAATCACTATGCAACTCGCATGCAACTGGTTGTCGTTTGTAACTATCTTGGTCATGTTTGCAACTACAAATTTGGTATTGTATAATTTTTGGGTCATACGGCTATGTGTGCAACTAACATGCAACTAAATGTGTACAACATGGACATGTGTCATAAAAATAATGGCCTCAACTTATACATACTTAAATACTATACTTAATATATCTATATAGGCTATATATAATAGTATTATGTACCTCTAGTACTAAGGTTAACCCCATGTTAACTTAGGCTAGCCTAAACTAACCTAGGT
>Ga0116229_10006349_pt1 | contig 19034 bp, 9 predicted proteins | sample S1TSphgellanicum_3_FD_87313 | JGI IMG/M metagenome (GOLD analysis project Ga0116229, IMG submission 87313) | Host-associated microbial communities from peat moss isolated from Minnesota, USA - S1T2_Fc - Sphagnum magellanicum MG | ecosystem: Host-associated > Plants > Peat moss > Unclassified... | reverse complement strand
AATGTTTCAAGGTGTTAATGTTTAAGTGTATCAAGTAGTTAATCTTTTAATGTGTTAATGTGTCCATGTATTAAGTAGATATTGAATATGTTAATGTTTCAATGTATTAGGAAGTTAATGTTTTAATGTGTCAAGGTGTCAATGATTCATTGTATTAAGTAATTAATGTTTAAGTGTATCAAATAATTATTGTTTCAATCTGTAAATATTTCGATGTATCATGTAATTATTGTAATAATGTTTTAATGTTATAGTGTGTCAACATTTTAATGTTGCATTGTGTGAATGTTATAGTGTTACAATGAATTAATGTTGTAATATGTTAGTGTGGCAATGTATTGATGTATTTTTTGTCCCTACATCTAGGATGGTTAAAAATTACCTTGGATGCCTTCCAAAAGGAATGTCAATATGTTTTTGGGGAATCCATTATCGGTCAAAATATCCATCACCTACAATTACAATTATCTTATCTTATGAATGGGAAGGGAGAGGACATAAGGAATGAAATTTACAATTGGTTACTAGCTTGTCAAGTGCGTGCTTTAAAAGATGTGGCCTTATTCAATCCATGTCTTTTCTATGGTTTATGGCAAACTCAAGCCAGTGATAGATGGGAGGAACACAAGGACAATGTTTTTTATTAGTTTTTACATCATCATGAAATGTTGGACATCTAGTGAATCCCCCTAGTTATTGGCGAGTCTTTTCCAATGTGCATAAAAGAAACAAAATAGGAAACAAGGCTACCATCAAGCCTTTCGAATAATGTGTATTTCTTTTGTTCCACCTTCACTAACCCCTTCCCAAATGGGCTTTCAACAAACCAAAGTTCATGTGAGCATGTAAGCACAAGATTACCCATATGCTACTTTTCCACTTTATACCATGATATAAATTCATCATTTGAAATGAAGGTTCTCCCTATCCATTTCATCAAGATGCTTGATGATATTGATGGGAAGAAAGGAAGTTTTTCATCATCTTTCAAGGAACTATGTTCTTTCTTTACTCAATTAATTTCAACATGGTTTTCACTTTTTTGTTATCATTTTTTGTTGCATTAAATGTTCATGCAAAATTTTTTATGTGTAGGTTTCCATTAACATTCTAACCTTGTCAATGGGAAGAGGCAAAACCATGCAATTGATATGATATTGAGTGTTTGCCTTGATGACAATTGAGTTATTGGTCACCTTGATTCCCAAAGTATTTTAGAATGGAGTGTGATCATGGTCAAAAGAGCCAAAAACCATGTCAAATGACAAAAAAACTATTAGTTTTGTCACACATATTTATGTAATGCCACTTTAATGTCATGTTGATCAAGGACATTTGTGCTAAATGATTTATATGAATGTTGATTATTAATTTAAAATAATTTAATAATTATAATTATAATTTTAGTAAAGGACTTTTGAACTTTTACATTGAAAAGTCGATTTCATAAAGCACTAGGATAAATACTCTTTTAATAATAAAAAATTAATGAAAAAAATTGAAATGATGATGACTTACCATCCAATATTCGAAAAGCGCTCATAATTTAAAAATTGTGGTACTTGAAATTTTTAAAAATTCAAATTATAATTTCAAAATGTTCAAATTTCAAGAGTCATTTACTAGATGTAAATGGGTCATAATGTGTATGACATATGAACAAAGTTGTGGCTTATGATACAAAAAAATTAAAGCTTAAAATAGTTAACATGTTTTAAGATGATTTGAAATTATGATCGTTTTTCAAAACTAAATGTAAAATTTGGTAACTTTTAGACAATTCATATTTATTAAAAAGGAGTTAACAAAAATCATGTGATTTATTGGGGGAATTGTAAATATTTTAAAGAACATGTTTCAAAAAGAATCCTTCCTATGAAAAAATCAAGATGACCATAAAGGGCCCATTTGTGGTTGAGTCTTTTGTCACCATTGATTCATTTGATTATGATTGCAACCAATGGAATATTTTCAAGCTAGAATATTAGAATTATACATTTGGATTTGTAGATTCCCTCCTTGAAGACAATGATTGTATAATTTTCATTCAAGGAACAAATGGAAATTCTATGGCACAACTGAAAGCTTGTGCCAAAGGAAGTTTTAGTTTTGAATTGAAGAAGAAATTCTAATGCATCAATTCCATTCCATTACATACAAAAAAGGGAAAAGTGAAAATCTAACCTCCATGATCATACCATATTTGATGCATGAAGTTCATTTTGTTTCATTTTTCCCGGTGTTTCAATCTAACATGTTACTTTACTTTTGTAGAGGTTGGTGTTTAATCTTTTTGTCTATGCCAAATAAACATCAAAGTTCAATTTCTTTAATATGGGCAAGCAAGTTGATTTGTTTGTAAACCCATATGAAACCGATGTGATCCGGAATAGCCTCTTAAAGATGATATTCTTCCAAAGCAATCCCCATCTCAAGCATGGAGAAGGGCACAAAATAAGAGTCTTGCTTTCATGCAAATCATCCTTGAGACTTGTCCACCACCTAAATCACATGTTCTTGACTTTAATGGGGCGTTGGTATGACTTTTTATCTTTTTTAGCCAGATAGATGCAAAATATTTAAATTAAAAAGAAATTGTTGGTTTTTTTTAATCTTTTTTTCTTATAGATTTTTTAGATTTTACAATCCTCTTGTGTTATGTTTTTTAGGTTTTAGTATCCTTCTTGCTACGAAGTCTAGGCGGCATGTTTTTGGTTTGGAAGGTGATGTGAAATTTTCGCAAAAATGTCTATCCATGCTACAAAAGTCCAAGGAACTTATGTCGACACAAATGCATGACTTTACTAATGGAGACGACAACAATGATGATCCACCTCTTGCAAAATGTCACAAGTTCCAACTTCCATCAATGTCACAGTACATAAATAGAAGCCTTTACTTGTTACAATTCAATGTTGCATAATTTGTATTACTACAAATTTCAAATTAGATTTCATATTTGGATAAGATGACAAAAAGGGAAATTCAACATTGCATGGCTTGTAATATTACATATTAAAAATCAAAATTGAGATTTGGATAAGTTGGCCAAAGAAGGAATTCAACATTGCATACTTTGTACTATTAGGTTTTACAAATCAAATTTCAGATTTGGATAAGTTATAAAAAGAAGAAACTCAACGTTGCTTAATTTGTAATATTATGTATTTACAAATCAAATTTCAGATTTTAATAAGTTAACAAAAGAACAAATTCAGCATTGCATCATTTTAAATATTATATATTACAAATTAGATTTCAGATTTGTATAACTTGCCAATAGATGAAATTCAATTTTGTATAATTTGTATTATTTTTCCATTGTTCCTTCTCTATGTTAATGATTTTTATTTTTTTGTTGTGCATGACGTAGCCCGAGGTTGCAATCCATCATCCATAACACACCAAAAAGTTCACCATCTTCCCCATACCTCCTTCCCCGAGTAGAGGAAGCTATGTAATCCAACGAGTTATTTTCAAATGAATCTTCTCAATATCATGTTTTTTAGAAAGCAAAAGAAGTGTTTTCATAAGCATAATTTGTGTGTTGTTGAGGTTTTTTTGAACTTGCAAGCTTCCATATCATGTGAGGGGATCCATATGGGAAAGGATCAACAAGCATATGCACATGGTGATGATTTGTCCATTGGATGATGTTTGACGATATCATTTTGTATTTTTTGAAATGTGACATAGATTTTTGCTTTCCTATGCCCATATCCTTCAATTGATGCTATATTTTTCAAAATATGACATTAAGAGATTTGTCATCAATGCCTCATTCATCTCCATTAATCCATCGTTCATCCTTGTACAAGCTTATATTGTTTCTTTTGATTATAAATATACTATCCAATGTTCATTGCTCATAGCTCACCATTGATGAACAAGCATTTCCTTGCGCAATATGAAGAGAAATCATAACATTGATAGACATGATTTGTTTGTATTAACTCATAATGCAAAAAGATAGGATGTAAAAAAAGGTTGTTATTGGAAATGCAATCTCAATAAACATCATTACTTAAGTTACACAAACACACATATATATCCATGTACGATGGCCTTGGCATGAATTTTGCCCAAAATTGCCCAAATGGGATATATATGGCGATGGCGATGAGATTTGTGGATTTAGGGTTTGAAGCTCTGCGTTTGTGTATTCAGGCAAAATGTTAGGGTTTTGTGAACTCAGGGTTTGGAGCCCTGCATGTGTGTGTGTGTGTATCTCTATCTCTCCCTGCTACCTTCTCTAGTAAGTGCAGCGAAACCGCGATGGCGATGAGCAGGGCGGCGAGTACATACGCAGTGCCATCCTACAATGCCACGCCGGACCTGAGCGTGAAAGGTGTTCCGCCATCGTTGCTGTCGCCGGAAGGATCGCGTTTAGATGGCCGTCTTCCTCACGAGTGCCGTCCTGCTTGTCTGTGCCCCACCCCCACCCGTCCTGCCCTTGATAGATTAGCACCTTTTTCTCGGGGGTTCTCAATTCCTACAGACTACGGCCTTTTGTTTCACTTTCCTTACCTGTTTCGCATCTTCGGATGACAGAAAGCTAGCTAGGTTGGGGTTTGTGTTGTGAAGCTTTTTTGGATTGCCGAGGGTGTGTGTCAATTTTGATACAAATGTCTCCACAGATATGAAGACAGGGGCGGTGAATGCAGCAGCAGGATCAGCATATGCAGAGTTTGGACAAACAAAGGTCATTGTATCTGTGTAAGTGGTGAATCTAACTTCTTCTTGTTCTTAGTGTTAGTCTCGGTTGCACACCTTTGTTATTTTACTTGTGCGCCTTGCTAGGAACTCTGTCTGAGATGTCGTTGAAATTTTGTATTGTCCTCTCCAGTAGTTCTCTACTTTTTGTTGCATTGGAATTGGAGACAATAATGTCTTGAGGTTGTGGTCAAAGTTGGAAACCCTAATTATTGACAGACAGCCACTGAGATATATGTGGCTCTTTTGGCTTTGCAATGTGTTTTATCCTTTCCAAGTGACTGTTTGACATTTTGTCTTTTGAATCTTTTTGATTTCCCACATAAACTGGCACATATTTTTTTCATGTTTTGTTATTGAATTAGATCCAGGATATAGGGTTATGAACTTGATGCTGGCTTGTGGTGGCTTCTTTTTCTATTGTATTGTCCAGTCCAGCATTTGCCTGTTAAACAATTATTTGATCAATCAGAGTTCTTCAATTTTTATTCCTTGGTGAGTGGGCGGAACTATAATTTCTTGGTGGTAATAGGTGCTCATCATAGCAAGCATTTTGCTCTGCAGGTATGGGCCTCGAGAAAGTAAAAAGGCTCAAGCTTTTAGTGACATTGGACGACTGAATTGTGATGTCAAGTTTGCCTCATTTTCCACTTCTGTGAGAGGAAAAGCTAGCCAGGTGCTTCAATATATAAGCATTTATCCCCTCCCCCCAATACTTCATCTCTCTATTATGTTATGACATGGGGATAATCAAAGTTTTCCACTCCAATTCTCAGTAAAACCCAGCTCTAGAATTCAACAGTCTGTTATATGGGGGGGAGAAAGACATATAACATCTATAGTGGGGATGTGATGAATCCTGATTTAGTGAAGCAGGGCATGGAGGAGAAAGAGTATACAGGCATGCTGCATAAGGCCTTGGAGTGTGCTGTCGCTCTTCATACCTTCCCCAAAACAACTGTGGATGTGTTTGCCCTTATCCTTCAGTCTGGTGGAGGTATGGAGTTGTTTCTCCCACATCTTTATTCTCCTACTTAACCAAATTTACTTATGATGAAGTGGATCAGAAACCTTTGAATAACAGGTGTCCTCCAATCTGGAAGGTTTTCATTGCTGTGCTTAAGTCCCTGTTTATTGGAGTCTCTCATGGGTGTAGAACTGTGAGGATGAGTGTCCTTTGGTTCACATTGACAAGTATTTGATCTGTTATGGAGGCTTCTTGCTACCATCAGCATGTCTTTTCAATGAGTGATGATTTTGTTACCTGATTGAATTGGTGGACAGGTGACCTGGCTGTGGTTATATCATGTGCATCCATGGCATTGGCAGATGCTGGCATTGTTATGTATGACCTTGTACCAGCTGTCTCTTTGGTATGGCCTTTTTCCTGTGTCCTTCAGCGAAGGATATGGCACTTCTTTTGCATTTTCACATGCATTTTGTGTCTTTTCTATTGAGTATGGTTTAGTTGCTGATTGGAATATATGACCAGACTAGCCATCATGCCTGTGGGTGTGGCAGTTCCTCTTTCACAACACCTGGTAAATTGTAACAGTCATTGCAGAAAAAATGTACCCTCTTGCTTTGAAGTGTGGGAACTTCAAATCACTTCTCTAAAATCTCATTCTACACTCAGCAGTTGCTTCATCTTGTCATACAGCCTGTCTAATCATCCAGATACTCTTAATGGAACCTGGGCTGAATTCCCTTTATGGTGGGCTGTTCTTATAAATCAGAGTTGTACAGGATCAGAGGTGCTCTTGGATGCCAGTATGGAGGAGGAGAAGTGGGGTGATGGGGGAATGATTGTAGCAGCAATGACTTCTCGTAATGAGATAACACAGCTCACTATGACTGGGGAATGGCCTAGTACTAAAGTTTCAGAGGTAGTTTCTGAACCCTAAGCTTGGAATTGTACAGTTGGGACTGCTGTTGTGAACCCTGTTAGAGTGGGAACCCAAATACAAGGCCTGTCCATGTTATGCATAGATTGTCTGGTACTTTCATGTCAGGTTATCTTGTTCTGATACTTGCATATTGATGCCATGTGATACAAGGCATTGCAGCTCTGTTTGGATGCATGTTTGAAGCTCGCAGAGTTGATGAGATCTTGCTTGAAAGAGCAAGTGGTTGCTGGAGGTCAATAACAAAGCTTTTGGAGTAGCCAACGGAATGGTTAAAAGGTGATTTGCCCTGAACTGGATTTGCTAGGAATACTGGTTTTATTTCATGTTCATTTTGGACATTGGTACTTTCATGTCCAGCTTTGTCTACCACCTGTCTTCATGAAGGATAGTGCACCATGCAGATTTTGTTGAATGTTTGCTCTCTCTTGCAGTATATACTTGTGACATATAGTTGTATTTTTCTGTTTTCAGGTTTCCAGCAATGTGTACAGCCATTGTGCATGACCATGAATGTGAATGGTAGTAAATTGCAAACAGCCTATGTGTCCTGTGTTGCAAAGACCTTTCTACACTTGCACTGTTTGGTAAATCATGGCATATGAAAAGTGTGTGCAGGAATGTAAGAAACAGCAAGCTGGGACCTGAGCAGTATGTTTTAAGATGCTGCCAGATTAGGCTTAGGGCTTGTCACTTTTGAATTGCACACACAGTTTTATCCCTTTTTCCTACCACCAAATTGGTGAAGAAAATGCCAAGGTTCTGAAGAATATGCTAAAGTTTTCAGGGAGAATGTCAACAGTATCATATGGGACCTTTCCCAAAATATTTCGTCATGGGTTCTCAATGACTAGTTATGCCATCCCACCTCAATGTGCTCCTTCTTTTGCACTTCAGGGGCAGATCTGTCAAATGGATACAACCAGCAGATTGAGGTACCAGGATATATACCAGAACAACACTTTTCTCTTCTAATCTTGTGGGAAGAGTAGAATTGATATTATCCATGTCTATGGAGCATTGTGGATCATGTGGTTCTTGCAAAATGAGAATAAATTACCTATGAATGAAAGAATGACTGAATGAATATCACCTTCCAATGTATAGCTTGGGTCACATTGAACATGAAATGGCAATGAGCTCCAAATACAGCAAATTTGCAAAGAACATTCTAAGCTTTAAATGATTCTAATACTAGTTACCAGTTCATGGACATAAAAGCGGGTGAAAATCTATAACAATGTAATAAGAAATAATGACACATGAAATAGAAAGATTCGCCTTTGATATCTCCCTTTTTGTAGTGTTTATGTGGACTCTGTTGGTGGTTGGTTGCAGTGTGTGTAGACTTTGTATGCCTGTGGGTGTTTGCTATTCAATAAGCAACTGTTATCTTTCAGGACTTTATGGCTCTGACTGCAGTAAGTGTGTGTAAGTCTTTATCTTTTGGAACTCTATGCATTTGACTTAATTTAGTTTAATTTATCCAAGTTTTGTCAAGTCTAGTAAATTTAACCTAAATAGCCTTATTTAACCAAGTTTTGTTTCAAGACCCTAGTTTAACTTGATTTATTCAAGTTTTGTGAAGTTTAACCAAGTTTAACCCAAATAACCATTTTTAGTTAAATTTCGTCAAGTTTTGCCTTAATACCCTAATTTAATCAAAATTTTCTAATTTTTTTTCAATGTAGTTAGGTTTCACCTAAATAGCCAAATTTAACCTCAATATCCAAGTTTAACCAATTTTAGTTAATTTTTACTAAGTTTTGTTTCAATACCTTAATTTTTAACCAAGTTTAACCAATTTTAGCTAATTTTTATTAAATTTTGTTTCAATACCCTAATTTAGCCCAATTTATTTATATGTTGCCAATTTTAGCTTCAATACCTTAATTTAGCCAAATTTATTTAAATTTTGCCAAATGTAACCAAGTTTATTTAAATTTTTCCAAATGTAACCAAGTTTAACCTAAGTAATTAAATTTTGTCAAATTTTACCAAGTCTAGTCAAATTTAACATAAATAACCATGTTTAGTTAAGTTTTGCCAAATTTAACCAAGTTTAACCAAGTTTAACCAAGTTCAACATCTAGAATGATCAAACTAGTGCACTATGAACAATACAATCACCTCAAGCTCAACTTGCTATTTCGTAGATCACATAAAATCACAAGGTACCCTGGTGGGTCCTAGTATGTCACAATATTTTGAACTAGAAAATAAGGATTGCACACAAGTTCTTCTGGTCACAAAATTGTACACTCGAAGTTTGAACGTAATGCCTACACCTATTTGCATCCTATGCAAACTCAATTATTCAGATGTCATATTATAGCTACATATTCATCTTCAAGGTCAAATTTTGTCGTTTTAATTCAAAGTACAATTGTCTCACAAAAAAAATTGAATTATAACTAAATGTGTTATTGCCTGTTTCAAAATTGCCAACATTCTTGGTTTTGCTATGACTACATGAATGGCCTAAGCAAGCAATTTTGACATTGTGTGCAAATTGTTGGAAACTTAATGTTGTACACATCAACCAAAATGACACCAAATAACAACAAAATAAAAAGGGGGGAATCACCAAATGTTCAAGTCATGAAACTATCCAATCAAATTTTGCCACATAGAAATGATTTCACTTTCTTTGTTATGAACATTTTTGCAAAAATGAGTTTTTCCAGGAATTATATTTTGCCATCCTTGCCTAACATTTTACAACAGATTTGATGAAGAAACTTCTATTAGTTTTGATTTTTTCACATTGAAAAAGTCTAGATACATTTGCATAATTTTGAGGATTTAAAAGTATTTAAATGTTTATTCTAACATGCAATCACATCCCCAATAAAAAAATTTCATTTCATTTTAACCATACAACCTATGGTATAATCCATTAAAACATTTTATTTAATATTTCAAAAGTTATGAGTCCATATACAAATTTGTATGGATTATGATGCATGATGAACCAAAAGTTTAAAAGTCCCTTATAAACTCAAAAATGGTCATTTGATTTTTCTTTTTTGGTATTGGCATCTTATAATAATATTGATTATAAATATAGGTCCTTTTTTACACTTTTGTTTACTAGTTGAAGTTAGGTTAAATTGTAATAACTAGAGGTACTAGATTTTTTCCCTTGTGACATCAAAAAATGGATAGTGTAGTCTACAACTACTTTCAACACCTTTCCCAAGGCCTTGAAAAAATATTTTGGTTTTGGGTGCAAACAAGATATAATGAGCCAACATGATTACTAAAAAAAAAGATTGCATGTTGTTTTTCCCAAAAACAAAATATCATATGAATGAATTTGGGAACATTGTTTTTTGCAATTTGTTATAATAAATGTTTATAATTGTCCAAGTACATGACATTTTTTTCTTTGTTATTTTTTAATAAATATGAATTTTTGAAAATGTCCTAATTCCTTGTAAATTCAATGTTTTGTGTTTAAAAATGACAATAATTTCAAATCATAACCAATTTCTTTTTTTTACATTTTTATGTTTTTTTGTATAATAAACTACACCTTTTCTTAACACATCATGTACATTCAAACTCATTTATGTGTGGCAAAGAACTTTTGAAATTCTAAAATTTTTGATCAATTTTGAATTTTTTTTTGAATATTTAAAGTTTTAAATTTCCACATATTTTAGGGTATGAGTGTTTTTTTAATGTGGTTAATAGGTCTTTATCCTCTTAATTTTTTTCCTATCAAATATGTTTTATTATGAGTCCTTTTGATAATCCTTTGCAAAATTAACTCATGTCTAACACATTGAGGTTCAATTTTAAAGGTCCTAAATCAAAACTTAAACTTAAAATTTCATCAAATGGATTTTTGGTTTGATTTCCTTAACATTCATATGAATGAAAAAATAATATTTTTTTGTGATTGCCATGGTTTTAAATGGCAAAATAGAAATATTTATCCAATTTTGATTTTTTTTCTTTGCGGTCTCATGCCTTTTTTGGCTCATTGTAATGTGATTGCACCGTTTTGCTTTGATAAAATGGCATGTTGTGCTAATGGAGTTATGCCAAACTTGAAGCACAACAAACCCTTTCTTTTTGGTGTTTTGTTTATTAACCTAAGCATAAATATTACTGAATGTGAGGTTGATGATTGGGTTGAACAAGGTTTGTTCTTGTTCAGGGTGCATTTCCTTTTACACCAACACTTCAATTTAACGAATTACATATTTTTGCAAGAATTGCCCCTTGTTCAAAATGGATGCAAAATTCATGTGAAACAATGTTTTTTAACAAACATGTTTAAGATGAAAGGTGTTGCCATTGTAAACGTCACATCACAAATTTATAAGCTTCATGGGTTCGTTCCAAATTCGTGCGAATTTTGTTATTTCATGGGTTCATATTGTTTACACACAAATGTCATGCATTATTTAAACATGGAAGTCATTTACATGACTTTCATGTATAAACAACACAAATAAACACATAACATTCATGTATAAACAATACGAACAAGCATATGACATTTGTGTTTAAATAATGCACATGACATCAATGTTCAAATAAGACAAGTAGATTAATGACATTTGTGTCGATTCCATATGAACCTATGAAAAACAAATTTCACATGACTATTATTGCCAAATTATGACCCATGAAGTTTGTGATGCAAGGTTGTCAATGTCACTTTCACATCTCAAAAACATATTTACATTTATAAACTATTGGTTCATGAATTAATTGTCAACATTACCATGCACCTACTTTGCCATAGTTGGTGTCTACCGAAGTTGTATTTGTCCAAATTTTGTTTTCAACACAACAAGTTTTTAACATAATCAGTTCGTATCCTGCAAGCACATGTATTACATTTGTAATGTGCGTTTGAATTTGGTAGGAGACCTCCAAATGCATCAACCATCATTGGATTGTAATGATGTAAAAAACATTTTGAAGTTTGATCCTTTTGTACCTTTTTATGCTACATGATTACATATTTGGGAATACAATTTCAATATCATGGTTTGAAATTTTCCAATGCTAACCAAATGTTCATGGATTTTTGGTTCTCAATTATTTTTCATGTAATATTTTCCAAAAATAAAAATTATGAAAACTTACATAATGAGGTGAAAACATGATAAAGTATACACAAAAAGGTAGTGTGAACAACAAAATACTAAGGTTTATATATAAAAGGATTAACAAGTAGATGATTTTATGAGAATAATAATATTATTTTTGGGTGCATGATTTTTTAATTCTTGTTTGCATGAATTTCAAAAATTAAATTGTTATAATCGTGTTTTTTTACACTATTTATAAGTACTTGAATTAGACCTAAAATTTGTGGCAATTTGAAAAATAAAATTTATGTACTTGAAAGTAGGTGGAATGTTTTTACAAGTATTTCAGTTTTTTTTCATGCACTTCAATATTGATGTGCTAAACATTCCAATATAATTATTTTGGTTAATGGAGTTTGTTTTCATAATTAAAATCATCCCCAACCCCTAAAAAATGACAAAATTATTGGGGATACTTTTCGAGTACTTTTTCAAGTCCAAATGATATGACACAAATTATTTTTAGAAATTAAAAGGAGTTTAAAGATGCCAATGAAAAAAACTAAAAAATTCATTTGTTTTGAAATACTAAAGGAAGGTTAAAAGTTTAAAAAACAATTGTTTTGGTGTTTTCAAGTAGGAAGCAAGGTAGTAAGTATGTACAAAATATCTTGCTTCCACCCAATGCCTATTTATGTGTTGAGGTTCAAATGGGCTAATAAGAGCCACTAATGCCCCCTTTGGTGATTTTTTTTAAGGAATAGTCTTGGAATATTCTTGAAAAATCTTCAAAAAAACTTTTAAAATTTAAAAAATTGTTCTTGTATTATTTTATTGAGGTTTGTGCTAAAAATTTGCTTTAAAAAAAATCATTTTCAAAGTTTTCCAAGTCCTTTTATTACTTAAAATAGTGGTTACAAATCCTTTTACACTACTTTTGAAGGTCCAAATGTTAATGAAATATTATCATATTTTGTACATTTATAAAATAAGATATTAGATTTGGTAATGTGCAAAATTTAAAACTTATTTTCAAGTTAAATTTCTTTTAAAAAAAATTGGTGTAAAAAACACAAAATTAAGTAGTAGTTACACCTACTTTTGGCTCCTATTAACATAACTGCATCCATTGGTGCGCACTTTTTGTGTTTATTTCTATTAGAAAATTATAATTTGTCAAGACAAGATTTCAAGGATTATATACAACAACTAATGGATTGCAATTGTTGAAAAACAAAACAATAGTTTTTTAAATTTGTTTTGTAGATTTTTTATAATTTTGAGTTTCTATATATATTATATGTTTTTGTAGTTTTCTTTTTTTTAAAAATTGCTTGAGGATATTTCATCCATGATAAACATATTAATTCATCCATGGATGGATGACATTGGGTGAAAACACACTAAGGGTGAACCATTTTTTGTTCAAAAAAGTAATGTATAATAAGTATTATAATATGTAGTAAGCTAAAGTTTTGATGACATTCTTTGGTTATTTTAAACATAAGTAAAAACCTTTAAAATTTGAACAACAACAATTTTAAACTCAAAGTTCATTTTGAGTTAAAATTAATTTGATCCAATGTTCAAATGAAGAAGATTGGATCAAATCATTGTACACATAATATATAACTTACATTTTTTCAATGGCCATTATGCTTCATGTCTATGATTCATTAAACATTACCAAACAAAAGAAATTTGAAAAAAATAATGAAATGTCCATTTATAAAATCTCCTCCTCTTTGATATGATAGTGGTTTTTTTCTTAAAAATGAGATATTATTATGTATTCATTACTATACAAATGTTAAAAAAACATATTTTTTGAATGGAATTTCATCCAAAACTTTAAATTTCTAAATTGTCCTAGATCTAATTAATATATATTAATATCATACATAATCAAAAAATTCAGCCAAGAATTCCATTCATAACCCTAGTTTTGAAATATATATTTGAATTTTCAAGCTTTGTGACGGATATTATTTTGTCAAAAATATACTCCATATGCTCAAATTTTTCAATGTTTATTAAAATTTTAAAAATAATTGATTAAATAAAGTCTAAAGTTAATTAAATATACTTAAAACAAATAAAAATAATTCAAAATGTGATGTCCATATATTACCAAAAAATTTAATTATAGAAAGATTATACATTTGATTACAATATAAGGATGACTTTCATTTGTGGTATTAGTCTACTATGACCTCCTGTAAGGGGGTCATTCTATGAAATCACACTCCCAACAACAATCCCCAGGGTCATAGGGTGTTTGTGGTTAAACAAGGTTTAGTCATGGGCCAATTTTTATTCTAATCAAACCCTCCATGTTCACCTATGTTAGCCATTACTAATGTAATCTACATTGTTGACTTAAATGTGAATTGGTTATGGACAACTAATTTTTCCTTTCAAAAGCATTTGTTGTAATTGAATGATTGAGTTTTCATTGACAAAAAGACCCTAAAACTTATTGACAAATGAATAATAATTGCATATTTCTTTTGTGATTGAATTATAATATTCGAAATCGAAGTTGTGAGAGCAATTGGTCAAAGCCATAACAAGGGGAGGTTGGGTTTTTTGAAGAGTCAAGATTGGCCAATTACTATCCCTCACACATCAGGTGTAGAAATTTTCAAGCACATAAGTTGTTAAATCCTACTCATCAAGGGTTTTTCAATAATATCAACAGTGTGACCAAATTCCCTTATAACTTCTAGTTTTCATTTAAATGAATTTTTAATGAAAATTTTGTTCATTCAATAACTTCTCCACCCCATTTCAAAACATTATGAAACCAACTTGGTGTACCCATACTCATTAAGGGCTTCCCAACAATACCAAGAGTGCAACAAGAGAGTCTTGGTTTGGGATATCTCAACATGCAAAATAAACAAAACAAACAAATTACCTTCCTTCATAGATAGATTGGTCTTACAAAATTGGAAGGACCTAGAAATTAGGTCTACTAAATAGGCACCCCTTTTGAAAGACCCAATTCTCTATGAGAATCAGGCCATTGAAAAGGGAGAATAAGACTTCATAACACCTGTTACTTGGAGATGCCATAAATACTAAAATGCTACACTTGACAGCATATGCTTGCCAAGCTATTGGTTGTGTTTGAGAATTTGAATATACAGGCTTTGTGATCAGACTTTAGGTGGTATTAAAATTTGCTCCCTAATTATAAATGGGATAGATTTTTTTATTTACCTTAGTTTGCTTATAAGTATGGTAGTTTTGGTCATTTGTGAATATTTTAAGTTACTTGTATAAATTATGGAATAAACATGTTTAACTAAAATTTCGAAATTCCTTTTTAACTTTTAAAAAAAATTAAAGATTTATTTAGAGGGTCTAATTAATTAATTTTCTAAATGTTTATAAAATTTTACCTCCGAAGTAATATAAAGAAACGCTTCTTTTGAACTGCTCAATGTCATTTTTGTAAAAAAACTAAGTGACTCCCCATGAACAAAAAGCAACTCGTTCTTTAGCAGCACAAATTTCCTATTTTCTTGGACGTATAATATCCATTCTAAAAGAAGCCTACACGAAATTCTGTCTGCTCTCACATATCTTAATTTCTTACGTACATCAAGGTGGTTAAATACATATACTATACTAATTAGAACTCGCTAAGCATGTTTTGTAATTCATTTAGCACCTTGGCCTGCCCAGATGGAATTCCATGTGGAAACTATCGAAATTGAAACCACTTGGTGCACGACCACGCACCAAAATTATTTAAAGAGAAGTCAATTATTCCACAGGTAGATCATGCATTGGCTTCAGGAACTAGGTACCTCATATATATAGTATCAATCCCAAAGGAACTACCTCATACAAGGTATTGATCCCAAAGGAACTAGACATCACATACTGTATTCATCCCACAGGAAATACCTCATCTACAGTATTCATTCCTAATATTTTTATGGGCAGAACACCACTTCATAGTTACTGCCAGTGGGGCACGCGTACACATGATTGGCGTCGTCCTGAGAGTAGGAGTAGGCATCGGGACAAGCGTTTGCGAATTGTTCAGTTCCAGGCGTGGCAACCGGTCCTGGGCCATCAACGTTGCTACAACCGTAGCCAACTGCGCCGGTTAGAAAGTTGGGAGACTGGCAAAAGCTGTAAATGTTGCCGATGGAACAAATAGGAGTGCCACACTCCAGTCCTTGCCTTTGTCCCGGAGATGCAATGGTTGTTGGGTTGATCAGCAAAGGCAAGTTGTAAGCGTTCTGCGAATATCAGAAAAATGCAGAGTAGTTAGTTCTACATTGAAAGAGATCTAAGTTCTATATTGAAACAACTCGTGGGACCAAAACAAAAAACAATGAAAACAAAAAAGAAGATCAGGATTCAGCAGCCACCAAAATTATACTCGTGATCAGCATGATCAGCTGCTAACTAGCTACCCGCGTGCTCTAGCACTAACCTAAACTATAGTTCCATTCATTGAAAGTCAGGGGCTAGGGGATAACAGCTAACTATGCTTAATTTAAACAAACGTATCTGTCAGATCAATTGTCAACCACATGGATGATGCGAAAGTCTAGGTCTGCATATTGATCAATTAACCATAAGGTGATCTGAAAGTCTAGCTATGTTGTAGATCATAATCTTAGTTGAATAAAGACAGAATAGGTCTAATAATAATAATAATAAGGTCCGAATTTGCTTCAGATTCGTTCTAGGATTTTTTTATCTGGACGTGTGTTATACGTGATCAAGACTGTGTTTTCTACAAAGGCTATTCGAAGTCCGGCTAGAACGAAGAAGGACGTACCACGTTACTGATATCGTAGTAATCTTCGCCACCGGCACCGATGGTCATCTCCGCAAGGTCTGCCTGAGGCTTGGCATTATTTCCATCTATTGGATTTGCACTGCCTCCTGGATAGCCCCAAATCACGCCACCGGGCCAGTTCGGCCCCACGTTGATCACTTGGAATCCGTTGTAGGGAGCTAGAGCGTAACAATTCACTTGTCCACCACAGATGTTACAGGTTGCGCATGCTGAGATCGTTTCTGAGCATTGATTTCTGATGTTGATTGACGCAGCTGCACAAGTAATGATACATAACTTGTGCAGGGTGAGATCGTGTTATAACTCTAGAACATTTAGAGAGTAGTACATAACCCAGAAGAATAAACCGTCCATGACGGGGATTTGCATGCCTTAGACATACACAATCCAAAAATTCAAAAAATTCAACCAAGAATTCCATTCACAACTCTAGTTTTGAAATATATATTCTAATTTTTAAACTCTGTGACGAATATTATTTTGTCACAAATATATTTCATACGTTCAAATTTTTTAATGTTTGTTGAATTTTTTTAAATAATTGATTAAATGAAGTCTAAAACTAATTAAATATACTTAAAACAAAACAAGTTAAAATAATTGAGTTTTCATTGACAAAAGGACCGTAAAATTCACTATCCCTCACACATCAGGTCTAGAAATTTTCAAGCACCGAAGTTATTAAATCCTACTCATCAAGGGTTTTTCAATAATATCAAGATATACGATTATATTGTCCCCGTTTCTATCACGTCACTATCAAATGCAGACGTCTGGAATCCCCGATATGTATACGAATAGATCAGAATGCCGGAATTACAGAAGTATGAGTTTCAGGTCAACTGCATATTTCCAATTCATAAAGATGTAATGTGCGCGCCTAGTCTAATCCTGCAAACAATCTGCAGGTACACAAATATGACCCTCATCGATCCTGAATGCAACACGAGGAGTCAGTCTAGGGAAGTAATTAACCGTTGATGGAATCCGTGGCAAGCGAAATGACCACAGCCATCAGCAACGCCTGAAGGGCCATAATCCTCACAGAGTTCTTCATTGCAGTCACAGATGAAATGCACCAGCTGCAGGCAGGGCGAAAGAAGGTTATAAGAGTAAGAAAGTGTGAGCTGGGTACAACAGATCTAACTAGCTAGCTAGATCAAGTGCACTACAAAGTGGCTTCCTATAAGAGCATAAGAAGTATGAGCTGGGTACAAATCTAGCTAGATCAACTGCAGTAACAAATAACATTGGACTGTGTATGCTCAGAATGAAGTTGAATGGGACTTGTTGGGAGTAGCTAGACACCATAACATATTTATGTGCAGCAACAGCCGCTACCCATAGCAAGCTTTTTGATCAGACCAACGTCATCGGGATCAATTCCGTGAGAAACAAGGTGAAGTAAATGAAGTTCAACTCGGTCGAAGACTTCCGAATGGACAGGCGATCCATACATGACTTTCTTAGGCGTTCAGCCATATTTCCCGCAAAGTGTCTATCAGGCAACTTATGTACCTGCCGCATGCACTCACGAGTCATGACTTTCTATACCACCTGCAGCGACATTTCTAGATCCTCGGTATCACGAGTTACGATACTTTTTTCCCACTTAAGGTATCCGGAATGTCCGCACAAAACTTGGATAATTTAAGGCTTGTAGTTGAATAAGTTTTTATATTAATTGTTAAATTTCTAGAGGGAACTTTCAAGAGAAAACGGAAGCCCTGTCGATGGGGAAAATGTTTAGCATTAAATGGTGACAGAATTTTTGGAAGCCTATCTAAATGTTTAGGAAAACTAGTTTAAAATTTGCTACCAAACTAAAATCAGAGTCGAAATGTGATGAAAAATTTTTAAATTTCTTTTTCAGTAAAATTTGGTGAGTTTTACAGAGTAAAACTATATTGCAACAGAACATTCCGGTATTATTCTTATTATTTTCATTTTGGCAAAATTTAGCACAAAATGAAAAGATGCTGGGTAGAGTATCAGTTTTAGGAGAAGCAGTTGAAATTACTGCACTGGTGTGATCTCAAACGTCAGCATAGTGTAATTGTTGTACCCGTGTCCTCAACAGAACACTGTCTCTTATGAATTTCATACAAGTGTGAGTTAAGCGATATTGGTGTGAGACTCAAAACTGGAATAGGCGGAGCATAGCTTGCAGCCTAAGTGTTGCGACCCTCACTTTTTGGGGTGTAAAACTTTGATGTGAAGTGTGCGCCTGGGGGGAGGGAAATCAAGAGTGGCAAAAGTGCACGTGCTTTGAATGAACATTAAGTGAACTCCATGGTATTAAAATGATGTGAAGCTGTTTATTTGCAAAATCCAGTTCATCAAATTATATCTGTATATATATAAATTTTGTGCAAGATTATGAGGTCCAGAATCAGTTAACGAAACTTTGGATACCCTACCAGAAAGTATAGAGTACTAAAGTCCTTATTTTGGTAATGTGTAATATCCCCTCTCCCCCCCCCCCCCCCCCCCCCACTCCCCAAAAACACCCCCGGCCACTAATATTTATATTTT
>Ga0116229_10006348_pt1 | contig 19036 bp, 10 predicted proteins | sample S1TSphgellanicum_3_FD_87313 | JGI IMG/M metagenome (GOLD analysis project Ga0116229, IMG submission 87313) | Host-associated microbial communities from peat moss isolated from Minnesota, USA - S1T2_Fc - Sphagnum magellanicum MG | ecosystem: Host-associated > Plants > Peat moss > Unclassified... | reverse complement strand
TGACACCAAACAAGACAGATATTATGGTCAGTGGTTCATATTGACAGTATCCTATGTCTCAACAAAGGACTTGGAGTTCACTTCTTTCAACAATGGTATTCAACACAAATACAGTGCATCCTTACCAGGACTAAACGTCTAAATGAGAAAAGAGTACGGCAAATGAACAATCTGATGACATAACAGGCACTGGTTCCACAACTGAGATATAATGTACGATAAAGATAATGTAGAGATCACTGGGTAGTTTGCTTGGTCTACATGCAAACATTACAATTACAAACCACTACATTCTTTCATTTGGGAAGAAGGATGAGGAAACCACCACCTTCAGCTTCAGTGTATCTGAAAAAGTCTTGTACTGAGGTGAGCTTTTTCTTGTCAGGGTAACCAGGGTCAGACCTGGTCATCTGATAGACGCGGTCAACAAGCTCTTTCACAGAGAGAGTTCGTAGTGATGAACGTAATTCATCAAATTTTGGAATTATCACTTGAATTGCTTGCATTCCAGAGCTTTGAAATGTTGTAGTATTTGCTCCAGAGGAACTATTGTCAGTCAGTTCAGGTTGTCCTTCATCAGGTACTGACACAGAAGATGACGGAACCTCTGGGTCTCCATGCATCCGAGCAAACCCTAATGACCTCAACTTAGTGAGCCTCAGCCTCTTTACCACCTCCACTTGAATAGACTGTAATCTAGAGATGTGGGTGTGTGCAGTAGCATCACAGAATCTATCAGTTGAGTCATATTTAACTACTCCATCTCTAGCTTTCTTGGATGGTGTTCCTGGTGATGATGGCATCTCAGGTTCTACTTGTATCCGAGCAAACCCTAATGACCTCAATCTTGTGAGGATCCGCCTTTTGCCAGTCTTTGCTCGAATTTGCATTGGCCTAAGTGTATGCTCTGACATTGAGTCTAATAGCAGTTGAACTGAGAAACCTAGAAACGGCCTTTTAGCTGCATTCCTTTGAAAATACTCTCTAGTAGAGTCTCCTTCCGACATAGCTCGGCTCCGCTTTCTTTCACAGTGGATCCTCACTGCTTGGGAGCCTAGGCTACTGAAATGGTGACACAGGAAACCAAAACCGAATGATGCACTTGCTTGCTCTTTGAGAAGTGTAGGGTTATGCTTCGAGTAGCTAAGCACCTGGGCACTACTGCAGTTCTTCATGTGGTGATGCTCACAACCAGGCTTTTGATGGAAATTGCTGTTTGAACCTTGCTGCTGCTGCTGCTGCAGCTGTTGCTTGTTGTCGGGTCTCAGCAATGACATGGCCATCAAGGAGACATTGATGGTCCCTCCTTCAAGAATAGGTTTTCTACTCTCCATTCCTCCTTTATTATCACAACTACATGAGTAGTCTGCACTGCTCTCTCTTTCAGAAGCAGCAGCAGCCTGATGAAGACCTGCAGCAATCGAAAACCCTTGCATCCATAAACCAAACAATGGCTTCCAAGAACTTCCCCTGCTGCTGTCGGTGTCACCAACAGTATTATCACGGAAATTATTATCATTAGTATTATCGCAGCAGGCACAGGGAGAGGAGGGGCAGGGAGACATGGCCTGAGTTCGCTCGTTGTGATCGAAGCAGTTGAAAAGACCGGAATTCGGTAAAGAAAGGCCGAACAAAGGCTTGGTTGCGATACAGGAGGTCCTTACAGGAAGCGGCTCTCCTGCGAGACTGCAGCTGCAAGAAGACGCCTGGTTGTGATCCTTGTCGCCACCGCTTCCAGGTTGTCGGAACAGAGTCAAAACAGCAGGCGGCATACCTTTCGTCATCGCACTGAGCGCCGACACCAGAGGATGCAGAGGAGGAGAAGGAGGATGAGGATCCTCGTGATAAGCAGCAGAAACAGCACCGGCGGCTATGGAAGAAGAAGAAGGTCTTGAAGAAAGTTGCATTACCGCCAACGATTTCTGCACATTGTGGCAGTGTAATGCCAGTACTAGGATAGGGTTCCGTCCTCCCGCTTGATCCCCAGCCTCCATCTCCTCTCCCCGCCTCCAACTTCAGAAACCTCAAAGCTCTAGGCTCCTCCTCCTCCTTCTCCTCTCCACCTCCATCTCTCGTTCCCTATTCCCCTGACGCAACAAAATTGCCCGACTCCACAGCAGCACCTTCTTCTCCCTCAAACATCAGCACACATCTGCTAAACAGACACCATACCTTCTTTTCTTCTTATGTTATACTCTTCCCCGGCTCTCCATGATCAAAACATTGTTTCACCTAAGCGCCATAGAGCTGGCCGTCTGCGCGCTCTCGTTCTCCATCCACAATCACGCCATTCTCGCTTCACTCAAAGCTCCAGCCAAGCAAGAAAGCTCAATTTATTTAGAGTAAATTCGGCGCAGAAAAAAACAAAAAAAATACTTGCGATGATGCTCTTGAGAAGCTTATCAATGAGGGAAAATTAAAAATAAAAATGAAGATGTTTTGATGCAGCTGGAATTCGTTTCAACGGCGCCATCATCGTTCCAGGATTTGGCTTGGGCGCGTGCGTGAGTTTGCTTTCCTCGCGCAAACAGAAGAAAGCAAAGCGTTTGATGGCTATCTTCTTCTTCACAATAAAAAGCCACCGAAGAGGCGTCTTATCACCACGTTTCTGGTGCACGACGACCTAAAGTGGGCGTTTCACTGCACGCTCGGTTTACAAAAGACCACATAAGTGGCTTTTTACTAAGATAGGGTTTACGCGACTCGTGTTCGTGTTTTGTAGCTAGCGGCGGGGCAGCCGGGCGGCAGGGCGGGCGGCCTGGTCACCCTCCAAAAAAGAACCGCCGGGTAAGTCCTCACCTGGGGGTTAGGTCTGGGGGTTCGTATTGGTGACCCACCCACACCATCAGGAAAAGGGTAGGTAGTTACCTATCCGGAGACCGAACTGCTGTGTTCCACAACCGGTCCGACCCGGTGTTGCTCCCGGTCGAACGGCACGGGCAGTAAGCTAGACCGGAAGGGAAGCGGTTAGAATTACCTGCGACGGCCATCTGGAAAGAGACTGGACTCCAGGTAAAAGTGAAAAGTGAAAAAGAAAGCCAAAATAAGGGACCTATGCGGGGAACCGTGCCAGGTGTCGAGTGAGGGCCAAAAAATCCTACGTGGGCACATCGTGGGACGGTCTTATCCATCTATGTAAAAAAAAAAAAGTTACTTTTTAACCCATGTTTTTTTTTAAAAATTATTTTATTTTATTTTATTTTTATAATAAAATGGCCTATGGAGTTTTCAAATTTCTCAGCTCATTTTTTATTGAGAATTTTTCATCTCCATTTTTTTGTCCATTTTTTCCCCCCTAATTTTCTCCCCCATGTTTCTCCTTCATAAAAGTATCGGGCAGATTTTTTTGTAGTGTATTTGATGGCCGACTATTCGGAATTGAATTTCTTCCTCCACAAAAGTGTGGGGGGGGGGCATTTTGGTATTTTTTGAACTGCCCACTTTTGTTTTATCTATTTATTTATTTATTTATTTATTTTCCCATTTTTGCCTATGGCTGGCCCATAGCCTCGGGCTTTACCCTACACTTTTTTCTCTTTTTTTTTTCATATTTTTTATCAAAGAAAAGCTCAGGAGGTGCTCGAGGTGTGTTGTGTGCTCACCCTCGTCCCCCCACTTTCCCCAAAGACAAGGGGGGAAAAGATGTAAATTGTGCAACAACCATAGGGACACCATGAAAATGGGTGTCCATAAAAAAATAATTAATTAATTTAATTGTTTAAATCTACATTTGGATCTATGGCCCATTTTTAGATTGAGCCTTTTTTTCCGTCTTCACCTCAATTCTTGTATTTAGTGTAGGATAATGCCTTCGGGTGTGGCATTCGTGAAATAATTAAGGAGCCTCCTACACCATCTTGTCTTGTTGTAGGGCTTTCCTTCTTTTAGGAATTGGCTCCGCCCGTGGGTGTTACCCATTGTGAAGCACGAGACAAACGTTTATCACACGACATAATAATTGTTTTCATGTGGCCTTTTTCTACCTCCTTCCGATCTCGGCCACGTTTTCATGTACCCGGTAAGGTGCCTAGTGAGGAATTCGAGTGAGCCCAAATTTCCAAATGGGTAGTAAAAGGGGCCCCCCCTACCAACGGCATTCTATAATATATGTCAAACATATGTAAAGAACATGTAGAATATAATTTTTTCAGTGTATGTCAAGGGGTGGCCATATATGGCTCAATAAAATAAAAAAATTAGCCCCAACATAGGATGTCACCTTATGTGTAAGCCTCCTAAAAATGGATATTATATAAGTATACACACACTCCCCAAGAATATTGGATGTTATATAATTTTTTTAATTTTACAAAAAAAAATTAAAACTAGGGATTGTATAGTAAGTATGGAGTTTTGCAACTAATAAAAACTAATGAATTTTATATAGAAAGTTTAGTCTACTTGCCGTTTTCTAATTTATTTTTTATTATTTTTTATTTAATATTTTTTTTAAAAAATTTTAAAAAAAATTTATGTCTTAAAAACTTGAACTTGTGTTCAAGATTTGTTTCTCTAAGGCCTTACTTATAAAATACTTGTTTTTAATAAAATGTTTAAAATGTTCCGTGGTCTAATTCTTGCTTGCGATGTTGGTTTTAGGTCTAGGTGACAAGAACTTGAACTTAACCCCCGGGTTTAACCCTATCAACATTGGTCCTACACCTATTTTCTCAAGAGTGGGAGTGATTTCACACTTCTTACAAGAAGCATTGTTTTTCCTTTGTCATTTTGTAAGGAGTAGGTGTAAAAATCATGTGTTGGGTATGAATCATATTGATTTTAATATATTAGTCAAGTAGTCATGGTTTACAAGGGTTTTTAAAAAATTTGTGTGACCAATTCTTACTATCAAATGTTCATTTGGTTCCTAGTGTTCCCAATTTGAAGTTTGTTTTCGAAGTTGTTTAATCACACTTTGCAACTACGAAAAGACTCGTTCTCTTTTCATTTTGGCTCCCCCAACAATTTCAAAAAACTTTACCTAGTCAAAAAAAAAAAAGCAATAGTGAGAAACACAACTTTTCATTCATTTTTCATCATTCCAATTGCGAAAACAAGAAACCTTCATTCACTTACATTCATTAAAGCAACAATGTATGTATAATCATCCATTTGAAACTTTAATTGAAAACCCAAACTCTTTTGAACTACACCTTAAAACATCTAAACATATATAAATAAATAAATACAAAAAAGTTAAGGTTTAGGGTGAACATTTTCAAAAGTAGAATCCTTTTCCATGGTCCTCATACTACTACTACTACTATACACACATGCCAAGTTCCAAGCCCACTTTTTCATTCACAATGAGAATATTTTTAAAATAAAAAAATCTAACATCAATGTAAGCATGTTATGTGTTTTCACATGAATAAATGTATGCAAAAAAAAATCTAATAAAAGAGATAAAAACATTTATTTCTTCATGCATGTTTGAAAAAAATTGTTTGATCAAAATGTTAAATAAGCTTGTTGTTGATTCAATTTAATCACTTTCACTTCAAGGGCTACTTACTCTCTCCTTGTTGATCTTCACACATATTTGAATGATAACAACATGAGCATCTAACAATATTCAATATCTTCATCTTTGTTTGGTTCACACTACGCTAAAAGCATGGATCTATGACTATGTTTGCATATTCATCTACGACACACATGATTACAAGGCTCCATAGTTGAATTAGACTCATGGCTTTTGCCCATGGCATATATTATTATGTTGATGTGGTAAGATTGTAGTTGTATATGCTATAAAAAAACAAAAATATAATAATCATATAAGCCATGGTCAAAATGACAAATCTAATTTGATTATAGTCATGTAAGGCACAAATGTCCATTTCAAATATTTATTCATGTAAAATCAATGTCATGGAGGGAATTGAATGCCCCCACCACATGGGTCACCAACTCCTTAACCATCCATTCATCACTTTAACTCATGACAAATAATGACAATGTTGAACATAAACATATATATAATTCAAATAATGTGTAGTATTATATTATTTTATAATTACATAAAGAAATAAATTATATATGTTTAATCACATACCTTAATAATTAATTTATATAGTCACATGTTTTTTTCTTCCATGATTTTATTTAAATTTCTTTATAAATTCAAATGAAATTATCTGGGTTATAAATTCAAATAATTTTCTTTTACCAAATCTAAATGTTATATTATTTTGTACTAACATTAATAACAAAGATTTGGAATTTCTAAACTAAAAATTAAAATTATTTTAAAATTTTCTTTCCAAAAATTTAACAAATGTTTTGAATTTCAAATGAAATTATGTACTTTCATAATGTGATAAACTATGCTTTAATCTTATGTATTATTTAATATTTTATAAAATTAGGTCTTCTTGATGAGATTTTTAAAAAAAATGTGTGTGCACTTCAATTTTCCAATCAATTTTTTTTTAAAAAAATTATAACTTCCATTTATGTATGTGGATCAAATGGGCTAAATTTACCATAAACTTTTCTTGAAATTATTTTTGTCATATGGTCCCAATGATGATTAAAGGTGATTGACCTTAATCATGCAATTCCAATAATGACTTGGGGAGGATAATTATGTAACTAAATGACTAAAAGTTGGACATAGTCACAAAATCTCCTAGGCACTAGTTGAGCTTGCACTTTGACTTCCTAATTACCTCACGATTTTCCACACTTTCATTTATAGGAATACTCATTTGAATCAATGTTGTTTAATTTTTAAAAAAAAAATTAGTTTCATAAAACCTCCCAATGTGGTTCTAAATTTATTTATTTTTGTTTTAAATAGCCTCTAATCCCAAAGATTTCCCAAAATCTTGTAACTCATCATTGGGTGTGATGCCATGTATTTAATCATTTTTTTTTGTAATTTAATGTTCACCATAATAATTACAATATCTTAAAACTTGGACTTATGAAGTTGGATAGACATAAAACAAATCAATTTGAAACTCAATCAAACATAATCCATGAGCTCAATTACTTATTTACCCACTTATTTTTCATCATACATTCGTTTTGATTTCCAATAACCAAAGTCAAATTTAGGTTATTTCAAAACTTAAACATGAAAACAAACCACATTGATAGCACGCCTAAGAAATGACCAATTGCATAATCAAATAGCCACATATTTGCTCATGCATTTAATGAAATAACTTGCAAAAAATTCATTGGCAACAAAATTGGTATTCAAATTGCTAAAGGAAACTTCAAGAACATTATTACATTCCTTAGTGTTAAGATAATAAACATATTATGTAGTTTTTAATAACATTCCTTGTCTTTAAAAAGTCATATATTGTAACATGCATACTATTAAAAAAATTCTAGGGCAAATTTTCATGTGACTCGATGGATGTCAATTAAGATCTATGATGCAACAAAGATAATATTTTAAAAATTCCATTGAAAATATCTCCAAGTTCCACATATATCATGTCATAGATTTTTTAGTTGAATATAAATTATATAAATTGTATAAATTTAGGATTATTCCTACCATCTAGAAGGTAACATTTTGATATTAATGAACAAAATGAATGTTTCCTTGAACTATTTGCTATAGTAATAATGATATGATCATAATTTTGCTAATCTTATTTGTGAATTATTAACAATGTTAGTAAGAGATTAAAGGAACTAAATATTGACCTTGTTAATTTCAATATCATTTAGAAAATCAAAGAAGAAAGAAGGGGGAGCCAAATCAAATGCTCAAAGAGCCAAAAAGGAAATAACCAATGAAAGAGGCATTATTAGTAGTGGATATGCATCACAAATGCAGACATGCCTTGGGGTCAATAATTCTAATAACCAATGATTACAATTATCAATTATTCAACTAGTTGGCCACGTATGGAAATAAGGAAAGGTGCAATAATTCTAAACCAAAATTGGGAATTAATTTCTCAAGGACTTCAAAGTTTAAATCTTTGTGAGGAAGTTTGTGACCTCAACATGTTTTGTGGGCTTTCTTGCAAAAGATCTCGATCCACCTTGTATTTTACTTCATGGGGTTGAGTCGTTGTGTGAGTTTAAGCACACTAAACTGGCATAAAAATAAACAATATACTCATTGATATTGTTGTAACTAATAATAAAAACTAGAAGGTTCCTACTGCATGTCCTTATTATGATGTTTAGCATTATCCCTTGTTTGGGGGTAGTAGGGCATAAAAAAACTTCAAACCAATTTAAGTAATTTCTATTAGAATATTATGAAGCGTTTGGAAGGAACATTCATGGTAGCCTAATCTTTTGCAACAAGTTCACGATCTCAACCTTCTATTCAACATCATCATGTAGTTCATAAACAACTTTTGTAAAAAACTTGTTTTTTGGGTGTGGAAGTGAATATTCATGTGCAACAAGTAGCCTTCCCCCTTTATCCCTACCTTCCCACTTGTCTTTATTTAACACCATTTCAACACTTATAACCTTTTGTCTCAAATTCAATGTTTTTGTTTTTAATTGTATGGGAGATTTTGAATTGGATTTCAATTGATTTCTTTTAGGACTCTTAAGCTTTCAAAAAACAAAAAAACCCTACATAGGCAATCAAGAAAATGTGACATATTACAATAATGACCTTATAAGGAAACATTTAGATTTTAAAGACAAATGGCAAGAAAATAAACATTAAACAAACAAATGGAATTAAGATGCATATGAATAATGTATTTAGTTTTGAAAAAGTGGAGTTTGAAAGCAATGAGCAAACTATTCTTAAGTTCATGTTTGTCATTCACAATTATAGGTCAAAATTAGAACATGTGTGAAGTGCAAAATTGCAACTAATGTTGGACATGTATCATAAATGAAATGAGAATTAGCTAAGAGTTCAAGTTGGTTTTCTTTAAGAAAATTATCATATATCATTTGTAGTGATATTTGAGTTTATATGTGACCCACAAGGTTTCACTAATGTGAAAGCCAACCCCGTAGACCATGCCCCTTTATTTAAATCTCATAAAAAGGATACCACGACATGGTATTTAAATAAAATAGGGTAATGTTCTTAACTAGGTATCTTAAGTTTCCAAAAGAAAAAAAATTATAGGGTGTTAGGTTTCTAATGACACTTCCATAATCATTGGAAGTTGAGACTAAACCTACATCATTCTTTTTCACTTTTAAAAACAAGATAAAATGTTTGGGCCTCACTTTCGTTATACAATTTGTGTTTTGTGTTATAAGTTAAAGGTTAAAGCTTTGTGACTTTGTAAGTTGAGTTTTTTTCATTTGCTTGATTTTTCTTGCATTGTTGTTTAAGTCGTCCTCTTGTGTCATTGTTGTTTGGGACCTCTTACATTGTTGTCTAGTCTTTTTGTGTTGTTGTTTGGGTCTTCTTACATTGTTGTCATCAACAAACAATTCCTCGTATATTGTTACTTAGCTCTTCTTACATTGCTACTTGTTCCTTTTGTTATTGGTTGGTTCCTTCGAGCTCAAGTTCCTTTTGGACCTAACTCTCACGTGGGTTGCTTCGCTCTTCTTGTTGTTGCTCGAGAACTCTAGGAATATGGTGTTTACACCATTTTGAGAGCTAGGAAAGAGGAGAAATTTGTATGAGGTGCTTACATCCGATTTATTCATGTCAAAATGCTTGAGAAATGTATTTGTGAAATAAGGTTGTGAAAGATCAATATGTTGAACTAATGCTAAGTGAGACCATGTTAGCCTAAAAAGAGGTTTTTTAGAAAAATCTAATCCACTAGATCTACGATTCTTCTCATGTTTTGTGATTGGTTTAGATCAATTGATTAGAATCATAAGTTGGTTTGAACTTGTTACTACCGTAAGAGAGTAGGCAATCTTCATTAGGGTTTGTATTATCAAAATTATTGTATGATCATAGAGTGAATTAAGAGGTCCATTGATAGTCGTCACCTATAGCATTACTAAAGATATATCCAATTTACAATGAATTTTAAAAGAGGTTCATGTAGTTTCCCTTTTTGTTATAGGCTCTTCACTTGTTTAAGGTAGCACTCTTCTTTGAGATTACAAGATACATGAATAAACATTATAGAGTGCCATATATTGGTTGCTCGGTGTTTAAGTAGTTCTATAATATTGTTATGCTAAATATGAAAATCAAAATATGATTAATATAAGGCATGTGTTAATCCTTGTATTAAAAAATAATAATTAGGTACACATTAAAAATTAAAAATATTATAAGTTGTTAGTATGTTCAATTAGTAGGTTAGTAGATGAACTAATATTAATAAGTTTTAATTAGTGATTAAAAAAATAAAATAATTATAATAAATGAAGTTAGAAGGAAAAATGATGATTGGGCTATGGATTTAGAGGTGATGAAGATCATGTAGGCTATACATGTGGATTATATCGATGACGTGCATATTCAAATGTTCTTTTCAAACTCATGAACTTTTGTATTTTTTCATTACAAAATCTCATATGTTTAAGCTTTAATGAAAACTACTCTAGCCTTACCTAAACCTTCCTTTTTAGCTCCGGGCTTTATTAAAACTGAAAATTGAAAGGCATATATGATATTGAAATTGGATATAAAAATAATTAAAAGTAAATACAAGACAGAATTGGAAAAGAAAAGAGAAAGCATTTTTTGGTTGAAATATATTAAAAAATGTGGCTGTGCTTTGCTTGGTGCTTGGCAGCTTGCAGAATTCATGGTAATGCAGAGAAGGGGGAACGTGTTGCTAAACAAGTTCTTGAACAGGAGCCTGAAAAAATGATGCAGGTTATGTATGTTCTCATATCAAACATGTATGTCTGCAGCTGATGCCAATTGGGATCTCCAGGAGAAGGTTGAATGACAAAGAAAGGAAAGAGGATTGAAGAAACAACTGAAGAGCGCATCCAAGAAGTTCGCCCATGGAGCTGTAATGTTCCAATTTGGCAGAAATCATGTAAACTGTGCTCATTGAAGCATTACAGTGCAGGCCTTTGTCCTCCAAACCTGCATGGCAACAGGCTCTGACAGAAGACCAACAAAAGTGGCATTATCTGGCTGTACACCTTCTTCATGCATCCATTCAAATGTTTAAGAGCTTCCTTAGCATGACCATGCATAGCATATCCTCCAATCATGGCATTCCAAAGCCTGGCATCTTGTTGAACACTCTCTGAGCATCATCCAGGCTTCCACATTTGGCATACATGTCCACCAAGCTATTCCCCACAAAAGTTACCTGATTCACAAACACTTTGAAGGATTTATTCGTGAGCACACCTGACCTTGTGAAGTGCACCTGGACTGGCACATGCATGGACAGCACCTGTGCAAAATAAACAGAGTCTGAATGCACACCTTCCTGTTGCATTTGTTGAAATTGTTCCAATGCCGGTTGCCCTTGCATGCATTTCACATATCCCAATATCATGGCAGTTCAACTGACCACATCTCAATATGGATGCTCTTGTTGAACACTCTCTGAGCATCGTCCATGCTCCCACATTGAGTATAAATGTCAACCAAGCTACTCCCTAAAAACACATCTGAATCCCACCCACTTCCAACAATGAGCTCATGAGTGCACATGCCCTCTTCAATTGTGCAACTACACTGGCACATGCATTCACAACCCCCACCAAAGTCACAATGGCTGGCCACACACAATCCTATTGCAATTTGTTGAAATGAATCCAGTGCCTTTGTGTCCTGGCCCATATTTCACATGTCCAAATATCATTGCATTCCAAATGACCACATCTCGAGATGGCATCTTGTTAAACCCTAACTGAGTATGCTGCATGCTCCCACATTTGGAATACATGTAAACCCTACCACTCCCCCACAAACAGATCGTCCTCACAACCACTTTGATTTAATTTGTTCGTGTGCCTGCCTACCTGCCTGCCTGCCCTCTTCAAGTGCTCATAAACTAGCACATGCACTCATTACTGGAATAAAAGTGAACCTGTCAGGACCCATGTCTTTTTCTTACATTCCTTGGAAAAGCTCAATTGTCAAAATAAACCCTAAACCCATAAGAAGACAATTGAGCTTTTCCAAGAAATGCAAGAAATGTTGACAGCTCTTGATGTTACCTTGCAAACCTTCTAGATTCCATGAAAAGCTGTTCAAATTGCACAGTCCCGGGTGCCAATTACAGCCAACTCTGCTCCAATCCCATCCAGCTAGGGTTTCGTGGGTCCGCAAACCCAGAGAGCGTCATGCGCCTTCTTATGCTTGAAATCTGGGTACCTTGTATTTCACTTTCTCCGGCCTACAATCCCACAATTCTGCGAAGGATCTGAAAAGAATTGCCGCCAAAGCTTCTCTCTCTGTGGCCTGCTGGGGACAGAGAACGCACAATGTCGTCTCCATTCTCTTCTTCCTCCTTTTTGGGCAACTGCCGAGTTTGGACAATTGCTTCATCACCCAAACCCTAAATTGCTTCATCCTAGTTTAGGGCTAGGGGTGCTCTTCACCTGCATTTTGCATCCGAGAACTGGGCACGTAGGGCTCCTTTTCACGTCGATATCGCAACCCTCTGCATGCCTCTCTCTTGTGATTTACACGTGTATATCATGACTCTTCAGGAGCTTGCATAAACTTATTAGTCTGTTGGATTTTTTACAGGTGGCGGCATTTGTGCTTGAAGCCTTTTTCATAAACATGGAGCTTCACCCATCTCAGGATTCCCAAGGAAATGAGGACTCAAATGGCTAGGTGTGTGCATCATTGATGAGATTTATGTGTTAATAATGTGTTGGATTTTGGTTGATAAATTTACCACCTTCAGAGCTTCCACTCTTGCTCCAACTATGGCGAGCAGATTGAGAGGACATCTGCACATAAGCACATCTGCCAGGAAGTCTTGCATGTGAATACATTCACTTGGATGCCCTGTAACTCTATCTAAGTTACATTCAGGGTGTCTTGTGGTCATGATCTCTACTATGTCTTTAACCTATGTGATGTCATGATCCTTTGCCCCTCAAGAGTGCTAGCCAACATCATAACTTCAAGTCTTTGGGTTGCTTCGTCATGGGGGAGGTTGCTTCCAGAAATTCAAAAGAAACTCAAAGCTCATGTAGTTTTTGTACAATTAGGGGTTTGCCCAGATTTTGGGTGGATTATTTATATACCTAACAACATTGCCAGGAGCTGATGAAGTCAGTGGGTAGTAGCTTGGGTAGTAGTGATGGCAGCTCAGCACTGCTATCCATGATGAAGGTGATTTGGTCTGATAATTTGTGAGCATGCAACTCTCATAAGGCTATGACTGCACTCATTGTCAGGTTACCTTCAAAGTGTTGTTGTGGAGATTTTTATGCAATTTCCATAGATATGTCCCAGATATGTACCCCTTTGTCTCCAATCATTACTTGTGAGCAGATGGTTGAAATCAGTTTCTCACTTTGCAGGATCTTGTGGCTGAGCAATCCTTAAGAAAATTTGCAAAGAATATGAGCCCCAGAGTGTGGGGGCTATGTGATATGAACCAACTTGTGGATAGTGCTCTCAAAAGCATCCATGGACCTCTGATCCTGATGATCCCTAATTCCAAGTCTCTTGTTTTCTGAACTCATTAGAATATATCTGTGAATGTATCACTAACAGAGACCTCCTTTTCAACATTTTCTTGTTTTGAACACCAGTTTTTTTCATGGGGAAGGGTGTTGTATCTAAGAAGTATCATGTCTGTATCTGTCTGATATCAACAATTGTTGACGGCTTGTCTCTTTGTTGTTGGCTCTTTACATACTTGTAAGAGCATACTCTGTTTGGGCTTTCACCCATTGAAGGTGCTGTACTCTCACCATGAGAGCTTTTTTGTCAAGCAATCCACCATCAATGCTTGAGTGCATATGGGCTAATTCCTCTCATGTTTCTGCCATAGAGATGATCCAGCTGCTGCAGAAATTGCACAGTGAAGTGTCAATGTTTCTGTCAGTGTTTCTGCCACTAAACATGCCCATCAAAGCACAGAGTGCTTGAATCTAGAAAATGCTACACAGCACTCAGTCGTTTGAGCACCTGTTGCTTGTGTTGGGTCTCAAACCATGACAGTGATACCAGAAGGATCAGAGCTGACATCCAACCTACAGAGCCAGCTTATGTGTTCAGGGTTCAGGATTTTTTAAGGAGGCTGATTTTTAACAGTCTGGGAAACACAAAAAACATTTCACTTGAGGTTTCTGAAAGCTTAAATTCACATCGAAAAATTTCAGCCAACTTTCGGACTACACATTTGCAAAAGAATTTAGCAATGTTCAAATTGATCAAAACTGCACCTTTGTCAGATTTTATAAATTGCAGGAATCTGGGTAAATCTGAGAACAGGAAGTTTGGATATGAGGAGCTCAGCTGGGTATCAGTATAATACTGCAGAGCTAGAGATTGCATTCTAGAGTGAAGCAGCTTTGAATGATGGATCTGCTTTTTGTGTAAGGTAAAGCACAAGGGCAAAGGCAGGCATTACCAGAATAAGGACCCACATGAGGCAGCAGTCAGGCACTGCCCAATTTTGGTAATGCCCTCACTCACCTGCTTTACTCAGTGTGAAGAGCAACCTTGCTTTCTACGTTTTATGTTTTTCCCTGTGATACCCAGCGGTGATGCCAGCATCATGGGGGAAAAACTGATGCTGAGCTTCACAAGCTCACAAAAACAGAATGCCCACAGGAGCAGAACTTTCCATTTTTGTGGATTTTATGGTCTTTGTTCATTTATCACTAGAAAACAATGTTTTACACTCATTACTTGTGAGTGTGATGCCAATGTGGACACTGGGTTATGCTATAACGATCTGTAGCTGACGGCCTGCTGGTTTCCATGAGTCTGAGGTTGTACCCAATGTTGAAATACCTTAATACCTTGGTGGCTTCCCCACAAATTATATTACTTCAAGAAATGCTGAGATTTTCAAAAATTCGTATTCTCAAAGAACAAATCTTTGTGAAGGAATGTGAAGAATCTTTTGGAATATATGAAAATATTTTTCTTTTTGAAATGGAATTTTCCAATTTGATTAGTTATTCAGCAGACATGTACTGAAGCTGTGCCCCTATACTATGGAAGTATGCCAAAGTTTGGCAAAAATTTAATTATAGAGATGAGAGAGAGAGAGAGAGAAGCTCACTCCCATCATCTCCTCTACAAAGATAGGAGCCATGTGAAGTTTCAGCTGTTTTGTTGCATTAGTGAAATTGTGCCAAGAAGCCAAGTTTAAATTTTAAAATTAAAAAATTAAGTGATTTTGGAGCGCTTCGATTGCAAAAAAGTGAGAAAAAATGATAGAAATTAACAGATTTCTATATTTGGTTTTCAGTGTGTAGCAAAAAATGTAGAAGGTAATGTGCCTGCTCCCAATTTACTACTATGTTGTGGGTACATTTACTTAATTTGGTCTGAAGGGAATATGGACATATCATGAGCACAGGCCATTATCTGATGTAATTGGCCAATGGCCAATTATCTGATGTGATTGATACTCGGGAGAGATTCTGCCACATCATTAGGAACTTTGTCACCATGTTCAATGTGCCAGTCATGGTTCATTTTGTACATGTTTTGGAATCTGGGTTTTGAAGGACTTGCAATTAGTGTATTGCGGCTTGGAAAATGCCTCATCTGTGAGTTTTTCTCATGATGCATGAAGTACCCATATCAACTTTGAATTTGATTGCAATGTAAGAAGGATCCAAGCTCCGCACTTTTGGTGCCAACTTCCATAATCATTGCATACAAATGTTCTCAGTTGTTCATCACCTCCATTTTCCAAAGTTGCTCAAGGTCCCCCAGAGACGAGCACACTTATCACTAACTGAAAACAAGGTGGCCTAGTAGTAATGCACACAGGCCAACAATCGGAGCTTCCTTTCACCCTACCTCAGATTTGCCTCAGAATGACCATGGTGTTTGGAATACAACAGTCCCAGAAAAACCATCATGTCTCTCTTGCAATTCTTACTGGCTTCTGGGAATCATTGGGAGTTTTGAGACAACAAATGCAAAGCATGACTCTTCCATCTTGGACTGTATGTTATTTCCAACATACATAGTTCAAATTTGGCCCTTACTTTCTGATACTCAAATCTTTAGTTCAATCATTTGTCAACTTGAATAAAGAAATAATAATAAATTTTTAGATGTTTTAAGTTGGGTCTTGTATAACAAAATTTGGCCTGACTTTAAAACATAAGACCTTTATTGATTGCCATTTGCAACAAATCTTCCAATGAAAACTTGCATCTAACAATTCCAATTGAGTTTTCAAATCATTTCAAATAGTGAATCAAGTGAAACAAGTTTTCCATGATTATTGGAACTCATCAAATTCTCATGTTTGAAAAAACACACCTAAATATTCCCCAAAAACCACCTTCACATCAACAAGAACTAGTAGGCTTTGGTTAAACTGAAAGATTTCAATACCCCGTGTGCTGTAATAATTGGCACATCACTTCTCTTCCAAAGGGGAGCTACTTTTTTCCCAAGTGAACTTTTGCATCAAGCAATCCTTTTAACTTTCCAAACATGATCAAATACACCATAGCAAAAAACCACAATCAAAAGACATTTGATCAAAATCCCAAGTTTCTAAATAGTGGACAGTTTGCAAATGAATTTGCACATACAAATTTACATCACAAAAAAGACTCATTTATTGAGCTTGTATGAAAAGCAAATCCCACAATTGCCTACAAACTAGTTAAAAAGCATCTGCAAATCAAGAGAAAAAACTACTTTATTTTACACAACAGTAGAATCCTCTAGTTCATTGCATTCATGGCCATTCAATAATCTGCTGGAGAGTAGGTAGTAAAATTTCTTGAATCCATCTTAATTTCAAGAGCAGAAAATTCTCCCTCTTTTGTGTTTCTTTCAACATTTGATGTTGCAAAGAAGTTTGAAGATGGATTTCACTTCTTGTAATTGCTGCTGCTGGAGCTAATTTCGAGTAATTTTTATGAACTGAAAAAACTCATTTCTTATTTGAGCTTCTCTCTCCATTAGGTTGTGCTATGTCCACTGGGGAAAAACCTACATCAGCCCCTTTAGGGGTTTAGAAGTCAGGATGCTACAAACAAGGGCAGGAGATGACGACTCTGTCTGAGTTCATGACATGAGTCCCACCCATCATCAGGCCCAATTTGTTCCAGAACTCACATAAGAACACATAGGGCGTAGATGATGCCTGGGATGTATCCCAAAATTGTCAGTAGGAGACATATCCAGAACTCCATCTGCAAAACAAACAAACAAGCAAGCAAGGACGTGAGCAACTGAGCTTTTTCACTGCAATGCCGAGTTGCCTCGGAGTGCATCCTCTGATGAGTTCAGAGGTTTGTCTTTCACCAAAAACATGTGTGCCCCCACACTTTCACCTTCCTGCATCCTGCTGAAAATGGTGCAGAAACAGATAAACTCTGCCATGAAAATTTCCCTCTCTCTTAAGCAGATTGTCGAGCTACTACTACAACTGGGACACGAGTATAAAGAAGGATTGGGTCCTTACCATGCAGCCATACTTTAGGAACACGCCGAGAGGCGGCAAAAGGATGGCAATCAGGATATCGCAACACGTAGCTAGAACACCTCCTTTCCCCATATTGCAAAGCTCCGAGAAATAGTTACTCTGAAAGAAAGTAGTAGCTGAAAATATTCCTGGAAAAAAAAAATTGAAGTCTCACAACATCATCATCATCATCATCATCAACAACAACAACAAAAAAAACCGCACCTCACAAGAGACTTCTCACAAACACCAAACAAAAAACAGCAGACCAAGTTCATAATAACTTCTTCCATTCTTTCATCAAAATGCAAACGCAAAAAAACGACTTCAAATTGCAACCACTTCCAAAAAAGGAAAAAGAAATCTCAAAACAAAAAAAAGCAATCTCCGAGCTTCAAAGAAATTCAAAACGTGTAAGAGACCTCGATACATTACCTCAGAAAATTCGGTGACTAATTGCAACAAGCTCGAGAGAGAAGCAGCGGCACTCACGACAAGAGCTTTGCACACACACACACACACACACACGAGAGAGTGCTCGTCTGAGAGGACTATATTGGCGGAAAGGTCGGTGGTGAAGATGGGCGGAATCTGCGAGTAGAGGGCAGAATTCCACAATTAAATGTTTTAAAACTAGCCTTTTCCACATGTCGGAACCAGTTCATGACAAGTTGCGAACAAGAAAATTCCCAACCATGAACCCGTAATTGTTGCAATCCCCGGATGAAGGAAGGAACAAAGGCTGACCAAATTTATTTATTTTTATAAAAAAACAAAAAAGTTAAGTTCCAAAAAAGATAATAATTTGCATGTTTCAAGGAAATGGTCGGACGGACAAGACGTAACAACCCTATAATAACTTGTCACAATAATAAACTTTCTTCACATCCGATCAGATCAGCCCGTCCGTCCGTCCATCCGAGCCTCCACCACCCACACCAAAAGGAAACACACATCTTGGGGGGGGGGGGGAGGGAGGGTCAATGTTGGATGAATGGACATCATAATAAATTAGCTTTCTTCACATCCAATCATTGCACTAAACTTTCTTCACATCCAATCAGCCCATCCAACCCACCCACATATATATATACAAATTTGAAACACACCTTTACAGGAAGTTGGATGGATGAATGGATGGATGAAATGGATGTTATTTATAATAACTTTCTTCACATTTGACCAGCCCATCTAACGCACCATGGAGGGGGGCTTCTCTTTGCACTCGGTTTACTCTTTGCAACACCAAATGGTGGGCTAAAATAAAATTCCAAAATTCCAAAATTTTTAGATTGACAAATTTTGCTAAAATTTTGAAATTTTTTTTTGCCAATTTTCTTATGTCAAAACTGGGAAAAAAAAAAAAGAAAAAAAAGAAAAGAAAAAAAGAACTATGCTCTTCGCAGGAAACCACAATTTAAAAAATTTGTTTGGGGGGGGGGGCCGGGGCATTTGTTTTTAAGACCCCCATAAATTGAAGCTGCACTCAAGTACGCACTACCAACCATGAGATCTTGCCACGCGTAAGAAACCCAGTAGCCTCATTCCAGATCGGC
>Ga0116229_10006347_pt1 | contig 19038 bp, 10 predicted proteins | sample S1TSphgellanicum_3_FD_87313 | JGI IMG/M metagenome (GOLD analysis project Ga0116229, IMG submission 87313) | Host-associated microbial communities from peat moss isolated from Minnesota, USA - S1T2_Fc - Sphagnum magellanicum MG | ecosystem: Host-associated > Plants > Peat moss > Unclassified... | reverse complement strand
TTCTGGTCAAAAATCTGGTGATTTTTGGAGTCTTCCATCGCCAGAACTCATATCACAATAAAACAAAAATGGCTAAATAGCAACCCGTTGTAGGCCACTTATAGCCAGAATCATAGAAGGACCGTAACTATCTAGCTTAATATTTAGAAATTTATGCCATGTCAGCTAAGTCATCCAAGTGACTGTCGCCACTACAGCGCTTTCACAAAATTGAAAAGAAAAGGGCTAATGGGGCGTATTTAGCTTCTCGCCAATTTTGGCACTTGTTGCTTTTGTCAGAACGTTTTATACTCAATTGCGGGAGGGCACTCGGAGGGAGTATAGGGGGTTGGTCTCCGATTCCATAGGGGGGTGATGTTGGCGTGGTGCTGGCTGTTGATAGCTCCACCGAATCTAAGGCTATAGATACGAAAGCTAATAGATAAGTACCCCACTTCTTAAGTTTTTGTTTTGGGGGGGGGTGGGGGGAGAGAGAGAGAGAGAGGAAGATTTTGTGTTGGGGGGGGGAAAGGAAAAAAATACTGGGCAACATGCAAAGTGATTGTCCACCGTCCACGTGTAGAGTGGACAATCACTTTCTACATGCATAGGTAGGGGGAGGGATGAGAAAGGCTAGAGGGTGGGGATTGCAATTTTGTTTTGGGTTCTTTGTTTTCTTTTAAGTTTTGGAGACGAGTCCTTGGTCTCTTTGGACTAAAGATTGAGCTGATCATGAAACCCTGCCAAACTAAGGATTTGTCTTTTCTGACGAAGTGCAATTGTTTTAGATATAAAGTCTTCAATCATCTAATATAGCTTTCCAGGTAGTGATTCTCTGCGCATTTGGTGATGCCCCACGCTGCACTTGTCTAGTTGTCAGTTGCCAGATGCACTTTACTTACATAATAGTCCAAGTCACTTGACATCAGATACTGTTTATAGTTTTATACATCAATAAGGCCACCAATATTATTATGCAAATTATAATATATTTATATACTGGAATTGTGACTAGCAACATTTGGCAATTTACTAGTAACTAGACATGACTAATGTTTCTTTTTTGAATTTTGTGATCTAACATCATTAGTGAGTCTCCCAAGAAAGATTTATCATTAATTGGCAACTGGTTCTTCTAAATTAAACTAAAGCTGCCCTCAAATTTTGAAGACTCAATTGAAATGTGACCAAAATTTTCTCCAATTAATATTTTTTTGTCCAAAGGTGGGTGAACTTTTGTATAGGAGAAGGGCATTCCATGAGTTGGGATCTCTGCCCGAGGCCGGCAGGCCGAGGGAACAGGTTGAACATCTCAGAAAGGCCTGTACTCAGGTCCTTTTTGTACGCAAAGCAGAGCTGGGTTTTTTTTCTTTTTAGAAATAGTGAGAGGCTGGCTGGTACTTTCCGCTCGTTGGAAGATCCCAGTGCAGTATGGCTGGTACCTTCCACCTCAGAAAATCCCACTGCTGAAAACAGGTTTCTTCAGGCAGGTAAGGGAGCTGAAAATGCAAAGGAAAAATCCAGGCAGTGCTTTCCGCTTTGGGAATTTTCAAAAAGAGTATTCCAGTTTTTACTTTCTTTTGTTGCCTATTGCAAAAAATTTGCCACAAAAGGAACACTGTATAACTTGACATGCCCATGTTTTAATTTGTGGACAAATGATATGACAATTACAATTCATGAGCAGGGCTTTCTTTTTAAACTTTGTAATATTGAAATTTGGCAAGTCTTTTTCAAAAATTAGCAAAATTAGTCAAATTTACACTACCAAAAAAATAATTTCCCCAATTTTTGGGTCCAAGCATGGCAAGATTTGTCAATAAAAACACTTTGAATCATGATCCAGCAAGGAGCTATTTACTTATTGCAATGTCTCGGCCTTATCAGATGGCCTTTTGATAAATGTGAACCAAGTTGATTTTGCAAGAGAAATGGTTCGGTAAGAGAACTGGCCCCTTTCTTTAGGAACCAGCAACAGTTCAAATGCGAAAACCTTCCTGAAAATGTGGGACCAAATCAACTTTACTTACATCATCAATATTGAGAGTCTCCATGAAAGGCAGAGCCCACAATACACATCAGCCCCTTTCTAATGGCAGAATTTTTCACCAAAAAGTGAAATTAGAAATTGAGAAATATGAAAATGAAGTGATTGTTGGTGTGTCAATCACCAAAATTCTGAGAAAACTAATGAAAATCGCCAGATTTATATACAAAAAGATCACCAGAAAATTCTAAGAAATCACCAGATTTGAGATCCTTTTAATCTCATATTTAGTTTATAGTTTATACCCAAATTTTGCCAAATATTGTCATGGATAATCACAAAATCCACGTTGGCTGCATCACAAAATTGACAAAAGAAACACTGATACACACGCCATCCTAGAACTTGCTTCCCTGGAAAACCCCTCTTGGTCCCCTCTCGGTGGTGTTCACGACATTATTGTCTTGGTGCGAAGAGATGCACATATGATGAGTACTAGCGTCATTGTGTAGAGTAATGCCACGCGAGGCACACGGTGAAGTGCAAACCAGCATTTTTTTTGTTGAAAGAGCCCTGGACTCCCCAGTCCAAGTGGCCATACTTTTTTAAATATTTAAAGGAGGTAACACTCATATGCTGAAAAATGCAGGATATTGGCGATAATTTGTGTGTTGCAAATGAAGGGCAGTAGTTATCAAAGGGAATTTGAAACATGCCAATAATGGCGACAATCAACATTTTAAAAAATACTTAAGGCTATTGTTTAGATTTAGGATGTGATGTTGCTAGCTCCATTGCTTTGTGAGTGAGAAACAGATTGGCTACCATACAATTTTCATTGAAAAAAACTCTCATTGAAAATAAAGTTTCAAACCAAGATGACAAATTTCCATATCCTCAAATGCAAGAGGTTCATTAAGCATACTCAGATGATGGAAACAAAGGGCTTGGGCCAATAAAAAACATGAAGATATTGCCAGGAAGAGCAAAGTCATAAAAGTATGTAAGGTAGCAACTACTCTACTCTAAAAATCTCTACAAAAATGTCATCTAATGCTAGGGCCTAGGATGGGCAAAATCATATAAGTATGCAAAGGCAGCAACTTGGCTATTCTAAAAATGTTAGAAAAGAATGTCAACTATGTAAGAATACTATAACAATCAGTTGCTCCAATCCAAGCATCAAATGTGGCAACATATGAAAAACTCTCTAAAATAAAAAACTTTTGGCTATACATGCCAACAACAAGAGGAAGGTGAGGATCTAAAGTAGCTTGCAGCTTATTCTTAAGAAATGCGAGAGATGAAAAACATTTCTCATCTTCTACACTCCTTAGAACGTGGACTATGGTCATTTTTGCTAGCTTAAGATACTTAGGGAAAGAATGTGTGAAAACCTGAAATGCATCAAATGGCCTCCAAATTCGGGTCAATGGATTCAAATCAAAAGGTGGCTCCATGATAGCCTTAGAGTTGCTTTTCATACACAACTTGAACATCTTTTGCTATGCATCCAACCCCCAATAATCAAGCAATGATGCAACCAATGAACTTGAACCTCCAAACCCCAAAAGTTTTGGCTCATAGTACCAAGCTTTCAGTATTTTTAGATGCTTGGTAGAACTATAATCATAGTTGGATTGTAGTTAGTATTTTGGATATATAATGCCCATGGTATTAGGCAAGGCACATTGAGGGAAGCAGTTGTCCAATTTCTTTATCAATTGAATAACTACAATTCCAAATAAGCAAAGTCAATTAAAAAAAGAAAAGTTACAAACAATAACACACATTGAACACAAACAAGGTAATTACACCCATAAACCAACAAAAAGAAATTTAAAAAAGGAAGTTGCAACATAGATTGAAAGAAAACAAAACCCCAAACTCAAAACACATCAAGGTGAAGGAAAAAAAAAGGTTGGTTAAAAACTTACTTAAATATTTTAACTTCATTTGTGAAATCAAAGTTTGAAAAGAATCCTAAATCATAATTGTCCTGACCTTCAATATTGGGTCATTGTGCATGGCCCAAAGTTTATCACCATTCACAATGAAAGAAAGCTACTCACTTGAATCATTCAAATCTACCACCCACTTCATATGGATGTGGTCATGGCTATAATCTAGCAAACCTTTAAATGCCCAGAATTCATCATTGGAAAATGATGAGTTGCCATCATTGTACAAAGAATAGAGATGCCCCTAACAAACATTTACTACAACCACCAAATCACATATGAATACCCCATGTTGCTATGCAAATCACACAAGAAAATCAGTGTTCTCCAACAAAGGTATGATGTAGCACATTCCTAACATGCAGTAAGGATCAACAAGTAAGGTCAAATTAGCTTGCAAATGCAACCAAACCATCAATTAGAAAATGCAAAAAACATTGCAACAAACAACATATAATGCAGGAAACATATAGAAGTTCAAGGCAAAAAGTTACCTTGGTAGCTTGGTGTTGTTGCTATCCATAGATCTTTTGGCCAAAGGTGGCTTGTATTTTGACAAAATTTTCCTTAGAGGATATAAGAGAAATATCTAGTGGGTTTTCACATTCTTTAGCATTTTAAACCCTTTTGTTTCCATCATGTCAATAAGTTTAATGAACTCAATGTGCCTTTTTGGGCTATGAGCAAAATATGCATGGTAACTCTGTAGTAAATCCTCAATGCTACTAACTATTCCTAGGGTAAACAAAAATGCAAGATTACATCTATGAACCATGCAATGAACACCAATGGAAAAAGGTGCATAGTTTGTGTTTATTTGCTTAGTGACCCCAATTTTAATACCTTGGAATGTACTTACCCCATCAACCCCAAAACGAAATAGTTTTTTAGCTACAATAGTAGAACTTAAACCTCCGCCATTATGTAAGGCCTCCATGATGACAATAGTGAGGTTGTCAATTCCTACTCCATCAACAACTTGTTGAAGAAATATCATCATGGGAAATCTCACCCAATTCTGCAATGCATAAATGTGTATGCAAATTTAGCTCTTGTTATCAACAGTGTTCACCTCATCACATGTCAAAGCCACATAATTAGAAATAGAAACAATCCCCAAAATTTTGTTAATCACTTGACCATCCATGAATTCAGCCATAACCCAACCAAAAGAGCTAGATTAATGCATTTTAAGGTTTTTAGGCACACCAAGGAAAGAATAGAGAGATTTTTTTTTCTCATATTCCACCATAGGATGGCCAATTTCCAAGATTTGAAACAAGGTTGCAAATTAAATTGTGTAGCTCTACATGGTTGTTTTTATTGACTTGCTATAAAACAGTGGTAAATGTTTTGGTAGAAAACAAAGTTTGGTTCTACTTATGCTTACAAGACTTGTTGTACCATTCACCTTTCTTGATGTTGAGCTTTGGCAGATCATTTTATGCTTTCATCATGCCCTCATGTTTCATCAAAGTATCCAACTTGGGAACAAGCGAACAAAGTTTCCTGTCAATTGTGGTGAAGACTTTACATCTCACATTATGAAGCATCCCACCAGTAATTAAAACACCTACAACACAAAGGAGTTTTGTAGCCCAGTCAAGTTGAAATTTCCTTGTGCAATCATATGATTTCTTCAACTTATGAAGTGGACGCACATGCAATAAATTAGGGTTTGACTCTATGTCATGTAAATCACTTGATATGACCATATTTTTAGAGGAGGTAGCTAGAGAGTCAACATGGATGTTACCATTTGAGCTAGGTTGCACAAATGATGCAAACAAATAGACTATTGCATCAAAAGGTGCAATAGTTTGAGGATTTAAAATTGAAAAACAGAAGGACGAGAAAGCCCACTAAGTTTCAATGTAATAGGAGTTGGCAAAGGTGGAATAACATCAATTACAACTAAAAAAGGAGATGTAGCATTTGACAATGTAAGAAATCATAGTTCATTTAAACTTGAATGTGAAGATTATGATGAACCACCACCATTAGAAGGCAAGAGCATTGAAATACATACTAACCAAAGTGGTCACCTCATCACATGTCAAAGCCACATAATTAAAAACTTCAAATTGAATCTCTTGATCAAGTGCAATGTACACAACAAGAAAACACACAAGAAATTGTTGGAATTGAACTAGAAATGAAAGATTTTTTACCTCTTTCAAATGAAAAGTACTTGAACAAAGAAACACGATCTTGCTTGGGGACTCCTGCTTTTCATTTCACACCAACAATCACTCATAATATAAACAATTTTGAGCGCATTCAACAACATTGTAATGTGCAAAATGAAAACCTTGGCTAGCTATTCATAAATGTTCACCCCAAGAATCTAAACCTCAAAGTTTAAGGATATCTATTCCTTAGTAGTAGTACCAAGCTCTAACATAATGCAATAGGTGCTAGTGAAGTGACACACTTTGTGTGAGGCGACAAGGAAGCAATGATCTTTCTTCATAGACATGAAGTTATTACAATGAACAATTGAGTCTCAACAAATTAGATGGCAACACTAAACCTTAAACTCTATTTGACGAATGAGATGAGCCAACTACATTTTACGACAAGGATGGGACAAGATGGCAATATCCTATAACATTGATGTGACATGTTGGTGATATATTATGGTGATGATGGGAGAACATGGCAATGGCAATCGACAATGGATTGAAACATCATGACGACACCATTCATTTCACATAAAGCAACATGGCTCCAATGTTGGATTCCTTTTAGGTTTTCTAGCTATTCATGATTGTTTTCCTTGTTTTTTTAACATATGCATGACACCTTATAAAATTTTATAGTGTTTTTTGGCAAGTTTTCGCCAAAAAAAAGGTTAGTGCAAACCCACTTTTAGTAATGATTTTGATTAATGGCCTTAGGTTGGTGTATGCATTTTGTGGCTCATTTTCAATGGATGTTCCACTCACTAAAAGTTCATATGGTAGTGTTAAATGGCAATCTATTTTGATATCATTAATTTAGTGGGGAATTACATGATGGTTCATGAACTAAAAAGCCCATATGAAGAACAATCATTCTAAAAAAGTATTTAATGTACATTTTAAGAAAATAAAAATTGAAATCCACCCAAAAATGATTATGATATGGACTTATGAAAATATGGTTCATTTTAAGTCACTCAAAAGTCCATGAATTTTTTCTAACAACTTTTTTGCACATATGTTCTTTTTGTTTTAACATATCATATATTGAATTCCTATAATATACCCCAAATAAAATTCATACACAAAAATGCATGTATATAAAGGCACAAACATCAAACCAGTCCATATTTTTCAACTTCAAAAATCCATTATTATATATTTGGTGTGTATATGTTGTAATGTTTTTAATATCTGTCTTTTTTTTCAAGTTAACAATCTAAATATAGCCACAAATTTGGAAAATTATTGTTTATATGTCATGTTGATAACATGTAAATGCGCACCATTTTGCAAAAAACCAAATTGCAATGCAAGAAATGAGCCACCATACCTTACAACCAACCTACCCAACATAACAACTTGCTAAAATTTGTGAAAGAATGGAAGATACCTCCAACAAATAGGAATTATCTCCATAAAACATAATTCCTTGCCATTTATTTGAAGACAAATTTCAATGTAAAACATGCCATCCAAATGCCATTGACAATTCTTTACATCCAATTTTGTAATAAGCTAAAAACACAATCAATTGAACTAGTTAATGTACTTTTGTGGGTTGAAGGAAAAGTATCACAAAATGTATCATTGAATTGTTCAACATGTAATTTGATTGGTTAAAAGATTAAAATTAGTTTGGTTCTTGACTTTCGATGTCATAATTTTTTTAAAAACGTATTAGATATGTAATTAGTTTTAAGGTTAAAGTATGAAATGCAGGTAGGTTGAAATTTATTTTCTAAAATGTCAAATTTATAAAAGTAGACGCAAGTAAAAGCAACATCTACATCAAAATTTTGAAAAATCTAACATTCAAGTATATCATACACTTTGTGAAAACATGTAATTTACAAATGTTCTATTTTATTTTTGAAAATGAATTATGTTTTTAACACATTTACACAATTGTAAAAAAAATATTCTTTATATATATATTTATGATGCAATTGATTTTCAAACTTTAGGTTTACATTCTTATGAAATTAATAGAGGTATGCAACATTTTGTATTATAATAGGAGTTTTTGAATGAAGTTTTCATGCTTGGGTGTAATCATAATAACATGTACCATAGTAAGTGTAACACTTGCTTGGTTTTTTCATGTTTTAAAGTTGTAATTTAATTTGATGTTGAAATTGTCAGATTTGTTATATAGTTTTATTTTTAATATATCATGGGAACATGTGGATTAATTTGAAATTAATCCAATGAATAAAAAATTAACAAAAACACTCATTAAGCATTGTAATGCTTATTTCTAAATAATAAAAGGATTTGTAAATGGATTTCAATTTTTTTGAAAATGACATTTTTTACCAAATTTTTATCATGGACCTTAATAAAATAATATGAAAAAAAATTTAAACTTTTAAAAAGATTTTTTCAAAGATTTTTTCAAAAATATTCCAAGAATATTTTTAAAATATTTCCCCAAAAGCAATCACAAAAGCAGTCAAAAGGCATGCAAGTGTGGCTCGTGTTATCCCATTTACATCCGCTTACATGTCAATGTTACACAATTTATATGTTAAAGATTATTTTTATGTTCCATTTGATTATGTTTTCACTTAATATTGAAATTTTGTTTTTTTTAATTAGTCAAATTTATATACCAAAACACATATATCCAAAAAATTCTAAAAGTATTTTGGAAAAAAAAAAATTCTTGAAAAAAACAAATCATTAATCAAGAGTATTTAGTCAAGTTTGGAATTAGCCTTGAATTCTTGTTGGTTAAATAAAGTTATTGGTTTGGGGAAGAAGAATAACACAAAAGTTAAAAACAAAATCCACACAATTGAAGGTTTGAATGGAAGGAACATCAATTGATAGTTCATGACATTATCTTTGCCAACATTTATTGAGTGACAAGTCTATTCATAATTGGGTACCAAAAAAAGGAAAAAGAATTCCATGACTTTTTTACGGCTACTTTTTACAAATAATATTTACATGAAACAAATTTAAGTAGGAAAATTTTAATAATCCAAGATAGGATAACTCATGTGGTGGTGGTGAGTTTTCACATATGTACACAATGTTTGGTTTACAAACAAAAACACATGAAATACGAAAATGGGCTTTAAAAATCAACTAAACATTTTTTTTACACATTGATTATTTCTAGCACCACATCTGACTTGCATTTAAAGTTTTTAAATTTTAAGCCTAATGAATATAAAAAAATTTCCAAATGATTTAATATAGGAATCATTTCCTTTGTAGCCATTTGTTTCAGAATTTCAAGATTGAGAAATTTTCATATGGTATATTTTTTCATCAAATTGACCTAATGAACATGTGGTTGCATAAAGGGAAAGGTTTTTTATACGAAAAGTTTGAAATAAATTGCATTATTTTATGCATTCCTTTGGCATTCATTTCTAAAAAATTGTAGTATGGTCAAGGACTCAAAAGGACTTTTATACAACATCTAATAAGTATTGGATTTTTTCTAATCTTTTTTTCTCAATACTAAAATTAGAAACACAATAATACATCATAGTTGCAATATATTGATCACCATCAAAATTTTAAATTGTCTTTTGTAGTCCTTTTTCAATTAGACACTCCTTTTTGGAACTTCAACTATGAATGAACCCTTATATCACATTACTCTATGACTTCTATTTTTTGTGCAAGAAAAAGGGATAACATTCCCATGAAATCTATCAAAAATGAATATTTGAAAAATAACCATTGTGAAGTTCAACATAAAAAGAGGATTTAATCATGATTGTCATGGACTCATAAATTGGCACCCAACATTATCACACTTTAAAAATTAGTCACACAAATACAAGTAACAATCACACCTCCTATTCAACCTTTTTTTTTCTAAAAATTGGTGTTAAATTTTTACTTCAATCTGGTCACAAATTAAACCAAACAAACAATTTTGAAATAGTTTCACCGAAATGGCCTTCGGATGTGGATGGAGGTCGCTACTTCATAGTACCCTCATCATCCATCCATTTTGCCACATGCACTATTAACAAAACAACAGTGGGGATCATCCAATTGTTATAAAGTGCTTTAAACCCTAACCCCTTTCACCCCATCATTGTAAAGCTTAGGGTTAAACAATTCATTTTGCACCATGAAGATTTATCCATCACTACCTTTTATTGCAAAAGGTAGAAACCTTTCATCAAAATGTAATTAAGCAACATAACAAGGATTGTTAGAATTGATATTGAACATGGAGAGTTGGGTGAAAACACATTACAATGACCTCTTTTCAAGCCTTTCTGGGTTGAACAATATAGAATATACCTCCCAAAATTTGGTGCATTTAGTTTTGGTGTCTTAGTTTTAGGACTAAGAATTTCACAAAGTTAATGTTTTTTAAATAAATAAATATAATCATTTAAATTCAAGGAACCATGGACATATTTATGGTATACACAATACAACAAAGCCCAATTCAAATTTCAAATTGCTTCAAGTATTTGGTAGGATTAAGCATTGAAATAAGTGTTTGAAATGGAATTTATGCATTGGCCCAACACACAATGTTTGTTGCCTTCCATCACAAAATGATTATTTGTTAAAATTTCAATTTATTACATACTTATGGTCAACACCTTGAAAAAACTCCATTTGTGAAATGAAAATTATTGACTTTTCACATGGTTTAATGTATGTAAAATCACATGTGAAATAGTTACTACAAATTTCATAAAGGTTAAAAATAACTTGAAATGCATTTTTCAGTATTATACCAAGGGTTCATAAACTCTTTTTTTTAAAAATGGTCCATTTTTGACTTTAAACATATTAATTATGTCACCTTGCTCCTTTTCCATTCCTAAACATTGAATTCCTTTTCTTTCATTCCTAGGCCTTGAATGTTATTGCAATTGTGTTATGTCAATGCATCACCTTCCTCCTCTTTCATGTTTAGACCTTGAATGTTGTAGTTTTCTTTGTCCAATTTTCTTCCAAGGTTGGCAATTTGGTTCCATTCGTAGTTGGGGTACCCCTTTAGGAACCACAAGAATATAATTTTTTTTTTCATTACCTACCACACAAAAAATCTACATAGAACAAAATTCATTGAGAAGAATTGAACATTTCAAAAGAAAATTATTTGTGTGGTGGTGGTGATTTTTCACATATGTATATTGTTGTGCATCAGTATTTTGTTTAAAATTTAAAAATGTAGAATAAGCTTTTATATTCAACTTTTTTTTTGCATGACTTTTTCCTATATATGTGAGCTAGGGTTACAAATTCCAAGCCCCATGGATACCAAACAATCAACCAAATGGCCAATTTTTTTAAAAAGTAGCTCCACAAAAGGGAATTTTGTGGCTTTCAAAATTGTCACATGGTTTATAATTTAATCAAATGCATCCAATGAACATTATTAAATATAGATATAAACATTTTTTTATCCATAAACAAAAGTTGAGGTCAATTGTATTATTTAATACATTCTTTTTGATTATTTAAATAAAACATTGTAGTTAAAACATTTGGCATAATAAACTTATAAGACTCAAAAGGACATCTATACAATATCCAATTTTTTAAAGATATTTTTCTTGGTCAATATGACATAATTTAAATTATAGGCACATAATACTACATTATGATTGTAATGGAGTAAATATTATGTAATCCTTTGATTATTAGACAATCCTTTTGGATACCCCAACCATGAGTGGACCAATTTATGTTTCTACAAACCTTTTAGCCCTCTCTCAAATCTCCAATAATGTCAATTGTGTTTTAAATCATCTTTCAATGTATTCTTCAAGGCTACTTCAATACTTCATTTCAAGTGGAAACCCACACCTTACTAGTTTGTTGTTTCTTGTCTCAAATTTGACCATGATTACCCCTCATGTAATCAAACAAAATCCCCTTTCATAAGAACCTAGTTTACTACTCCTAATTTGGTTGATAATCTAAGCCATCCAAGTTTTATTAATTGTGATGGCCATGCATTTTAACATTAATTAAACACGTTAATCTCTTTCCTTGTATAGATCATGTGTAGGGGGTCATGACCTAGAAGCATAATCCACAAAAAAATTTGTTGAGTTATTTAATTATTAATCTAATCCACTTCACAAGAAACAAAGGATCACTATAATAAAATTGAAAATAAATGATTAAATTTGTAATTCATTTGTAGTTGTAATGGACACATGTGATTAAAAATAGTCTAGTTTTCTTGGACAAGTGCCATGTGAGGTGACTTTCTGTCCCTTTACTCCCGATTTTGTGAGGTGACCATACTTGAAAATACATGCACTATCGGTGAAGGAAAAAAATACAAATGTATTTCTAGATATTATGTTGTGTTTGTAGTTGAAACCAAATAGTTTGCTTCTCATGCATGATTTACAATTCAGAATTGATAGATTTATCTTCCAAGTTTGAACACTCCAAATCCTAAAATTTTATGTTATATTGTCACCTATTCAAACCAATTCCTAAGGATTCAACACCAAGTTTAACTTGGCTACAGACCACCAATCACTTAAAATATCACTACTATCGCATATGTTGTCCAAATCAAATTTACCTTAGCTCAATTAGAAAGTTAATTACAAGGCGCATCTACCTACCAAATTGCAGGTTTTGCAGCCAAACTAGTAAGAAGTTATGCTACCAAACCCGAGAGGGTTTTATGAAGGCAGAAGATTAAACTTGACTACAGACCACTAGTCATTAAAAATATCATTCCTATCGCATATGTTGTTCAAACTAAGCTTGCTTTAGCTCATTAGAAAGCTAATTACAAGGCGCATTTCCCTACCAGATTGTAGGCTCTACAACCAAACTAGTAAGAAGTTATGCTACCAAACCCAAGAGGGTTTTTGAAGTTTCTTTAAAATTTCAAGCTTCCAACATTATCCTACTCACTTCTATTCTTTCGAAATACTACCAACCTCCAATCCACTCTCCCTCTTTCCACCATCTTCCAAGACTCATTTTCCTTCTCCTCCCCTTCCCAAGAAAAATCACACAAGAAGAAGACCTTTCGAACTCCTCCTTTCCCAAGTTTTTCATGACCCCTCCTTAAGCTTGTTTTCTTTGTCCAATGGAAGTTGAAAAAATCCTTCCCTCCAATCCATGGCCTCCTCATCCTTGAAGAACCAATGAGAATCGAAAATGATTTTCCCTCCAATGGATTTTAGGATGAGAATTCTTATGCCCAATGAAACTCTAAAAAGGTTCCATCCTCTAATCAAGTAGGATGATAATCCTCGTGACTAATGGAATTGAAGGATTCATTCCTTTCTTTATCTTGGATATCTTGATGAGGTTCTTGAGCTCGATTTTAATCCATTCCATCCATTTGACTTTCACATCCTACTTCTTCATTCTAATTATCTCAAGTAACTAATTACTAGGATAATTTATCGGTAGTAACAAGTAAACATCCTTGAGTTCCTATTTGACTAAATCAATTCAATGGTAGTGGTAACATTCCCACATACCATTTACTTTTTTGATGTCGCCTAATTATTATTTACCATTTACTAATTAATTTTGTATTACATAATAAATTGGAATTAAAATTTCCATCGCGAGAACCCCCACGTACTTCTAAATCCACCGTTGAAATTAGGGCTTGACAAATCCATTAGAACTAAGATATCTAGGTTTCCATGAGGTTCCACCGCCACTGCCACACATTACGCCTACCCTAATTTATTAAATAAAAGGCATCGACCCCTTCTGAATGCAAGTACCGAATTGTTCCAACTACCTTTTTGGTTTTTGTTGACGTAGGTGAAGATTCAATCATGGTGAATGATGCTCTTATGCCCTCGACTCCTTTAGTTGCGCTAGTAGAAGAGGAAGAACTTGAAGAATCATCGCTTGACGTGAATGTCTCCCAATTGTCGTGTGACGAAGAACCATTCTAAAGAGTGGTGAACATCGAGTCGACCGTTCAATGTGGGATCGTTGATCATCTCTTAACCTACATGTTTTAACGATCTATTTAGAGTTTGTTCCCGCTCATGGAACTACACCAAAAAGGTTTGAAGAATGTTAATGTGAAAATGATGATGTTGGTTTTCATTATCGAACTTGGGTTTCCAGTGATGGCCATTACGTTGGTTGCGAGGCCCAATCAATCCCCTTTTCATGGGGCATTGAGCCAAATACCTCGTTTGCACAATCCATCGCATTTTGGATTTTTTGCAATTGTGATTTATCCCTTCTAAGTCGTTTACTAAATTGTAATTCACTTGAGGCTATTCAAATGGAAATGTTAGGATCTAAATTTGATTTTTAATCTATTTAGGGCTTAATAGAAGTGAAGATTGAGTAAGGGTGAACTAGGATTACATCAAAGAAATCTTACAAGCACATCATTAATGCCTAAAGATTATTTTAGAAAATTAATTCAATATTGTCATGGCGAAATGTTAGTGTTAACCATGGGTTTGAAAATTGTTCTATCTCTATTGGACTTTCCATTGACACCTCTTCAACTACTTCATGAATTTCAACATCCTTGCTATGCACTAAATACTAAAAAAAAACTAATGTTTTGTTGAGCACCATGAATTTGGTGTCTACTTCCACCCCCAACCCTCTAAAGATCTTTCATCCCTAATTATGCAACCAAGGTCTTAAAACTGTGGTTATTAGTTTTTTTTTGTTGAAGAAAGGAACTAACCCAACACCGTACTCACCACCATCGTAATTCGGAAAAAAAAAACAACCCTCCCACGCTACCATGTGCATTCATCATTCCTTATTCTATGAAGTTGTTAAAAACCCTTAATAACCTTACCACATTTGAATATCCTTGATGCAACTCTTAAAATTTAAGACTACTGCACACAATTGTGTCAGTATGGCTCACATGCCATGAGATAATTACTTGCAAAAAACATGACATAGCCATGAAATTGAAAGTGTGATCATAAACCTTACGATTAAAACATAATTTTTCATCCGTTGTCATGGACAATATTTAATATGATATCAAACCCCAATTTGTAACTACATTTGCAATACATTTGGGGTAATCGCATGCTACCAAATGTCTATTAATGGGTGGTTAGGATTTAACCACGTGGCAATTTAAAGAGCCAATGGCCATAAAACATATGACAATTTTCCACCTATTCAAGAAATATATATAATAACTAAAATAATTATATATTATAATTAATAATAATTAATAATAATTTATCCTAGGCTAAATTATAATAGGCAACCTATTTTAAACTAAACTAAGGTAAAATAAGCTATTTAACATAGGTTAAGTTAATAAGTAGGATCCTATTTATTTTGTTGGGGACAAGCTTTTTTTATTGGCTCATCCCTAATAGTACATGCATTATGTTTGTAGTGCATACATGAATCTAGTCCATTTTTTCAATTAATTATATACTTTCCAAGTTTAGAGTTGTAAACAAAGGATGTGAGATAAATTATAATGAAAGGGAAACACTACAACATTATCACATCTTTTATCCCATATAAAAACACCATCATGTATCCACACAATAAAATATTTACTATTTTCATTAACTATTTACTACCTATCTTACTTACAACTTACCACCTATCCTACTTACTATGTACTACCTAGGCTACATACTTACTATCTACTACCTAGCCCACCTAACAAATTAATTACCTAGCCTACATTTAATAAATTAATTATACGACCAAATTAATCAATTAATACATAAACACAGTGACATATCCACAAAATAAAATACTTATTGCTTAGCTTATAACCTAACTACCTAATACCTATTAGTACCTACCCTACTTATTACATATTATTTAGGTTACATACCTACTATCTACTACCTAGCCTAGTTAATAAATTAATTACCTAACCTACATTTAATAAATTAATTGTCTAGCATAATTAAAAGGGGTAGAAATTTTTAGACTAGTTAGTGCCATAGGCATCCTAGTAAATAATAATTACTAGTGGTCTAGACTTACCATCCCATACCAAAGGGGTGAAGCTAGTGGGATTAAGTGATTTATGTTATTGAATGATTAGATGTAATACAATTAATCATCTAAAAGATTTATAAGAAAGAATTACAATTAGGACCATTTTTTCATGGGGTCAATGTGGGCCTTGTGTGGCTTTGTGGAAAAGGAGGATTTGAAGAGGATTTGGAGGATTTCTATGGCATTCAATAAGCTTGTAGTTTGGAGTTGGAATAAAGAACTTTTTTGGAGAAGTGTGTGGTGTAACACTAGAGAGGATGGAATAGTTGGAAATGTATTTGTACTTGTGTGTTATTTTAATGAAAAAATATTGAAGAACTTTCATGTGTTTTGTGTGAATTTATTTATTAGGATATGCAAAAAGTAGTATAATTTAAGTGTACATAACAAGTCGCTACATTTTTCATAGTAATTTTGCATTTCTTCTACAAAAAGGAATAAAAATGTATACTAAGTGTTAACCTTTGGACTAAAAAATTACTAAATGCCATAAGAAGGTAACATCCAGTATGTGGCAATATCAAGAGGGAAAATACTTGAAGGTTGAAGCTTTTTAAATAGGTGGGATTGTTGCAAATGATAAGTAATAGCCACAAATGAGTGTAGTGGCTACAAAAACTAAGCAACATTGGGAAGTTGTTCCGGGGTACTACAAACAATATGCAATGTCACCAAAGAGTTTGTAGGTGCTTTTAAGGTGAGATAGTAGCTATGGAAGGCTTGTACACCCACTAAGGCAATATTTAGAGGCATTGAAAGTACTATAAAACCCTAGAGGGTAATTACTTCTTAGTTATTCTCATTTCACATGCTTACTTCTATATTTTTTCCCCTAACACTACTGGAGTAACCTACATATAGGATGGTAGATTTGTTTTTAGATAACAAACCCTACCTTTTTTCTTTCTTTTTTTGGGGTGAATTCTTGCTTATTAATTAGGCCAAAAAGTTATTTATTTATTTACATACCAACCTTATGTCTTAGGCCTAAGCTAGGCCACCTAACTTAGCCACCTAGGTTAGACCAAACCCCTTAAGCTAAGCCAAGTAGTCTAGGCTAGGTGGTCTAGTAGCCAAGGTAGCCTAGGTTGCAAGTGTGGGGACTTGAACTCCTCATTTCCACATTAAGAAATCAAGTTCTTAACCATTGCACCACCACCCCATAAGGTGACCAGTTTTTAATAGCATATTGTAATGACCATGATTTTGGACCAACATATTGTAATCAACTTTTATGAATTTTTTTTCAACATATTACACTAAATGAATTTGAATTTTTTTACACTACTTACATAAATAGGTACGTTATAGGTAGGTTAGCCTAAATAGGTAGGAGGTACCTATTAATAAATGCATGTACTTATGCATGTAGGTTATAATCTATTGGGCTTTATATATAAATACCTACTAGGTCTATGCTTATACCTACCTAGTAAGCTACCTACGCCTTTGTTATTTAGTAGGGTACCTACTAACCTATTAATACATTTAGCCTAGGTGTACGAGGTAGGTAGCCTAACTTATTGAGTAGGTTTAGGTTTAGGCTACCTACTTAGTACTAGTTGGTTAGGTTACCTACTTAGTAGCCTAGGTGGCCTAGCCTAGGTTAGTTACATACCTACTTAATAAGCCTAGGTGGCTTAAATAACATAGGTTAGGTTACGTACCTATTTAGTAGGCCTAGGTTAAGATAACCTAGGCTACTACGGTTAAGGTATGTACCTACATAGGTAGTTTAAGTTAGGTTACATATTTGCCTACTAGGCTTAGGTGGCTTAGGTGGTTTAGGTTAAATTACTTATTTTGTAGGCCTAGGTGGCTTATGTTATTTACCTAATAGGTTTAAGCTAGTACCTATAATAGGCCTAGGCTAATAGACTACCTACATGGCTAATAGGTCTACTTAATAAACCTACCTAATTATTGGTTATTTAGTCCTAGGCTACATCGTAGGTAGTCTAGGCTTAGCTTAACCAATTAATTATGTTAGGTTAGGTAGGTAGCTTAAGTTTAACAAATAAACTAAATCATCAAATGGATATGGCTCATTTGACTATGTGTCAAATCATAATGGTCAATTTGACTAAAGGTCAAATAAGGGTGGTCAATTTGACAAAACCCTATCCATGCAATATGGCCAATTTGACTAAACCATGCCCGTTTTGATGGACACTTTCCCATTTTGATGAGATCTTCTGCTTGACATTTGGTTTAAAAAATCACTTTAATCAAATGTATTAGTCAAATGTAAGATGTGTTTTTCATGCCCCAAACCTTTAGTCAAAGCGGACATACCCTTTGGTCAACGTGGACACTTTGATCAAGTTGGCCTTTTAAAAAGCCGTGATTTTTTGTAATGTAGGTTAAATCCAAACTAGGCCTAAAATTATGTATCTAGGTCTAGGAACCTAAAGTTTAAGCCTAGGCACCTAAGCTTAGGTCTAGAAATCTAAAACCTAAAACCTAGGCACCTAAACTTAGGTTTAGGAATTTAAAACCTAAAGCCTAAGCAATTAGGCCTAAGTTTAGGTGCTTAAAGTAGGCTTAAGCAACCTAGGCCTACCCTAGGAATATGCATTATGTCCTTTCCTAGGTTGCACCTAAAGCTAGGCCACTAAACTAAGTTTAAATATTATAAGCTGCCTAAGTAAGTAGGAATAGGTAGGTAAGTAGGATTCCCTAGTAATGACATTCGTCATTTTGCATTTTAAAATTCGCGAATTTACGTGGCAAAGCACCTTGTCAAAACATTCGGCATACATTCGTGAAACATTTGCTGGACATCGCACACGGCGACAGCCTGTGTTGAACGGTAACGGTTACTGCTAGACCGTTACCACTAGGAGTCCGGCTGCCGCCAATACCTGCCGGCCGCGCCGCCAGTGCAGTGCGGTGTAGCTTGTTGTAGTTGTCCTACTGGGGGTGGTTACTATTCTCTCTCTCAAGTTGGAACTTTCTTTTCTTTCTT
>Ga0116229_10006345_pt1:0-17500 | contig 19044 bp, 16 predicted proteins | sample S1TSphgellanicum_3_FD_87313 | JGI IMG/M metagenome (GOLD analysis project Ga0116229, IMG submission 87313) | Host-associated microbial communities from peat moss isolated from Minnesota, USA - S1T2_Fc - Sphagnum magellanicum MG | ecosystem: Host-associated > Plants > Peat moss >... | reverse complement strand
GTACAGAGAGTTTGGAGTTGGAGCACGGATAGAGCTGTAGACAGCGCCATCCAGCAGCAAAGTAGAGCTCTCCGATCCAGCAATAAATCGTCGGAGGAAGAGCAACAGCAGGAGAAGGATCGGTGGACGACTTGGGTGAAGGAATATGAAGCGCGGCCAGAATGGAATGAAGCAACGGCACCGCCTTCTCAGGATGGTGGTTTTGCAGCGGCTGTGAAACGGGAGCAAGAGATGAGACTTGAGAAAGAGGCTCTCAAGCTCGAGACAGAGAAATTCAGAGAGCGGCTCAAGATTGCAGCCATCAAAGCTAAGCTGCATAGTCGACAGAAGACATCGGCAGCACAAGATGAAGAAGAAGCAGCAGCAGTGCTGCGGCAGACGAAGCCTGACGCCCTTACAAAGCGTCACTTCTTCGATGCGCAAACCCTTCTGTCAATCGAGCGCTTCCTGTTCCCGGAGACGGATGCAGGAGCGGATCCGTCCCTGCCGACGAAGACCGAGGTCCGTGCTGCACAAGGGTTTCATCAGCCGAAAACCGCCGCAGGAGCCTGTGTGAGGAGGGAGCGGTATGGGAGCAATGTGGAGGATGAGGAGGAGGTCAAGACCAGTGGGGAACAGAAACAACAACAACAACTGAGGCTGACGATTGCAAGGTGTCTGTCCTCTGAAAGTCTCAGCAGCAGCAGTACGGCCAGCCGCGGTAAGCAGGTTTCGCCTCGTCTGTTGCACATTCCTCCTCCGAAGGCCTCCTCCGACAACGGGGTTGTTGGGAAACAGAGTTCTGCCGCCGATAAACATCATGCCGAGAGCACCAGTGAAGAAGACGACAGTAGTGACGACCAGGAATCAGATGCAGATGACGATGATTATGATGATGATTATGATGATGATGATGATTCCAGTGATCATTCTGAGATTAGGAAGCTGCACGGAATGGAGAACAGATCATTGCAGCAGAGCTCAGAACCAAACCCTAGTGTGGTGCAGGATCTGATGATGCCAAGCTCCACTAGCTGCAGCTACAAAGCAAGTAGCAATAGCACAATAGGGTTCAACGTGCAGAGAGTTGATCAGCATAGTGGTACTCAAGTGGACAACACTCCAGATACGATGGGAGATTCTGATTCTGATTCTTCTTCTTCTTTATCTCAAGCATTTCATCACTACACCTTAAAGACAGATTGCCATCCATTGGAGAGTGCTGAATATGACAGTCAGGAGAAAGATAAGGGCAGCATATCATTAGAAATGATCAAGATCACCCAAAAGACAGATTGCCATGCATTGGAGAATGCCGACTATGGCAGTCAGGAGAAAGATAAGGGCAGCATTTCATCGGAAAAGATCGAGATCACCCAAAAGACAGATTGCCATGCATTGGAGAATGCTGACCGTGGCAGTCAGGAGAAAGATAAGGGCAGCATTTCATTGGAAAGGATTGAGATCACCCAAAAGACAGATTGCCATGCATTGGAGAACACTGACTGTGGCAGTCAGGAGAAAGATAAGGGCAACATAGCATTGGGAAAGATTGAGATCGCCCGTACGCAGTCTAGGAGGCAATTGAAATCAGGAAGGAGTTTTGTTTCTTCACTGGAGGAGTCTTGCAACTCACAGCAGAGGAGCTCATCCCTCCAGATAGCAAGCATCTCAAGTTTAGACCATAGGAGAAGAAGTACAACCACATCAACCCTCAAACCTTTGGTGTGGAGATCCAGGTCTTCAGATTCTCCAGAGATGGAAGACTAAATCTGAGAAGAGGACGCATGTTTAGGTCTTGCACACCAAGAAATTCTTCTTTACAGCAGAAGAACGAGCTTTCTAACTTGCAGCAGAAGAGCTCAATACCCTTAGGACAGCAAGCAAGCATCTCAAGTTTAGACCCAAGAAGAAGTAGCACCACATCAACTCACAAACCTTTGGTGTGGAGATCTAGGTCTTCAGATTCTCCAAAGGTGAAAGACTGAATCTGAGAGACGACTTTTTAGGTCTTGCACACCAGGAAATTCTTCTTCTAAGGAGAAGGAGCTTTGTAACTCGCAGCAGAGGAGCTTGACGGCCCTAGTACAACAAGCAAGCATCTCCAGTTTAGACCAAAGGAGAAGAAGTAGCATCACATGAACCTTCAAACCTTTGGTGTGGAGATCCAGGTCTTCAGATTTGGAAGACTGAATCTGAGAGGAGAAGGCACATTTAGGTCTTGCACACCAGGAAATTCTTCTTCACAGGAGAAGGAGCTTTGTAACTTGCAGCAGAGGAACTCAGCACCCTTAGGGCAGCAAACAACTGTCTCAAGTTTAGACCCAAGGAGAAGAAGTACCACCACATCAACATTCAAAACTTCAGTGTGGAGATCTAGGTCTTCAGATTCTCCAGAGGTGGAAGACTGAATCTGAGAGAAAGACACATTTTAGGTCTTGCAACAAGGAGATTCTTGACAGAAAATTGTTACAATCTTACATCAATGTCCTCTAATAGTGTTGTACATACATACATGTGCAGAATTACTATAGATTGCATATTAATTCCTTGACAACTAACTACCAACTTTCAAGATTGGTGCTCTCTTTTCTTCTAGTAAGGAGGTTGTATACAATTGGGAGTAAGCCAAAAATAACCTGAACCCTTGTGGAAATTCTGACATTGTTGTTGGATCATCCTTGAAGGAGTTGTTGCACTTTGTACAAGAAGAAAAGAATCTAGCAGCGTGCTTGAGGTGTTCCACAGTGTTGCTCTCTCTCTCTCTCTCTTTGGGTTCCTGCCTCCACATCAGAGTCAATGGCTCAAATCTGAAGTGTTAGTATCCAATTCTTGTCTTGAAAAAAAGTAAGACCCATAAGGTTTCTTCCAGATAAATGAATTGCAGTGCCAGTTCATGAAGAAGCTTGACCACTATTTCTATGATGATTCCAACCCTAACCATTTGCAAAGTAGGGGCTTTCAATCCTTGACTAGGATTCATGGTGGCCCTTCAGGTTTGAAGAACTCTGCGGCTAAACAATGCAGAGTCTTGTGCGCACCCAGAGATTGAGGATCTGCAAGAGTGAGGGGTCATGATTTGATGTTTGTGACACATTGAAATCCGTGTTTGGAATGATGAGGTTGAGACTGTACCCAGAGAGATAAATTTGAGATGCTCAGCTGCATCTTATTCTGAAATTTGAGATGTTTCAGTTCAGAATCATATTCCTATCAATCAAGAGTTTCAAAGCATGGTGTACTGCTTGCATAGATACATTTTAGGGTTCTAGTTTTTAGTGCTGCAATAGAGAGAGGGAACTGCAAGTTTTGCACCCAATGATGGGTCATACAAATCAAGGTATGATTTCAAGTCTCCAAATGATGTCTATTCCTGGCTGAGATCCTTGACTCATCATGCACAATGTTTACACCTTGATCCATTTGCGTATCATATCCATTTCAAGTTCATCATGAACTGAAACCTAGAAATTCATAAAGAGTACAGGATTGCTTGTTCAGGGACTTGGAATCATACCTGTATGCAGTAATCAAGTTGCTGCTTTAAGAGCTATTTCCAGACTCATGTGTCTTGATTCTGTGGAGCTCTGATGGTCTGAATCCTGATGATTAGGTACACATGCAAAACTTTTCCAGGTTTATTAGGGTGGGTCCCTAGCTAAATCAGTCCCATGCCATTATGAGCATCTTGTGTCTGCCCCCACAATGTTTCATTTGAAGTAATTTAGATGAGTGTGTGTGCATATGCAGCACTAAGAAAGCTGATGTAAGCATCTCCAGATCCAGAGTACTTCTGCCATAGTTTGAACTTTGCAGCATGTCGCCACTGCATCTCTCAAGTCTCCAGAAGCTCCTCCACTGGCAGTTTGTGTGACAATGTTTCTGGTGGATCCAAGTCTCTCTCCCACACTCCCAGTAGCATGTCCCAACAAAGTGCCTGTAAATCCCCCACTCCCAAGTCCTGATTCCAGATCTCCAGACACTGATTTCCAGACTCTAATTTCTCCACGCTGAAGAAACTCTAAAATCTATTAGTAATGACATTAGATTTGGTGTTTGTGGAAATCTTCATAAGTACTGAAAGATTTTCCACTGTAAGGACTTAAATTGAGAACCTCAATTGAATTGAAAAATGGAGCTGATAAGAAGTTCATACAGATTTCAGATCTGACAACATATTGAAGCAGCATAACAGCAAGCACAGTAGCTGTTTCTAGATCCTCCCTGCCAGTTCTGGAAGTAAGTAGTTGAACTGCAAAAAGGGAGTTCCAAACTCCTACTTAAGACCACACAAGAGGCGAGGCCAATCAGATCATCCAAAGAAACATTCCTTTTTCTGCTTGGAGCATGTAGACTCTATAAGTCCACCTCTTTTGCAAACCAATCTGGGATAAGCTTGGCAGCATGCAGGTATAAGTCCTTGTATGCACTTCTGATTGTTGCCTCTGCCACCTGTGTCACCATGGATACATCTTTCACCACCCATATATATAGTCTTGTTCAGTCTGTGAACTGTTCTTATGAAATTCATCAAACATGAATCCAGTAAATCATAAGTTTCTAAAGGGAAGAACTGACACCTTTGATGGATTTCTTGTCACCCGACAGTTGCAAAATCATGTAAATCACAGCTGCTGCCACTGAGATGGGACTCTTTCTGTATTAACCCAGAACCCCAAGTTTTTGGTCAACCCAAATTCATCATATATTCATCATAAACCGCAGCCCAAATAGTAAGAAAATTACATGAAGGTATCTTTCATCAGCAAAGAAATCAAAAAACGCTCCATCCAATAGGAGAGGAGACATTTGAACAGCATTGGAATTCAAAGGACTTCAAAGAGGTTAATGTAGTCTCATATGACCAAGTTGAAATTCAGTGAAATACCTGATGTCAAGAACTTCAAATCTATTCACACACTTTCAGTGGGAGCTCCAACAGCTTGATTGCTCATTTGAAGATGTGAACAAAACCTCCTCTGCACATAATATTCAGAAATAGTTTTATCATAAAATATTTTACTCTCATTCATCAAGTCCCAAAGAAAGTCTGATGATGAACTTGATAATTTGGAGTGACAGCATTTAAGATCCAGACAAGTTGTAAAAAATTGTTCAAAACCAAAGATGGAAATGTAACCACTTTGACAATGGAATTCAATCATGCCTCAGCAACAAGGTATGTACAAGCCGTATGCATCTGACTGATCACATTCCGACTCTGCACAATATCGCTTACTAATAATGCACCTTGTTTTCCTTACTGCAGCTAAGACTACAACTTGAAATCTTTCTCTCACCTTGATCTTTAATGTCACCAAACTCCAGTACTCTGCATTGACATGTTCACAGTGCAAGTTTAGGGTTTAAGATTCCGTAATTCATTAAGAGTTTTGCAATCAAAAGGTACAATTATCTTCCCAATTAGATTCGGGACTAGTATCATTGACTCCAAAGATTGCCCATTTCTCGGTGATCAGAGGAGAACTAGAAGAACCCAGGAACTGAAATAGGAAAGATCAGCTGACCTATCCACCATATCCACAATCTCATTGGAAGCTACTAACTAAGCTGGTTGTTTCACAATCTTGTGAGCTTCAGAAAGTTCTGTGGTAATTATTTGTTTTATGAATTTTTTTAAAAATTGTCTCTGATCTTGGAATTTTAATTTTTTTTTTTTTTGGGTGGCTTGGAAATCAAAACAAATTCAGGTTATATTAAGAGATATCATTCAAGGCTTTTTATGATTTTCTCCATGGGGTTATAAGTATATACCAATCTTTAAATACTAATACCAAAAAATAAGCATTTTTTAATTTTAATTTTTAAAAAAAACAGTGTATAACCAACAGTTTAATCAACAGTTATCAACTGATTATTTGATAACTTATCCTTATGCATAATTGATATTTATAACCCAAAATTTTCTGATAACTTACCTGATATTCAATTTATTTGATAACCCTTCCAAGTAAGGTTCTGAATTTTTTAAAAAGTATGCTAGAACTCCAGATACAGTCCCTTTACTTTCCCCAAACATGATGGTTATCAATATATACATGCAATGATATTTTGAAAAAAATGTGAACCCCGAGTGTGATTTTCAAGTTTAGGGTTATAATTTTTTTAAATGATGATTTTATTTGAATTGAGTTCTTGAACTAGTTTTTCTATCCATCACACAAACTATCCCAAAAATTATAACAAGACAACATAAAATTGAAATACATGTTTTGAAAAATATTACACTTGTTTTCTCATCGAAACTTTTGTAGTTGCAAAGACACAAGGAAAAAAATGCTAGCAAAAGACAATGGAAACCAAGAGCAAGATGATGAAGAATAGGAAAGCTCCAAAGCTCTAAAGGAGAAAGCTATGGAAACTAAAATAAAAACCTAAACCCTAGAATACCCAAATGTGCCTAAACACCTAAACTTCAAGGCGATCTTAGGTCAAATTGCTCCACCGAATCCCCTAGTAGGTTTGAACCCAATTTTCACCTCCAAGCAAGTTCTAGAATAAGGTTCCTAAAGCAATTCTAAAGTCTAATTTGGATTCTAGATCCGGATCTTGATACCTATAATCAAAACCATTGGTTTCAACACTGTGATCTAGATACCCTCACAACACTAGTTGCAACTCATTCTTCATGTACACTACATAACCACAACACCAGGCATTGTATTTTGCAAAACACCCTTTGAAAGGCTAACCAATACAATGTGCACCATTGTATGGTGGAAGATTTCTCACCATACAAAAAAGAGGGGGCCCCACTATATTGGCATGGCCTTATTCATTAAACCAATTATAATGCCATAGTAACATGGCATTATACCTAGTCTTTACCCTCAATTCTCAGAGTGTAATGCCATGTTACCAAGGCATTACCTTACACTAAACATATGATGTTCCTAGGTTTTTTCCAAGGTGGACCAATTGGTTATCTACTAGTTCAACCTTTGGATTTTGCTTGTTCCTCTTGTAATGTGTAGTTATATGAATCAAATGGCTGGGGAACATTGGTTGTGCTTTGGAATAGGCCTTCATAAAATCGATTACCACTTTACGGACTAATGTCTCAACCTACCTAGGTTGATGTGTTTTCTTAAGTGGAATAAATTACAATCTAAAGATTGAAGGTTGACAAAGAACCATGGAGAAAGGTATTGGGAAAGCTTGACCATGTGAACTAAATTGGGGAGCAAATGACAAACAACTTGCAATGGAACTAAAGACCATGTGGAGCTTGCTAGATTGGAGTTAAGGTACAAATTGTGCATTGCTTGAGAAGTTTGGTCATTACATTTGCCTTGCAAAGGAGGATGTTATTGCAAAAAATAAAAACTGTGAACTTTGGTAAAAGTTGATAGTATAGGAGAAGATAAATGTTTCCAAAATTTGAGGCACCATCCCCAAGCTAGCAAGCCAATGGGAGTTGTGAAAAATTCCAAAAGCGTCTAAAGATAGACCCTTCACCTATGCAAAGAAATAGGTATGATTTTCTTCCAAAAATCTGCCCTACAATTATCTTTTAGCTCCATTTGTCAAATTTTTTTCACTTTCATCATTTGCGCAATGTTGTCGTTGCTCTCATTGTGCATTGTCATTGTCACTCTCAATTGTTTTATGTTTGTGGTGCGCACTCCATGTGCTTATACAAGTTTGCTTCACTTCTTTTTTTTGTTTTTTGTTTGCATTATGGTGTCTTGTGTTTTTCTACGTGTGCAAGGTCTTCATCTTGTTTGCATTATGGTGTCTTGTGTTTTTCTACGTGTGCAAGGTCTTCATCTTGTTTGCATTATGGTGTCTTGTGTTTTTCTATGTGTGCAAGGTCTTCATCTTGTTTTTTGCTCCTCTTGTTGCTTGTTTTTCAATGTCATCTTGATTTTTTCATAGGATAACATTATCATCTTCATCTTATGCTTTGTCAAAGCAACATTTTTTCATCTTGTGTTTTGTCTATTGGAATGGTTTTTTCATAATAACATCATTTTTTTCATCTTATGCTTCATCCAAGCTTTGTCAAAGGAGCATTTTTTCATCTTGTGCTTTGTATATTGGAATCAATTTTTTCTTTTCTTCCTCGTGATTTGCAAAATCTTCTACTATTGTGTTTTTTGAACAACATTGTCAATTGAGAAGATCAACTTCCTTTCATCATTCATTTGCATTTTTCTCCTACCTTCATTGATTTGCAGGAATTTGTGAATGACCAATAGTAGCTAGGAATTTCAAATTTGAGAAAAGGACACAAAATTAATAGTTCATTGATTTTGAAAATCAAAGTTGAAGAAATTGTGGAATCGTTTTGTTCATGTGTATGTTTTTTTTGTATGTAGCAAAATGTTTTTGAGATTGTGGGATTACCAATGATCAGAGCGCCATAATTTTCATGTTACTCAATAACAAAATAAATGATTCAAAAGCCTATTAAAGTGCTCAAAGACGTGCCCAAAGATGAGTAACAAATTACCTTTAGACCCCATCATTAACCAAACATTGACCATGGTGCCATTATCTTTTGATACACTAAATGTTCATTTAGAAGCTTGTTTATCTTGGTCAAGGATGAATCAAACACTTTGATTCTATCATTTTTACATTGATTTGGCTTTTAAAATTTGTTTAAATTTTTTTAACATTTGGAAATTTTCTTTCATATGATAGGGGGTACCCAAACCCTACCCATCTACCCAAAAAAAACAAAAATCTTGGTATATTCGAACCTTAACCTAATGAATTTTTTAAAATGTTAATATACATTTATCCAATGGATAAATAAATTGAAAAAAAAAAAAAAAAAAACCTTTATCGAATGATATATCAAAAAAGTATATTCCCACACATTGTTTTTACAAGAACTTTTAGGTTTGGGTTTAAAGTTTTTTTTAAAATGGAAAAACCTTTCAATTCCTAGTATAAGGAATATTTTGTAAAATTAAAACCCATCAATTTCTAAGGCTAGGTTAACTTTCTTTCAACAAATAGTTCCATGTTTAATAGGTCCAATTTTTTTAACAACCTTAGGTTCAAAGTTTAGGTTGAAATTAGTTTTGGTTTATTCTTGGGGACAATTTCAAAGTTGATTTCTAAGCAATTTTGGATTATTTGGAATTTGGAGTTCCCACCAAGTTCCCAAATGGTTCCACAATGTTTCATCAAGTTCCTTTAATTTCCTAATTAGTTTTCAAAATGTTCCCCAACGTGATTCCAAGAGCAAAATTATGTAAATATAATTTTTATAATGTGATATATTTTAATTAATCAAGGACAAGTGCACACAAAGTTTTTTTCTTAGTTTGCAATGAGCCCTCTTTGATTCGCCCATTACTAAATAACTTAAACTTAATAAAAAGTGTGCACTTTGCATTGTCAAAACAAGAATATAAAATTCTTTTCTTTTTCATACTTTTATAGTTTGTAAGAATAGGCTATGCATAAAAGGGTGGTGAAAAACACCACCCTTTTATGCATTGGCCTTTTGGGTGTTCCCTTATCAACTCACTATGTTGAGTATAATTTCTATTACCAAAAGTGTTAGGATAACCAAGTTGGGTGATTTAACACTTCACATATTATATAGGTCTCCCTCTTCTTCATATAATAATTCTTTGTTTTTAAAGTCTAAAGATAAATGTAGACCATTATGGGATGCACCTGTAACTTTTTAAATCACTCAAACAAGTTTCTGAATGAGGAAGATATAATCTCTCAAAGTTTGGAGAGTCGTAAATCTGAAAAACCAATTCATCATTTTTGACCTAATAGCAAGTAGCACAGTAAATTTATCCCATATGCATTGCCCAAAGTTGTAATGAAAGAACTTACAAACCTAATAGAAAGCACCTCATTTTTATCCCTTGTGCATTGCCTAGCTATTTGGTGAGGAAATTGTTAGAGGTGCCAAAAGGGAAGGGCTTATTCTAAAGAAGTGCCAAGTGCAAAAAGATCACTACTCTTGGGCAGCTCTTTGAATTTTCAAAGAACTGCTGATTTTCATGAGAAAACTGTGGAACTAGAACTAAGAGCGAAGGGTAAATAACAAGCTCTCATGGCCCCTTGACCTCAGCCCATTATTACACCCGAGCCCAAGGGTGCTGCCCAGTGGAAGAAATTGACAAGTTTTACTTCTCAAGTGTTTACCATGATAATCTGTGGGTTTAGGCTTTAGGGTAACTGTTGGGTATCATTGTACAAGAGTAAAAGAACAAACATAGGCATTTCATCAACCAGGATGCCTTCGACTACACTAGTGGAATGGAATTCACGGAGGTTTTTACAAAGAATAAAACTAGCAGTAGGAAGCACAGTGACAAGTCTCTTACTTGTTCCAATACCCATGATAGTATAAAACTAGCAGTATGAACAGCAGTGACAAATCTCTCACTTGTTCTGATACCTGCGATAGTACCTCGTAATCAGAAGAATCAACCTAGTAGTATGAACAATAGAAACAATCTCTCACTTGTTCAAGGACCACAATTGCTACTTATAAACCTAGTAGTTGAACAATAGAAACAATCTCTCAATTGTACAAGGACCTCGATTGCTACTTATGAACCTAGTAGTATGAACAATAGAAACAATCTCTCAATTGTACAAGGACCTCGATTACTACTTATAAACCTAGTAGTATGAACAATAGAAACAATCTCTCAATTGTACAAGGACCTCGATTGCTACTTATAAACCTAGTAGTATGAACAATAGAAACAATCTCTCATTTGTACAAGGACCTCAATTGCTACTTATATTGACTTATTTATCAGAATTTACCCCCCTGAATTCATCAGCTCCTCGCAGTGAATGTAGGCCAGTTAACGATCGCTAGCCTGCATATTGAGTTTTTGTTCCAAGTCTGGAAGCAACCACAAGACTCAGTTCCAATATTAGTTAACAACTTTACATCATCACAGAAGGGAAAAACCAGAAGACACAAAAGAAGCAAGAACAGAATATAACAGATAAAAGGGAGGAGACAAACATAAAGACCAAATGGGCTTAGATAAGCTCCCAATGTACAAGACTCTAGATATACAATATTTTGGAGAGATTTCTCTTCATTGAACAAACCTCTATACATGTGGTACTCTACAAGAGAAACTTTAGAGGGTAGCCTTTTACTCCTCAAATGGACAATAAGACTATTAACCATCAGAGAAATGCAGAAAACTTAGAACCACAACACCTCAAACATTTAAAGAACACATCTAAAACTGACTGTTGATAATGTCCAACAAAAAGATTTGAATGGACCCTAGGTATAAAAATCATGTCAATACCTGCATATTGTAGTTGAGTCAACTTATTAAAGTTAACACCAAAAATATCTCTAGGACTTGGATTCATGGCTACATCCAAGAAGTTACAAGAGAAGCCATTAGAAGGACAATTTAACTCCCAAGACATTTTAAGATGCAAAGAATCTTTTTCCAGTACATAAAACTCTCAATGTCTGGAAAGTTTGGGACAAAAAGACCATACACAAACCTACAAACTAGAGATGATCTCCAAAGCAGAACAAGGCAGGCATTGGGCTTCACAAGACACCTCAAAATATCAAACTCCTAGGAAAAGAGGTAAAAATCTTAGGGCAGATGTTTGACTTCAAATGATGCTTCAAAAAATCAAACTCACAGGAAATGAGGTAGAGATTTGCTAAATAGACTGCGCAATTAGTACCCACGCAGATACGAATGCATTATCTTGGTAAGTGCAATGACCAAAAGAAAGGAACAGATTGTCTATCAAAAGTTCTAACCAAGCGATTAAGTCTAAGGCTTCCACAAACTATGGAGAAACTTAAACATCTAACCAAACACACTATTAATTGGAACTTTCATACAAGATGTTAGATCTGCCAGGTAGAACTTAGTATATAGAGTTGAAAAATCGAATGACCATGGCGAAAGCGAAGATGTTTTAACGACACATGGTGATGAAGCAGATTCAAAATCTGCAGCAGCTTACTTTGAAATCAGTGACCCAGCTTGAGAAATAGAGGGTAAATAGGAAGTAATGTAATTAGCCACTAGCATTGACTGACCATCATGATGACTAAACTAGTTTCTACAAATAGCTACGCTACAACAACACAAACTCAGGACTTTGCACATTGTCCACAAAACCCAGCAATGTGCTCAAAACTGCTTCTCAGCAACTTGAGGTCTCTCAACTGCAGCCAATGGGCTGCTATGTGATGTGCCACCATCCAAGTCCAAAACAAAGGAAAGGGATTGAATTCAAGATCCCACCTTATTTGCTGGTACATAGTCTTACGCCACCCTTGCCTCCTTGTCACAGAGGATGCAAACCACACCAACTGACATACATTGTCATGGCCATGGGAAACTCATATACTGTATGATACACCAAAACCTACACCTCAAGTTAACGTACTCCTACAAACAACTCCAGATTTACTCTGCTCATAACACCAGGTAAGGCTGCCTCTTGCAAAAGACCACCAAGTTCACCTTTCCTCCATAGGGGCTAGCATAAGTATGCACCTCTTTGTTCTGGACATGTGTGTATAACAACAGTGTATACATCTGGAGAGTGAATTGGTGATGGGAATGCAGGAGGGTTGAATGAGGAAGATGTTTGAGTGGAGGCAATTGATGTTCCAACATGAATGGGACCACCAAGGGCCCTACCAACTGCAGCTAACAAAGGAGTGGTCTCTATGGGAATAGGTTCACAAGTTTTGGACTGGGCATCTCTCTTGCAGACTGGACAGAATGCACGTCGCGTTGTTAACCACTGGTCTATACAATCAAGATGAAACTCTGCACAATTCACAACAACCGAGGCTCTCCCAGTTATAAATGGACAAACCAGAAACATTTGCAAAAACCATTACCTAGCGACAAACAATTAATAATCAGCAATCTAATTAGCATAGGACTGCCAGCTAAGTCCATGGAACACAATTTTGCAAAATGTTCAGTTGCTTTTCCATCCATGACACACAGAGGGAGAGAGCGCTCTTACCATGGTGACAAGGAAGCAGTCGCAGGTTCTCACCAGCCTCATAGTCTTCAAGGCAGATTGCACAGGTTTCTGCAGTTCCTCTTCCTTCCCCCGCACATTTGAACACAAAGCTGGGGAGAGCCTTCACATCACTTATGCTCATCCCTAATGGCTCCCTGGTCAGGAGTAATTGGGGTGCCAGTTGGTGAAGCCGGTGTCGCCTCACAAAGAAAAATGTTGCAAGGACAATCGACACTCCGATGAAAGAGATGAAGGAGACCGCCATTACTGACCATGCTGTATTCTCAAATGCTGGCATTATATAGCAGATTGTTCTTGTGTCCCCTGCATACTGCAGAAGGTCCTGTCCAGATGACTTTGAGACAAAGACAGCATAGGTTTTCAAGTCATTTGAATTTCCTGACACTGCAATTTACAACCAGAAATACCAGATTGCATTAGGCATATATCTGTGAGATTGCAGAGACAACTCCAAAACAACACTTTGCTGGTACCTATCCCAACAATCAGTGTGGTCATAACCTTGTTAGTGTCTTCATCATGATCATCTTCTCCTTGCCAGATGATTCACAAGCTATCAAACAATCATCTTCATCATGAATAACATATTGCTACAAGCATTGGGGTACATCACCCAAACTAGACCCTGGTTTGTCCTAGAGATGATGAAGGAGGCTGCCAGGGTTGACAATCATTCCACATTGTGTTTCTTTGGAATTTCAAGCCTCTTCTGAGATTTGTTTCATTTCAGAATGATTGAAGAGGTATTGAAACATATTACAGTTCACTTCTCAAAGTCCTCCATCAAAGAGCATATGATCAGAAATCCCCCCTCTATTCACATAAGAGCATTCCAGTAGGGTGAGGACATCAGATATCAAAGGAATACACACAGGCTGACAGGGTGGAAATCTGTGTAACAGTTTCTTGACAACAGTTGAGAAACAAGGCTTGAGCACTTAGAAAGAGTTCCTTAAAAGCCTTAGCTAAATATTTGAATCCAAAACTTGAGAAGCAAAGACATATGCTAAAAACAGCTTCCTTTGCAACAGGAGTAAGGGGGGTCATACTGGTAACAAGTTCATGGTCGTCAACATTGTTATAAACAATGACAGCTCCAAATCCAGCTTCCTGAGCATGTCGCACCTTGAGATCAAAATTGCAGGCCCCACGGGCAACCACAACAAAAGGAGGGAGCAAACTTCTCTGTGAGTCTGGATCTTTGACCAGAGGTGAACAGGCATCCTGTGGATTTGCCTTATGCAGCACTCCCATAATGCCAGCTGCCGGAATCCGAGGAGCTGCCAACCAAAATACAATAAAAGTCAATCCACTGACCAACAGTTCCCTCTTTCCTTCTAGTAGAAATGATGAAACACAAAAGAAACTCGCCATTCAACCAACTCCTTGACCACAGACTTCTTCCATGTCCCAGAACATCGCCTGCCAATTCAAGTTCACCAAAAGCTGCAGAATGGCTGGCACTGCAAGTGATTTCTGCATGCTTTCCCAGTAGATTTGTGCATTTTGAAGAATGCAACAACAACGACAATAAAAATTTTAAAAAAACACAGGCTGGGAATGTTGACCCCCAGTTGATCAGTTCTGCCCTATATAAACATGATGACTGAGCACAGTGGTGAAGCCATTGTAGAAGAATAGCTAACAGAATGCACACCATCAATCCGTGTTTCATAATTGAAGCACTGGCACCTCACAAGGGGTTGTGGACTCAAGGCACACTGCATCCGAGATGCTAGGGTATTTCTGTCAACATGCATGCCAATGGTGTATCCATGGTGTATCCAAAGAGGCAATTCTTATTCCTTGTGCAAACATTCCTTTTGTCACCTCCAGTTATCAAACTGCTCAACACAGCAGCAAGCAGCCGTGAGACACAAAAGAAGATGCCTTTGTCTAATGAGGAGACAAATTGGAAAAACAGTGTGGGAGCATTTCCATAGTCATCAGTGTTTGTTTCGTACTTTTTTTTGGCTGTTTCCTTGGTTTTGTTTTCCAGCCAGGCATGGTGAGGATTTAGGTTAAAGGTTAGGTTTTGTGACAATAAAAAAAACAGCATCAATCAGAGTAGGAAAGAGAGGGAAGAAGACTGAAACACACAAAGCAAAAAGCAAGGAAAAAAAAAGAAACAAAACAAAACACTTAGAAAATTCGAAAAAAAAATCACATACCAAAATTGGCTTCCGCATCGGGAAAAGACCATGTCTCGTTGCTGGAAGTGAGCAAGATGACGGCGGAGTTCACTCTCCCTAACAGAAGCGTAAGAAGAACCAGACAAAGGCCTGCCAAAGAGATCATCACCTCTCGTTGCCCCACAATCCTGGCTGCCACTCCTACATCTATTGGTGGCATCTCTCCCTCCCGCACTCTCCTTCCTTCCTGTCTGTATGTGTCCCCGGTTGCTTCTTCTTCTTCTTCTTCTCCGGTTCAAATCCGTGGCTCCCCGGCCCCGTCACAATACTGAAAAAACCACCGTCATTCTCACTTCCATTCTCACTCCCGGAGTTTCCTCCCAGCGCCGACGCCAAATCGCAACATGTTCTTCGACTGCACAAGAGCAGCATTCAGAAAGAAGATGACGAAGAAGAAATTGGTGCAAAAACACAAGAGAGGCCAGAAAAGGAGCCTGAAAACAGAGAAAGTGTGAAAGAAAGGTGCATTCCAGTTGCCAACAAATTCGCCCCAAAAAAAAAACGAAAAGAAAAGAAAATTTTTACTTTATTTTCGGGGTGGCGAATTCTCGCCATTTTGAGGAATTGTTTTTAAAAGTAAGGGAATATTCTGTCGAAAATTCCCTTTTTTTGGGAAAATAAATCGCCATTTCTAAAAATAAATTAGCCAAAATGCGACAAATCTGCATGAAACAGTGTTTTTTTTTAAAAATGTATTTTTATTTTATGTCTTACATGTCAAATAAATAATATATCATACTTGTAGTTCTTGTAAATGTGAACTTTTTTTAATACAAAAAAGAAAAGAAATTATCCTACAAGTACCTAAAGCAGGGGATTTTTATTTAAATTTTGAAATTTTTAAAAAAAAATTGTGATACGGTCACATTGGCAATCATCATCCACAAGAGGAATTAGCCAAATTTGGCTAAAGGTTAGAGAGGAAAGTAAAAAAATCTTGCTATATATATTATGGCAACTTGTTGGAACCTATTATCTAAATATATGACAATTTTAGAATTTTTTTTCCTTGAAATTTGAATTTGGCGACTTTGGTTCACAAAAATCCTTTGTATGTATGACTGGAACCGTTTTTTTTAATAATTAAAAAATTAATTAATTAATATTATTATTGTTGCCAAGTGGTGAAAATTCGCCCCCAAAAAAACCCTAGACCTAATAAAGAGAAAGAGAGATTTAGGATATTAAAATTAAATCAGATGCAAACCAATTCCAAAGAAATTATTATTATTATTATTATTATTATTACAAAGCAATTGGTTCCTTGTGTATATGATGATGTCTGAAGGAAAAGAGAAGTGAAAGGGGCAATTGCCAATAAAATGATAAATTATTTTGTTTTGGCGACATAAAACAAAGAAGATATTTCGATGATGGGTGATGATGATGATGATGAGTCGGTAAGATGCTTGAGCTGAGTCATGAGGATAACTCTCGGTTCTGGCATCTAGTGGGTGTGTCATGGCATGCTCGATTGCTTCGCCTTTTCGTCTCCGGAGTCCGGATATAGATTATGTGAGTATCCCTTTTGTGGTGGATCCCGGCCGGCTTAATGTAAGTATGATCGTGGTGGCCCGAGTCCTGAAATACGACCAGGTGCAATAAGTTATATAGCTATTTGTTGTTTCCGTCGTAGCCTAGCCGAATGAATTGTCTCTTGTGCGTAACAAACCATTTGTGACCCTTTCTTTTCAATTCTGTGATGTAAGCCGATCCATAACAGGGTTTAGCCAGATTTGGCTAATACTAGATATGAAAGTAAATAAAAACCAGTATCGTTCTATATTTTTGGCTACCTAGTGGAACTTATCATAAAAATCTGGTGATTTGGAAAAAAAAAAAATTCTTTTGAAATGTGGCGAATTTCGGCCATTTTTTCTCTTCAAAATCCTTTGTATAGGTTGAAATAATATTTTTTTAGGTGGAAATTTGATGAAATTTCGCCCAAAAAGAAAACACTGCTCACAATTGGCACTTCTCTTATGGAATATATATAGTTTTAATTTGAAGAAACAAGGCTCCTCAATTTCAAATTTAACCTTTAAAAATTCTCAACAATTTGAGGAATATGTATGCCAAGTATACCTTATGTTCTGTATTTGTAATCGTAACCCGAAGGTCCTTGGTGAAAATTTGTCTGAAAAAAAGAAATGGGTTGCGACTTCTACAAAGGAATTTTTAGGGGAAAAATCCCCTAAATTAGCCACATATTCCAAAAAAAAAAAAAAAAAGAAAGAAAAAATAAATATTTTTAAATTATTAAATCTTTAAAAATTATAAATCATTACAATACAATTTTTCATCACATTTTT
>Ga0116229_10006344_pt1 | contig 19044 bp, 23 predicted proteins | sample S1TSphgellanicum_3_FD_87313 | JGI IMG/M metagenome (GOLD analysis project Ga0116229, IMG submission 87313) | Host-associated microbial communities from peat moss isolated from Minnesota, USA - S1T2_Fc - Sphagnum magellanicum MG | ecosystem: Host-associated > Plants > Peat moss > Unclassified... | reverse complement strand
GACCTCTGTGTTGCTCCATTACTTCTGATGCTCAAAGAACATTTGTAACCCTTCAGTTTGCACATTCAATGACAACAAAATTGCTCAATTTGGGTAAAGGAATGAGTAAAATATTGGAAAGTGTTTGATGATATGTATGGGTTTGATGGGAGGTTCTACCCTCCATAGAAATATGTTTTTCTATGCATATGGACCCCAGCTATTTGTTTTTGGCTGGCTGGCTATATATATAATCAAAAAGTGAAATGAAAAAAGAAAATTTGCTAAAAAAATCAAGTATCTTTTGATAATTTCAATAGTGAACCAGAATTTAAGAAAAATCGCCAGATTTTTATACACGGTTTAAAAATGGGTAGCCAAAAATATAGAACAGTGTTTAAACAAATTGATGAATGGGGTTGTAGTAGGGCTCACCCTTGTGATGAAAGTTTCTTTTTGTTGACTCCTTCAAAGTGTGAGAGAGGTGGGAAAGGGAGCAATGAAGCTTTATGAAGTTCTCAAAATATGAACTTACATGATGATGGAATTTTGGGTTGAGCTCCTCCTGCTGCTGAGATTACCGCCGCAGTAGCTCTGCACTAGATCTATCTGCAACTACTAGAAGCAACTTCCATCGACTCAATCGACTTCCTCAAATGCAGCTCATCACCGACTCCAACAGCAGCTCCCGGAAACTTGCGATTGCTTTCTACAATAAGCTCGTGTTCTTCGACTCTGCTGGGTCTCAAAAGGCCCGTTGAAAGAAACCCGCATTGGGTTGGGCACAGTGTGCGGCGCGGCAAGTTGACGCTCACTGTTCGAGTGAAGTGAGGAGCTCTTCTTCGAGGAAAAGGGCTTGCAGCAATTGTGCTGCTCGACCTTTCTTTGAGAAACACTGAGTTGTTTCTGAGCTGGTAATCCCTGCACACGACAGGAAACTCACGGATTAGGAACTGCCATCATCTTCACGCAGCCCTAGTACTCTACATCTGCTGCAATGCAAAGGACGCAACACCCAAGATCTGAGTACAATTCCGGCGACAAAAAACTCGAGCAAACGCAGTGTATTGCGAGCCTGTGACTGCAGTGGATCATATTTTGAAGCAAATCACAACTTGGATCAAGCTGATCGCGCTGAAGCAGCTCCTCCTGCACTGATTCTGCATATGTTTTTCGTGGTCGTCGGCCCATAATATTGACTGATTTGCAACAACAGTGAAGATATAATCGTTGGGCTGGACCTGCTTCGTCACGATCACCACCACTACTGGAAGCTAAAGCTCCTGCATTTGAGGAGAAGAAAGAAACACTAACTCTTGTGTTGGAGGAGATTACATTTGCTGCAAGAAGCAGAACAGGGATAGGGGGGGAAGCGATGGCTATGCGACGAAGAGCTCCCTCAGTCTCGCCTCCAATGGTTGGGGCAGTGCTTGGAGATTCCAGGTTCTTGATTTGAATTTGTGAGCAGTTGGGCTTTTTTTTTTTTTTTTTGGTTATGGGTGTTTCCCCCTTGGTTGGGGTCACTTTGCCTCTGTCTCTGGCGTCTCAGTCCCTTCCTTCCCCTCTCCCCCCTGTGCCAGCTTCGGCCATGGTATCCTCTTCTCCCCCTGTTTCGGTGTGGTCGTTTAGGTCAGTTGCCAATTAGGCTCGCTTTTTTCGTTGGCAGCAAGAGTTGGGCCTATTGTGATGGTCCTTGCTCTGGATGTGGTGCCATTTTTCACGACATGGTATGTCTCGTCATCAGTGGCATTAAAAGCCTTTCCAGCTTTCGCTTGTGGTGGTTCTTCTTACCTTTTGGCTTCCCTTCTCCCCCTCTTGGCTTGGATGTTAGAGGTGGATCCCTCAGTGTCTTCCATTTTGGCCTTCTTGGGTCTATGGATCCTTATCATTTTGTGATGAGAAGTGCAAATTATTTTTCATCCACTTTTGGATTATTTTGTTTCAGACCTATTCATCATTGTTGCCTAAACATTTATTTCTACTTTTCCCTTGTGGTGTCTTGTCCTCCCCATTCGGAGCAACATCACTGAACACCAAAAAATTAGGCCCAACTTTGATGGTTTTTGTTTGGAGATTGAAAAAATCTTTAGGTAAAGCATTTTCTTTGGGCGCAAACACTGGTTACATCATTATCTTTAGACCAAGGTCCTTTGATGCCCATGCTCACTTCAAATTCTTCTTTTGTCCCACCCTCTCACAACGACTTAAACGAAGTTTGGTCTTAAGGTATGTTGGAGAGTATGCTTGTGTGACACTTAATCCTTAGCCCCAACTTTTGATTCATTAGAAGCTATTTTTGCTTTATGGGCTTTTCACCCCTTAATTTTGCCTTTCCTCTACCCCCATTTTTTGATGGACTTTTAACCTAATGGAGAATTAGAGTTATCCTTGGATTCTTTTAAGTCAACCTTCATGCACATGTCCCATCTTTCCACTAGGGACCTTTTGGCATGATTTTGAACATCTTCAAGATGCTTTTGACCCCAAGGATTCTATCAACGACTTCATTCAACTTCATTAACTAAATTTTCATATTGTCATGGGTTGTTTTCCAAGGTTCATTGCTCACATCCTTGCTGCCATTAGGCTTTTGGCTTTGACCAAGCTTTCGGATGACATCAAACTAATTGTAGTGGACGAGGTCTTCTATTGGTTAATCAACAAAACCTTATATTTTCAGTTCCAATATGCATTTTTTTTTTCATTTGTAGTTTGGCATGGCAATTAGTGGTGGGTGTGAGGCAATGGTGCATAATAGTTAAATTATTTTGAATATCCATCCCGATTGGGTGGTGTTGTAAGTGGATGTGACGAATACATTTGATTCGATTTTACATAAGGCCATTTTCTAAGAGCTTTGTACGACAAGAGGCCAATTTTATTTGTTTTTTTATTTGTTTGTTTTTTTTATGCCCATCAGTTGTCTTTGTTCCTTAGTCATCATTTTCATGAAGGAGAATTGTCTCTTATCCTTTTGTATGTGAACATGTGTTAGGGTGACCTACTTGCTAAACCTTTTTTTGATCTTGCTCATTTATGTGCCTTGTGATCATCTTTTGTTGTTTTTCCTTCATGTTTTTTCCTTTTGTTGGTAGATGATATTCACATCCTCGAACCTTGCTTCCCTTGTTCTCTTCACTTTTGACCATTTTGCTTTACAACTAACGTCAATGGGTTTGATTATCCAACCCCACAACTGCAAAACTTGGTCCCCTTTCAGCTTGCCCCTTGATTTTTCTCCTCTTCTTGGTTTTTGTTGCCCTCCTAATGCCATTAAGGTTTTAAGGGCCTGTGTCATTCTCTTTTTCCTTTTTGCAAGATGCATTGGATGAAAATGTTTGTTATGCAAATGTGTTTCTTAGGTTGGGAGATGTTCAATTTGCTTATAAGATCCTTTTTCGATGTTTCATACAGAGACCCTTTTATTTGCTTTGTGCTTTCATGCCCCCCCCTCCCCCCAAAGTTTTTGACATCAACTTACTTCCTTGAATTTGACATTCATGAAGGTTTTCAAAAGGTTTTTAGGCCTAGGTTCTTTAAAATGTTCAAAGGCCTCTTTGATGCATTAGTAAGTTTCACTCCCCATTTTTAGTGGAGGGATAGGCTTCATTTTTTAGAAACGACATCGTTGATGGTTTACTTGGGGAGTTGGGCATTTGTAGCACTTGTCATTACTTTTACATTCCTATTGGAGGCTATTGGGGTGAACAATTTAAGTTTGCTCCCTTTCAGGCGCACTTGAAGTTGTTTCAAAAGCTTTTTCTTTTAGTTACGACATCATGTTTACCCCTTTTCGAACAACTTGTAAAAAGGGGAATAAATCAACTTTCAAAAAGATTGCTTGATCATTACTTTTCCAACATCATTTTTAACATGTCGTCAGACTCACATTGGACAAGCTTGAAATCCTATGCAAGGCCCAACGCAAAAACTTAGCTATATGCTTGTTGTGTCATATCATGCTTTTTACATTGCAAACGAAGTTAGACCTCCCTCATCCTTTGGCTCTTGGTTTAACACATTGCATCTATGGCCAACCATTAAACCCCATAGGGATCCACCTCCTCTATTGCGCCCATGGTAAGGAGAAGATTGCATCCCACGATGCTATTTAAAATGCTTTTATGTCCATTATAAGAAATTCAAAGTTTCATGTTTTGCAAGAATAAACCCACATTTTTCCATCGCCTTTCTTTTAGTTTTCTTATCAACAAGTCAACATTGTTATGTCGGTTGATGACATTCACACATTGGTCAATGTTACCATTACTAATCTCATTTGAACAGACTTGATATCATGGGTGACCCTTTCTTGTGGGGTGGTCAGGATAATGTTGACTCAAGTGAAGAAAGGACTTTATTACGACCATTACCCCCACAAACAAGTTTTTTTCTCTTGCCATAAAAAAGTTTTGGGTGTCGGTCTTCCCCAACAATTCAATAGTTTTTTTCATCAATGTGCAAACATGACAAGGACAACAAAAAGGCATCGAAAATTCCTCCTTTATTGATGTTGCATTCAGAATGTTGATGGCTGAATTGAAGGCATAGGCCACCTCCATGTCAAGGTAGGCTGTTATTGCAAGGAGAGTTCTTGTATGCTTGGAGTTATATCAAGTTCACCTCCCCTTTCTTTAGACGATATGCTCCAAGCTACTGGTGGAGGTTAGGTTTTGATACTTAGTGGTTCCTTGGCTCGTTGTGGCCCACCTCTTTTGGGCTGTTTGCTTGCCTCAACTTTGGTCCTTGCACCTTGGTTTTATTTTCCTTCCCTTTCTTGGGTGGTTTCCTTTTGGGAAGTTTGGCAGGGTTTTTCATCAATTGACGTTCATGGTTTAGGGTTTAGGGTTGTAGCCAAATTTAGCTAAATCTTCTTCTTCCCATGGCTGATGGCGACTTTGACTACATCATAAAATTGACCACATGCTTCATAGCCGTTGGACTGCCTTGCGCTCCCAAGCGAACATTTTTTCTTCTGTGCATGCGTGCAGGCAGCAGGCTTTGCGTGTGCCCTAGACTGCAGATCGTGAGCTTTGCCTAGAAAGTAGCTTGATTTTTCTCCTCCTCATCAGTTTTCCTTTTTTTCTTCTGGAACTCAGTCTCTAGTACCCTCTGGTTTTGAAGGTGTCAGTCAGTTCCCGCGAGAGAGATCGGATTGTGTTCGTGGAAGATCAGTTTCGAGCACACCATCTGATTGTTGTCCGTCCCCTGGATACATACAGTAGTACCCTTAAGCAAGCACTCAAGAGGAGGTCTGTGAGGAGGAGCACAATTTTTGTTGCTTGTGTTGCATGATGGAAACTGTATTATCTGCCGCAAGTTCTGCAGTCGCCATTCGCCCCCCTGTTGCATCATCGTCGTTGTCCTCATCATCATCATCATCTGCCCCCGCCGTCTGTGGAGCTGCTTCCCTCTCCTCCTCAATGGCCTTGTCAAGTCCCTTTCTCGGAAGCCCAATGCCATGGGCGAGGACGGGGATGAAAGCCTCGTACAGAAAAGTTAGCCAGATCTTCTTGTTCGCACCCAGGGCCACGGATGTTTCGAAACTGACGACGAAGACGACGACTTCGTCAGTGGCACCGTACGCCAGCTACGCAGTGCCGCTGGAATCGTCCAAAGAGTCGTCATTCATTACTCGCCCGCTGTATGAGATTCTCCGTGACATGAATAAGCGCGTCCCGGATAAGGTTTTGAAGGTGAAGAACGACAACGGCGTCAGCCTCAAGTACATCCCTTGGTAATAATCCCTTGCCCGTCATAAACCAATTTGTACATAGAAATTCTTTCGGAGTTCTGATGGGAAAAGTCTTTGCCTACCTTTGCAATGTGATCCACCTCAGTTGCTAAAATATTTTGTTGTATCAGGTAGCGCCATTGTCATCCTTGCAATAAGGCATATGAGGTCCGGATGCCTGTTGCACTTGTGATAAGTGTCACAGACAGCAGGATGAAAAATGGAGAGAACATCCTGCACATGTGACATGCTATCTTGAACTAGGGCACTTACGAGATATGTCCTAAGTGGGAAATGTTTAACTGGGGAATGCTAGGGAATGTTATCCAGAGCTTTAAAGAACCTGCCTTTAATGATTCTTCTTCCTGCTGCTGCAGGTACCATGCAAATCGGATGCTCAGTTTTTATGCACCAGGTTCAGTGTTTTCCTTACTTCTACAAACGATTTTCTTACATGTGATCTCTTTGATTTGTGGGAGGGACCCTGGATGTGTAGAAGAAGACCATTGTGTTACTTTGTGACCCTGTCTGCCTCCTTTGTGAATTTGCTGAGTGTCACTAGTTTGTATGTATGAGTTTCAGGCCAGTATGAGTTGTTGTATGTATCACATTATTATTGAGGCAGAAGCTCCTGAAAATGTTGTGCATGAGCTTCCTTGGCAGTTTGGATGCATGTTATGGCGTCAAAAGTAAGATATAGAAGCAGACAACTTGCAGAGTTCCCAGCTTTAGAATTGTTGGAGTTCTTCAAACTGAAAGTACTCAATGTCATTTTGCAAGTTTGTGAGTTACACAGCCAACATGTGATGAGTTTTTTCCAGCCTTTTCCTGGATGGCAGGCTGAGTATCACACTGAATGTTTGATGATGAGCCCACATTACAGTTTATGAAGCTCATGTTATCATGACCATTTTCAAGGAATATGACCTTTCTTGAAGGTCTGGTTGTGACTGAAAGTCTTTACAGGGAAATCCTGCAATTTACCCAAATTGAACACTGTGATCACTTGTATATCTTATATGTGCCCATTCTGAGATTGTTGGCTACACCTTGAGGTGTCCTAGAAAATTTTCTGAATTGAGACTCAATTAGTTGGCTAACTTCAGTGCTATTTTTCGTGTCTGGATCCAAAACTTCTTTGCTATTGGGCATACCAGATGTAAAAACATGGAGTGAAGTTGTGTACCTATATTGTGCAATTGAGATTTCCAATGAGGTTCATGAAATTGGTACAGGTTGGAGTGGAGAAATCCGGAGCATTACCTTTGCAGCAGATAGCTCAACTGTGTCTGTTGTTTACCGAGTCACAATTCGTGGGTCTGATGGCGAGGTACTTCTACCTGTTTATGTGTGTTGTGTCATATAGTTGTTCTAATTGCATGCCATTATAACATAGTGGAGATAGGTAGTGGCCATTACTGCCAGTAGTAACCAAACAGAATCATGTAAGTATAGCTGAAATGGAGGGGTGTATATCACAAATCTTATCTGGGTAATTAAGAGGCCAACTGCAGAAGAGGATGCTGGGGATCAAAACACTGTTGAACAGCAAAGATTAAGACGAGAATGCAACTGATTTCTATATCTTGCAATGGATGGAATTGGAAGCAAGCAATTTGTTACACTTTTAAGGACATTAAAGTAAACAGGAATTGAGGAAGGAAGAGTGCAAGAATGTGGGGAGAATTGGCCACTAGTCAAATGGCCATGGAAAACTGAAGACTAAGAAAATTGAAACTTGTTTCAGGAAGAATGATAGAGGCAAAAAGAGCATGTTTAGGATTTGAGGAGTTCGTCTAGGAAGTCGTTTCATGTTCCAGATGCCTCTTGTTACACTAGTTGGGCACCCCCAGATGCATTTCCTACCTTCATAATCCAAGCATATTGGGTTCTTGAATGGTAGCAGGGTGTTACTTGGACATAATCAGACAACAGTACTTACAAATGGAAATCATGCATGGACTTCAGATTTGACGAACTTGACATGATTGTACCTATAGCTTCAATCTATTGTCTATGCAATGCACTTGACACTGCAAATATACTATCTCTTGTAACTGATGGTTTCATGTCTCTGAGTCCAAACTTCCTGAATTGTGCAGGCTTGGAGAGAATCATCAGGGACAGCATCAGTAAGTGACACTCAATTTGGAGATCCTGTGCAAAAGGCTGAAGGGATGGCTTTTCGCCGTGCTTGTGCACGTTTTGGGCTAGGGTTATACCTCTACCATGAAGAGGAGGTTCTGTAGTCAGGCCTTCATCAGTTCAGAATTAGCTTGAAGCATTGAGGTTGATGAAGCTCTATCAAGTAGTCATCTTGTGCAGATGGTCTTACAGGCCTGGCTGGTGAGGGTGCAAGAATCTTCTATATGTGTGCTGATCTAAGTGCAGGGGATTGTCAACTTAATTGAGACTTTCCTGGAATCTGTACTGGATTCACTTGGCTTTAGGGAAGTTCTCTTAGCTCTATCTGGTTCTATTGGGTCACTAGAACGGCAAATGATTTCTCTCCATTTGAACACATGGGTAAAGTGTTCATAATGTATGCCTGTGTGGTCACTATGAGGTGGTCATCTTGTGCAGATGGTCTCACAGGCCTTGTTGGTGAGGGCGCTAGAATCTTCTATGTGTGCTGATCTAAGTGCGCAGGGGATTATCAACTTTTAATCAAGACTTTCTTGGCATCTGTACCGGATTCACTTATTTTTAGGGAGGTTCTCTTAGCTCTATCTGGTTCTATTGGGTCACTAGAAAGGGAAATAACTTCTCTCTGTTTGAACAGATGGGTAACTCATTCATATATATTCATACATGAATTTCCCTTTCCTTCTTTTGTTTATGTATTTATTTCTTTTGCCTTCACTTGACTAATCTGCTCTAGTCTGCCAGTAAAATAAGCTTGATTGAGTCAGTGCCAGATTGAACTTGATGCACCTATTTAGTGTCTGGTATGGTACTCAGTAGTATTATTGGGCAGTTATTTGATGTTTTATTAACCTTTATGTGGCTAATGTTACAGTTTTTTCAAAATTTGGAAATTAAATGACATTAGTTTCTGTTTTTTAATAAAATTTCTGGAATCAGAGAACCTTGGTCTCAGATTTTTGAAAATATTCAGAATCGAAGGACCTCTGGTCAAATGCCCTTGCAGGGTCTGCAGTTTTCATGAAATAACAACCGAAGGACCAGCAGTTTTGTAAAAGGTTATTTCACCAGTTCTTAGAATTGTTTTGAGAACTCCAGTGATATATTCGAATTGATTTTTCAATCTGTTGAGAACCCGTCAATTAACATAAACTAGCTCTTTGGTTTTAAGAGAACCATGATTGTGTATTTTAAAGAGCTGCTCTGATAACCACTGGTTATTTGGTACCATTTCTGACAACTTCCCAACACTGGTACTTACACCAACCACACTATTAGATGATGATGATGCTCTACCCAAACCATGCCGGTAACTGAGGATCCATTTCTTTCACCACTTCTAGTTCCATGCTCTCTTGCAAACTGGGTAGCAGGGGTAAAGATGATCTCTGGGTCATAACAATGTAACCCTCCAAGTAAGCAACTTGCATAAATTCAAGCAACCTTCTCTCTTTAATACATTTTGAGTATGGTATTATCAACATTCTTTAAAGATTTCTAGTACCAAGCCAAGTTGTTTACTTTCTGAAGTCTCTACTCTACAAAACATTCTGAGTGTGGTATTGTGAAATTTCTTCAGTGATTTCAGCTCTGTGTGTTCCATCACTTGTATCGACTATGCAAAATCATGACAGAACCTGTTGACAACTTTTCAATAAGAGAAAATCACAATGGAACCTACTAATGACTTTTCAATAGATTCTCTTCCATCGTAGATGGATTGGTGAAAGCTTGGGGAAACATAATTTGACTACAAAAACGTCAGTACAGCACACATGGTTGTAAAGACTAATCTAAATCAAAGACTTCAGCACAAATAGAATCAAATGAAAGTCCTACTGCTATACAATTGACCTTTATGAATCACCTGTGTCCAGAGTTTTTGTACATCTTTGGATCAATGTCAATGAATAACAGCAAATGAAATATGAAGAAGAGGATCGGTGGTATTCAATGACATCACAGATCCCCAAGAAATTGTAGACAATTACAGCAATACCAAAACTTGCTTCTGCTGCTAAATGTCCTTGAGCCAACCCTCAACTCTCATCAAGGGAGCACAGTTACTCTCATGACATATAAATGATGCTCTGCCTGTGCATGGGTCTGCACCTACTTCAACTCAGACTGCACATGGACCAATTCATAGCAATGAAAGTGTAGAAGCAAAAGACATTTCCACAATCTCAATATGACAAGCACATGCACCAATGCAAAGGTTATCTTAACAAAATTTGGTAAACATGAAAGCACTTAGTGATGGAGATTATTGGGACCAGAAGGCTTTGGAGTCCCACCTAACTACTCAAGTAGTCTTTCTGGCAGTCTGGATTCAGCTTTAGAATCACAAAGCCTTCAAGAACTGATGATAATGGAATGTACCTGTCAGCAACACACATCCATGGCTCCCACTACAATCAATGGTTAACACTTCAAATTCCTCTTGTGCAGAAATGACTTGAATTGAAGAAAAGAGATGCAAGAATTGGGCACAGGGAAGATCCAGAACTGAAAGTTGAAGAGGAATGTATGAGCACCCATGTGCCTCAGAGTGGAGGAAGATTAAATCATAATATATATGAATAAACTGCAATCGAGATTGCAAGAGATGTACAAACAAGACATGACAGGTGTACAGATTTCAGTTTCAACTGTTTTAGAAATGCCCCTCCGTGGTGTTCAATGGATAAGAGAAAAATCCAAAGGCCAGGCTTCTTGCAAATGGTTTGAGAGAAGAGTAAGAGTATCAGCATCGCCAAGTCAACGAAATACAGAACATAGTGGTATTTGCCAAGAATGATAGATTTCAAATCTAAGCTCCCATGCAAAAATGACATTGTCCTGTGAGTGCCACACTGCAACCCCACAGGCTATAGATGCCGAATGACCATATGTAAGTCAAAAAGAAATTGTAGCATCATCAATAAGTGTCATTGTCAATTGTAGCAAAATACAATAATGTATAGTTTGGACATACTTGGACAGCAAGAAGTGGTCTGAATGATAAAGGATTAAGTGTCAACAATCCCTTCCCCATGTGCACAAGCCCCTGTGCAATATTTACCTGCAATGATGCAGAAGGGTTTGCATTCAGGGACAGGAATAAGGGTTTACACATGCAAATGAGAATTTACCAATTGAGAAATAACAAGTAAAGCCAGGGCAACTAGGATAAGGGCAGTACACAGAAAAGAAGGCTCAGGTCTTTTCTAGTAGTAGCTAGGCAGATTGCAAAACTTGCCCACAAAATATGGGCATTGTTAGTCCCAGCTCCTATTAGGCCCAGAGATACAGTAGCTGCCTGAATGAAACAACTGACAGGAAATGCAGTTGCAAACATGCAGAGTCATCCTAATCCAGCATCACCCTTAGAGTATAGTTCTTGCAAGCTCTATAACCTCAAATATGCAGCTTACTTGGAGCACAAAGGGGGTGTGGATGATGATGCCATAAGCAAACATTGAATAAAGCTGCAGCAACAGAAAAAGAGTAGGAAATTGCCACATCAACATATTGAAGCTATCTGAACATACCATGGCCACCTCGGAGTCAGTTTCGTGGCTAAGTCAACTCAGTGTATCCATCTCTATTGCCCCATTCACCAACCAAATATGAAGTAGGAGCCTTGACCGGAAAGTCACCAGGATGATACGAGCATGCCAACATAGTTCTTTCCCCACTATGTACATATATGTCTGCTGAAAACTATTTCCCAAGCATGAATTCTTACATCCACTTGAGGAGGCAGAAAGAGGACTACTTCACTAAAGCTTGGCCACTAAAAGAGTAGTGAAGCTACAGAGATAATTGGCAAACCTTACCTTGGGATTTGAAATTGGAAGAATGCCCAGAGCAAGTGGTACTGCCCAGCAAGTATTCTGCTCTCCATAGTGTAAAAGATGCTTCAAGGACCGGATGGCCATGTCTAATCCAAGCTCTTTGGTCATAGCAACCAGTGCTATGCCCAGTAATGCAGGTGCCTGGTGGCTATCTGCCTTCTCAAAAGCTTAGCAATGCTTGCACCTATCACACAGCACAAGAAGTTAGAAAGCTTTAGGCCCACTCTTACTCTGTCTCTCTTTCCCTCTCAATTAATGGCTTCAATGAAAGGTTATGAGCTTCCTTGTATAAACTATCTAAGACAGCCAACAAGTTGATGCTCCACAAATTACAGAAAGACCTTCAAGTTGCATAAGAAGTCCTAAAACTTCATCATACATTATTCATGCCCTCATCAACTACAGGTATTTCTGGTTTTGCCTCATTTGGTACAATGAACATTCCAGCTGTCAACTGGAAATTTCAGTTCCTTTCCTGCATAGTTCATGTCTTTGTCAAAACCACCTCTTCAAGACTCCAGATTAAGTACATCCTGCTGACTCTTAAAATGGTTATAGTCATAACATCTATGCTCTGCAAGACAGAAACACAAAAAAAAGTTACCTCGAGCACATTTCCTGTGCCTGCAAAGGCAGATGAATCCAGTGTGACCTGGCAATACTTTGAGATCTTTTCATTCAATGTCTCAGCCACCTCCATGGTTGCTTCCACATAATACTGCAGCCCTTCTCATAACAGTTTATCAGTTCAAAGCTTCACTCTCTACACTGTTTTTTGCACATTTACCTGCAATGAAGCCATTCTCAATAGACATCTCTGTAAAATAGTGTGCCTAAATATGACAGGATGGTCAGGCCAGGTTTTGACCATGAGCTTTCTAGTTGTGCAAATACAACCTTACTAGATAAAAGTACTCCACCGAAAAGGAACAGAAAAGGGCCCACATTACCTGCTTGCCAAGGTAGAGAAGACCAAGACCAAGACCAAGACCAAGGCAAAGGAAGCAAGCCAGGGGTTCACCGAGTTCTGTCTCAGTGTTTTCCATCGAGGAAAGAACAATTGATTGCACCACATCTTCATTACAGGAGCCCACATAGACAAGACCCAAGTGTCATGGCAGCAAAGCCAGCCACTTCAATCCCCACCTTGGAGTCTTGCACTATTGGTGTCAGCACCTCCAGCACCTGCCCTCAATTCACCAGCCAATCTATAAGATTCACTGAGTGAACCACAAGACAATGTGTGCAGTGACCCTGGAAACAATGATGTTTACCACACCTGACAACAGTATCTTATTCCTAGGACTTTGCATCATGGCATTCCTGACAAACCCCAGCAGGCAAATACTGGATCTTGTTTAGTGTCGACCGCATAAGGAATGGGCACCAGTGACAATCAAAGGTGAAGGGTATTCCATACATGATAGCTCAAACTACCCTCAGTGGTTGCCTCAACACTCAACACAACATAAAATCTTCAAAGATTTCCCTCACCTCACCAAGAATATTGATATAAATCTGACCTCCTCTTTTTTGAGTGTCAGGAAATGCCAACCCCAGGCCCATGATTACACCAATTCAGATTGTGGGGTCCTCCTTGTTGACAGAATCAAATAACAGTGCACATACCTGCATCCCAACAAAGTGGCTCAGGCTTTCAAGTGCATAAAAGACACCATTTCCCAATACTGTTTGAACTACCAAAACTTTGTGTGGTTACCCAAAGTTTGCTTTTCAAATGAAAGGCAGCAATTGAGCCTGCTAGTACAACATAAATATTAAGGGACTGTGCACAGATTGCTGTAGTATCTAGCATTGTAGGAGTGAGTATGCACTGGGTTGCACTCCTTGTGAACCCGACAATTTACAATGTCATTGGCAAGGAGGGCCCCTGCAATCACATGGTTGTCATTGCTGTACAGTACTTGTCAACTATTGTTAAAGTTGAACAAGGAACTAGCAGAGAATGAGGAGCAATGAGAACTTCTTCAGGAGCTGATTAGTAACAGCAAACTGAATGAGGGCTACCTTACACTTGCTCGTGACCTCAATGTCATGGAACCCAAGACACCGGATGATATCTACAAGTTATATTGGCTCAAATCTGTCCTTGTCCAGCAACTTCTTGGGAAGTCTTGTGCAGGTGAGTTGGTCGGCATCTGCAGGGGCAATGAGTGTCTGTGCAGATGGAATGGTGCTCAAGGTCTCACATCATTTGTCATTTAGCCTCCTATCTGACACCTTCTCAGAGTTGGCTTCAGAATATGTTATTTTCATTTCTGGGCCGCTTAGGGATCTGTATTATGGATATATGTTCTTGGGGTTGTTGTGCAGGCACACCTGGTAGATGGATGCACAAGTGCAGGTTCAATTTGTAGATTCTGCCAGGCAAAATTTGGCTGCCACTTTTGTCAATGCATTCGTCAATGCAGGTAACATTCCTGTTTATTTCACGATGTTCCTGTTCTTTCGGTACCAGTTTAACTGGGTTGTTGAGGAGTTCAGTCCAACTCTCTATTGTGCTTTGCCCTTCTTGATCTTTCTTCGCCTGCCAGTAAGTTGTGAGCTCCTAACTGGACCAGCGTGGTCATGCACCATGGTAGTGTAGTTGTACTTCCATCATTGCTGACATGATGACTGAGTCTTGCTGTGGCTCCAGAAATGAAACAGAAACTCAGGGCACAGTTTTTGGTATAATTGTTTGCCCGAGTAATGTGGTATTTGATGAGATATTTTTGATTGTTGCTTCCCTTGAAGTAAATTTGCCTTATTGTTGGGTCTATGTAACCATTAGTTCTGGAATATTGTCTGACTAGCCAATTTTTCTAAGCAGTGGTTGTTTGGTGCAGCTTCATTTAATTTAGTCTCCAGGCATGTCTCGTGGCACTTTGGAGAGCTTCTCTGATGTATTTTGTTCTCTGATAGATTCCATCCTGTCCAGGAAATGTCTGGATCATTCAAGGCAGGTCTTGTCTAACAGTTCTCTCACATATTTGCAGGACAAGTTGATGACTGTTCCATCAACGGAATCAGCAACTGTTAGCACCTCTGTCAGCTGGCTCTTTGAGAACAAGGAGCATGGGAAGGCAAGTGCTGCAGCTAGCAAGTTTCTGGCACCCTATCTTCTATCTGTCTATAACAACTCATGGAAAATATTGTCTTAAATGGCCAGTCTTCAGTTCTAGTATTCTGTCATCTATGATATGTCATTTGTGGAGCAGTTTCATCTTTTCTGGCACCTCCCATTGATCTAACTGGTGGCCGGCTTTGCTTTTGCTCAGGGGCTCATTGTGTTATGAGATGTATAGGCTCAAATCATGCAGGGTGGTGTCATGGTAATAGGTGCCTCTAGCAGCGGTTTTAGTGCTGAACTAAACCATAACATGACCTCAGGTTCAGCAACTCACAAAGCAAACGCCATTGAATGAAGTGAGAACTTGCAGGACACCTGCAATCAATTTCCAAATCCACAAGGCCCCTGCTCTTTCAATACCTGTGTATTGTCCATTTGCAAAGTGACACACACGCAAGGCATCAGGATACTGCTCAAACTGGCAATATAGTTGGTATGCAATGTCCAGCATCAATGTATCATCAGGTTCTCGAACATAAGCTGCATCAACAGTCACATCCAATCCTGTCTTAATTAACTTTACAATCATATAGCCACATTCAGCAACAAACTTTGTTACAATGCCAGACAAATGAAGCAGTCCATTCTGGAACCATAACACAGCGCCGATTATATTGTTCAAATCACAAAAAGGAAGGTGGCAGGGAATAAACCTGGCAAAATTGGTTTGGTAGGAGAGCAGATGTGCTTGTAATTGCCCTTCTCAATGCACTTTATCCACAGCTCCAGGTTCTCAACCTAAATGACAAAGTGCAACTAGAAAAAAATATCACTCTTACTCAAAATCTCCACATGATCATATCAACTGTTGCTAGAGCACACACACATAGAGCCATGGCAGAAGATGGATCTAACCGAGACAGGCATATGAATACTAATGAATATCTAAGCATCATCATCTTCAGACAGTACTAATATATGAGAACCAGAACACAAAAATATGAAGATAACCCTGCCTTGATCCATTCCCTAAGGACCAGTTTTTTTTTTTTGATCTTAAAACCCAGAACAATCTCACTAGTCAAGTTATGTCAATACCTCCATAAGAAGATCGACATACTGCCTCTGGTTCTGCATTATGCTGCAAATCTTCAAACATTGCAGTGTGTGAAAGACACACCCACAGAAGTAACCATGACACTGCCAAGACTCCCTACAAAACCATGAACAACACATGCACAAATCACTAAAGATAGCTCCAGAGTTCAAATTGAATAACCAAACCAATATTTTGTTTATGAAGATTTTTGAACTCTTATTAATTTTCTAAATTAGAGTTCAAATTGAATGTCATAAGAGTTTTTATCTTGTATTTTTTTGACAAAGAAATCTATTGCCATATCATTTGTCCCAATTGAAATTGATTCGACCTTTTGGAATTGTCAAACACTAAAATTTAACAAACAATCGGTAGACAATTTGGTAGGAACTTTTGATGATTCACATCAAAATGCTTCAAATAGACTGACTATAAATTGAATGTCTTACAAGTCCATTTTGTAGCCCTTGGAAAATAATTTCCAATGTCATTTTAATCACCTCAATCAAAATTCATCTACCTTCTAAACTTGTTTTTAAAAAAAAGTAAAGTTCAACAAAATAATTCAATACAATTTGATCAACATTTCAGGAAGTATTTTCAGTAATCATTTTTTATCATTTGTGATTACTTTCAAAAGAAATTTTTGGTAGTATTTTTACTATTTATGGTAGATATTATATATATATCTGGACATTTTTAATTACTATTTTAATTGCTGCTCTAAAATACTAATTAAAAATGCCCATTTAACAATGAGATTTGCTATTATTTCAAATTTACTTTCACCTTTTTTTTGGGAGCCTACCAAGGTAATCAAATTTTATATTTTTAACTTGTTTGCACTTATATGAGAATGTCTCTTCATATGTATCATTTTTTGAAAGTTTAAACCATCAATGAATGTCACCAACAACCCACCATGCATGAAAACAAAGCTTTTTCTTTGGATGTTTTGGCCTTGTATAGTTCCAAGGGTTCCAAATGTTAGAATTATGTATTTAATTCTTAGGTCATGAATTGGTGCAACCGTTAAGGGATAAAAATTTTGCAACTCTCTTGAAAAGGTATGACCTAGTGAGTGAGCTCAAGGGTGAAACACATTTAAAGTTTCTATGGTTAGGAAGAAAGTTTACTTCTTTGTACCATACATTGTCATGCAATATAATTTTGTATTATTATATCATATCAAAGCATGTGGTTGCATGAATAAACAATTCATGAATTTAAAATAGATTATTTTCAATATTAAAGATTTAAATGTAGGCTTTCAAGCATAACTAATAATAATGTTTATCAATTTAATTGCAAATGTGGATTGAAAAAAAAATTTGTCATTGAGTATATTTTGTCCAATGACAAATATTTATCACGGTAATGTATTTTCTTCCCGCAAAGCATGTTTATCAAATTGATAAGTTCAATAATACTAATTATAACACTTGGTCAATTAAAGAACAAATGTTATTGATGAGAAATGAAATTTGGGGATTGGTTGATGGGTCTGAACTAGATCCAAGGGTATCAAATATATAACGTTTTACATATAACTTGGAAGTTGAAAGAATCCAAGGCACAAGTTGACATAATGATCAACAAATATAAATAATAAGATAATTAAACACCTCCAAAGTATGTGGGATACATTAAAAACACAATATGAACGCACAAATATGGCATCTAAGGTTGCCATTCATAAAAGGTTAATCCAACTTACATTCTCATAAATTCAATCACCAATTGAATTTCTAATGGAATGGCAAGGACTTTTAGATGAAACCACAATGGTTAATCTTGTCATTATAGAAGAGCAATAAATAACATTGTTTTTTGTACCATTACCCCCTTCATGGAGGTCGTTTGTATTACACAAGGTAATGTAACAAATCAAACATTATATGGCCTAATTGGTAAAAATTACAATAATCAATAATGAGGAAAACAAACGTTATACAACCATCATATAGTAGGTCATATACTTTATTCGGAAGTCATAAGCCCAAATTTCTAAGGAAGTTCAAACATTATCATACACTTTTTTTTTTCAAACGAATTATAGCCGAACTTCTACTTTTTTAAAATGGCTACTACTACTAGTACAAAGGAAAAAAAGGGGGTCAAATGATGAAAGTTCACCAAAAAGCATATGGCAAGAGATGGGATGGGCCAAAAAGCTCTCCATCAATGGTGCCAATTTGCCCATCTAAACTCTAAACCTTTTAAGGTGACAAGTAACAATGAAAACATCCATTGATCTCGTAGAGAAACCACATCTCCACTAGGCACAATGCCCATTTGCAAAAACTTCATTCTTTTTTGTCATAGAGCTTTTTTGTACAATAATTGCAAGAGGTCACTGACAAGATCTCTTGCTTATTTCCTCTTCTTAATAGATATTACCCTTTAACAATGCCATGTCGTTAGAGAATACGAAGCCCTGTTTGTATTCGTCAAATTAGGGGTTTCATTGTGATTGATATTTCTTCAATGTGCATTGTGCATCAAAGAGTGTAACAAGTAGTTTAACAACCAAATCTCTCAACTTTTGTTGGAGTTTGGAATCAGCATTGAAGTTTTTCTCAAGCTTTCATCAACGAGAGGGACACTTATTGTGCCAAACCCAATGTATTTTTTTTTGTAGTTGTTATGGAATTGAAGCTTCAAGGCAATTGTGTGCTTCATTGTAATGTGTAGGACGGAGGTCCATTGTGAGGCTCATTGTGTGACATTGTGCATAATGCACAATTAATGGTTGTTGGTTAGTGGTTTCAAATATATTTGGTGCAATGTGTTGCTATTCGATAAGATGCACTAGAGGTTCATGTACATCAATCTTATAGAATCCCAAAGACATCCATGAGATTGTTTTTCCATTTCTCCATCAAATTTACATGAAAGATTTCAGGTGAATATTGATTTTGATGGTTTGACCTTCATCAATGTTTTTTTGGGCTTTAATCATGACTGCAAATTTGCTATTGTAGTGAATGGGATCAAAATGTGCCAAATTTTCCAAAGCCATTTTTTTTTTGCAAATTTTTTGAAGGGTTGACATTCTAGACCCCCCCCCCCCCCCCCCCCCCCTGCTCCTTCCTCTACCCTCTTTTTATCCCCCTCCATTCCCTTGTTTTTCATTTGTTTTATCAGTTGTATTTTTTTTTTTCTTTGTTCTTTT